>Ga0182004_10003083_pt1 | contig 13163 bp, 7 predicted proteins | sample Sormic07211540_1_FD_120479 | JGI IMG/M metagenome (GOLD analysis project Ga0182004, IMG submission 120479) | Endophyte microbial communities from Sorghum bicolor roots, Mead, Nebraska, USA - 072115-40_1 MetaG | ecosystem: Host-associated > Plants > Roots > Unclassified | place: USA: Nebraska...
GTTCCTGTCGAGATCACGGCGTTCGCCCCGAAAGCGATAGCCGCGAGCCTCTCCAAGGAGTTCCCGGATGTCCTCCAGTAGTTCCGCCTGAAGGCGGTTGTTGCCGAAGTGTGTGCCCAATGTTCGGGCACGGTTCATCGCCATCCAGACGATTTGAATGATGAGAGAAGCCATTGAGGCAGGATTACGGCGAGGGAAAGGCATGATTCTACCTTGGGGTGAGGCCCTGGGCGAAGGTCGATCCCTCGACGATGTTCTATCCAACCGAGCTATTCCCCTCTGGGGTAGGGGAGAGCGATGTGCGGATAACGTGTTACGAGTGGAATGCCAAAGTACGAGAACAGAGAGGAATAGAATGAACTCGGTGTTTCTTTATTCATTGATCACGGGTATTTATACAAGTTGGGGGGAGAGGAAACTCTCGCCCCAAGTAAACTCGAGCCCACGATGAGTCGTGAGTGATATCACGGAGGTGGAACCGGTCTCCACGGGTACGTGCGTAGTCGTGAGTGATATCCCGTAGGCGGTCGTGGAGGATGTCGTAGTTAAGATAGATCTCCCGTAAGAGGATCCGAGGAGATGAGATCATCCCAGATAAAATATCCGTAACACAAATGAACAGTCTGAGGTATCAGCAATCGATCACCTGTAGGTACTGCAAGAATTTAGCTAGACAACTGACACCGCTGTACCACTAATGGTCAGCTGGACGAGAAACATTCATGATATTTGCTTATTGTTCATTTATCTTCTCACGTCATATGCTTTGTCAGTTTGGAGTATGGACAATATTGAGCTAATTCTATAGGCAATGTAGAATTTCTCACTGCTGCAATGACTTTATTTGTACAGAGAAATAAAGAAAATACTTCTTTTTCCTCGATAGTGGTACGGAAATGTCTATTTTCGTCCTTTGAAAGGATACAATTTAGAATTCCATAGTTGATTCTTGTAGAAAATCATGGCTTTTCCATATGATCTCAGATAGCACCAAATTATCTAGAACTTCTGATTTTAAAAAGTATTCTATTTTGAAGCTATTTTGGTGTCCAAAATGTGTCTATAGATTTCATATACGATTTGATTTTGTAGCCACCTTTTGGATACCTAAACATTTTTAATTGAAAAGCTATCAACTAATAAAGCCATTTTTATGTTTTAGTAAAATAGTTTTTAATGAATCTGACACGTTTTTCATTGAGTGGAACAATATCTTAGGTAGGTATAATAGGTCCATGTTTACGACATGTTTGGCTAGCTCTATAGCAGAGCCGGTGGAGCCTCAAAACACTAGCTCCTCCGGCTCCTCCACTTTACCAATTTTATTTTGTTGAAGTCGGAACCTTTTTGCTTCACGCAATCACGCTACAATGCGCTACATGCCAAACAATGCCTTAGATAAGATGTTCTACATTCATGAGAAAATTGTTCAAAAGGAAAAAAAAACATCTAGCTCCAAAAAAAATAATTGTTCTAGATTCTCTATAAAAATACTCTAGCTTCAAGAAAATTGTTTCTGAGTTTAAGAGAGAATTTTCGAGCTTCACAAGAAAAAAATATATTCCACCTTAATAAAGTAAAAGATGTTCCATATACTTATTTGAAATGTTTCATCAAATATTATTATGATTCCACTAATTTAAATCAATCTTCCATTAGACATTGGAGTGAGTGATGAAAATTGTTAGAAAACAGGTGGGAAAACCTTCAACCATTTCTATTTTTGAATTTCACAAATATGGAAATGAAACCAATATTGTCTTCAATGGAACAAAAATGAGATATTGGGGTAATAGGAAACGAACAAATACAAATGGAAATTAAAAATAAGTTAAGATCGTGACAAGACTTAGTATACCCATTTGATATGTTATGAGCCTTATTAAAGTGCCCCATGAGCTTCTTGATTGTCTGGGGCTATAAGTGCAATCAAGCTTTATTGTGGGTTTTAGTGATAATGACCACTCAATTAGAGAGCTAATGATATTTATCAAGTTGACAAGCAAAAAATGTGTTAAGGAGGATGTTACATGACATGGTGGAGCCCCCAATTACAAAAGATTGCAGCAATGAACTCAAAGGCGTCTAATTCTTTTCATATTTCAATTTTGAGTATAGAAAATGCCCCACTATACAATGCATAAACTTGAATGTGCAACAATGCTCAATTATTCTATCAAATGCACCCTCAAGTCTTAAGCGAAGGCACACAATTTTCTATCCTTTGTGCTGCCTAGCAGGCGTGGCACTGCCGTGACTTACTATGACCATTGGGACAAAGGTATTTATACCCTTTCTTCTTCTCCCAATGGTCACCTTGCCCATTCTCGACCAAATCTGAATCCAGTGCACCACCAACTCTCACCTTCACTCCCCATTGAAGCTCCTATGCTTCAAAGCTTTCTCCCTTGATTTCCTTGCAAATCGCTAAGAGATTAAACATGTAGGAGTGATTAGAGAGTAGCCCCAACTAATTCTCAACTTCAAAGCACTTGGTTCACGTTTTAACTGGTGGATTATGTTTGTTACTCTTGGAGCTTTGCTCCTAGCCGGTTAGGAGTCGCCCGGAAGCTTCCAACCCTTGTGTGACTACTCCAGGATGTTTGTAATCACCCAAGCATCTAGGTTTGGTCTCGATCTACTTGTTTGAGCTTCAACGACAACATCTTGAGGATGATCTAGGCTCTACTTAACCTTAGAAAGCTAAGAAATTTACCTGATCTAAATTTCATGCGATAGTTTTTGAATTATATCTTGAATTGTATGTAGGTGCAATAGTGCTGCTCTTTTGAGCAACAACGTTGTTGTACATCGGCAGTGCTGCACCTGGAATTTGATATCCATTTGAGTTTGTTTTAAACATGCCTATTCACCCTCACTCTAGGCTTTATAGCGATCCAACACATGAGGCCCCCTTCTATTAAAAATGTTTATAACCTCACATGCCAAGTGTTCATTTTTGCAGAAGCCCTAGAGGATGACCTTGGCTTAATCCAAGGGGCTTTCGAAAATGGTGGACATGTGGAAATGCTAAGCTATCTTTGAAAGCGATCCGAAGAGAGCATCATGAATATGCCGTCACCAAGTCCTCGAAAAAGGAGAACACGAAGTACTCAGGCGAGGCGATTCCTTAGGAAAGGAGGAGAAGGCCACCCAAACCTCACTATATTCGCAAGGAAGCTATATTTCAAAAGGCACACAAAGGAAGTTACAATTTGCCTAGGAAAACAAATCTAATTTGGATTCTTGTTTGCTTGACCAAAATGTCCCAAGGCACACTAAGTATGCTGATGATAGAGTGAAGGGCATTTTGGTCCATTAAACATGACTTCGACACTATAAATAGTTATTTGGAATGAAATAGGCACAATAATCTCTATTGAAAATTCACACTGCTCTATACTTGCATCTCAATAGTTACCCACGGTAATATTATCCAAGACCTCGATCGTGAAAAACATTTATACCTCTCAAAGGACTTTCTAAAATTTGAATTAATATTTGTTATAGAGATATAATGTTCAAAGCTTGCTACAATAATCAAAACTTCTAAAACTTGTCCTAAATTTCGTAAATACATGATATAGGAAATGGAACGGAACTCATCCACGTTGGTTATGTTCTATGAAAAGAAAAATTAGAAAAAAAAAATAAGAAAAAGATTTTTTTTTGGGTAAAGAAACGGCCCAATCCAGGAGGGCCCCCTGCTGGTGCTCTCCCCAAGGCCGAACAGCCTACTCACTATTGGTTGCTGCCGCCATTCTCACCGGGCTCACGGCGTGCTCTCTCTCTCTCTCTCTCTCGCGGTCGGCGACGATCAGGTCGCCGCTGCCGGCTCCGCCTCCCTACACCGGGTGCTTTGTTGGGCTCTTCGCTGCGACGAGCCGGGGAGCACGTACCAGGTATGCCCGCCCTCTCTTCCATTCCTGCTGTTGGAAACCGATCACCCAAACCCTAACTTGAACTATCTGGCTATATGCAATCGGATCTGATCTTACTGCAAGTGTATGCGAGTATTGTGCCTACTACTAGCTTCGATTTTTTCTTTTCTTGAAAAGATATCGGGGGTACATGTGTGCCATGTCCCTGACTGGGTCTGCCTGAAATCGAGTTGGGGGAGGAAATAGAAATGGATGAGGTCACCAATATTACACACAACTTTCCAAGCTTGATGATTTGCTTGTATGTAGAGGATGCCTTTCAAGCTTTCAGCTTGGGTTGGGTACCTAGGGTTTCTTTTGCCATGGTTTGCTACTGTGATCTCTGCAGGTGGTACTTGTAGGAAGGCCATAAACGCCATGCTGGAATGTTCCATTCCATTATCAAACTAGAATGGTCAATGAGATGGACGCAAAAAAATTCGTAACTAGTCAGTTACTGGATTATTTCAGTTCAAAACCTTAGTTGACCCTAAATCAGTTCAAATTTGGGTCTAGTTTGAATCTGTCCCATTTTTACTCATTTGAGCTTACATCTTAATGAATGCACTTACTACATTTTCATATCTATGTCAAATATGCTTCACAATCCATTTAGAGAAAAGGCCAGCTTTTATCACAGAATGTCCATATTTTCTTTGAGTGTTGTCTGTTTTGTAGGAAGGGATTGTTTTTCACCTGATCAGTGAAACTTTGTACTTCATCCATTTTTAAATATATGTTGTTTATTAAGACATGCTATGCATAAAGGCTTACCCTCTTTTCGTTTTTCTGCGGGCATGTCTCTGTGATACATATTTTTGTTATGTGTCTACAAGTTGATGTTACAATCATGTTCTTTGTGCATATTTCAATGCCATAAACAACCCTGTGGACTGATTTCCTTCAATTTTACCAAATACATGCTTTCTAATTTCTATGCCATTTTATTCCCTGGGTTCTGGTCAATATATGTAGATTGCTCTATTTTTAAATTTGCATATGCAGAATAGTTTTTCTTTGGTCTACCAACTCTAGTGTGTGTGTGTTTTAATATATTCTTGAGTATGTAGGAGAGTTGCGTATCTTTGTATTAAGAGAGAAAGAAGAAATGCCCCCTTACAGAAACCTCTCTCTCTCTCTAGGAGAACTGAGGGGTTCAGACTATGAAAGAAAACAGTATCACCTGAAAAATAGAAAACGACTCGTGACCCTACCAGGGCTAATTGGGTCAATTTAGAGTTTCAGGCCTAAGGATTACTACTTCTAGTACAGGGCTGTATTCCCTTGACTGACCCTAGGTTATGTTTCATCGCTTCACCATAATTACTACTTGTCAGATATGTGGTTTTCTGAAATTTCTTGACTACATTTTATTAAAAGTACTAACTGATGTATCCTGTCCTGATTCAATCTTTTTCTTGCAGTAAATCACATCATATTGAACTTCTTCCTTTTGGATCTGACTTATCTTTTGCTCACACTGGAGAATTAGTTTGCGCTTTGGAGGAAAATGAGCAGTGCCCCAAAGAGGTTGCACGAGGAGGGTAGCCACTCCACACCGACAAAACGTCCTTTGGATGACAGCAGCTTGTATTCGAGTCCTGGGAAAGTTATTCAGTCCAGTGGCAGTGATTTCCATGGTTCTTTTGAACATGATGGTAGATTTGCCAAAATTCAACGTGTGGAGCCTCGTGATGATAAGAGGCCATCCGTACCATATCGGATGCCTGTTGGCTCCACCAACTTTGCTGACCACCCCGTCTCCTCTGACAGCAGATTAGAATCAAAGCAAAATAAAGATGCACGGGACAATAAGGCAGATGACCGCGAGACAAAAGCTGATGCTAGGGACGTCCATAGTGATTCAAGGATTGAATTTCAGGCCAATAAAATTGAGAGTGATGTAAAGGTAGACAATAGAGCAGATGAAAGCGAAATAAGGGCTGACAGGAGGGGCCATCCTGATTACAGAAGTGACATCAAATTTGACAAGGATAATCATTCTACTGTTCCAGCAAACATAAACTGGAAGGACAACAAGGAGCATAGGAGTAAAAGATATTTTGAACAGCCAGCTGATACTGTGGATTGGCGTTTGCCCCGTCCTAGTTTACAAAGTATTGATGAAGCTCCCAAAGGTCTGATTTCTGTGGAAGAGCGTAACTCCAAGGATGCAAATGAATCTGCTGGTGATAACAAAGCTGAACCAAAAAGTGAAGATAGGTTCAGAGACAAGGACAGGAAAAAGAAGGACGAGAAGCATAGGGACTTTGGTGCAAGAGAAGGTGATAGAAATGATCGTCGGACTGGTGTACAGCTTGGTAGTAGTGGTGTTGAGCGAAGAGAAATGCAAAGGGAAGATAGGGATGCTGAGAAATGGGACAGGGAAAGAAAAGATTCCGTGAGAGATAAGGAAGGCAATGATAGGGAGAAAGATTCTGCTAGGAAGGATTCATCTGTAGTAATTGAAAAGGATAACACTATACTAGAAAAAGCTTCATCTGATGGAGCCATTAAGAGTGCTGAGCATGAGAATACAACAGAATCCAAGGTACCTAAGGATGATGTATGGAAAGCTCACGATAGGGATCCTAAGGACAAGAAAAGAGAGAAGGATGGGGATGCAGGGGACCGGATCGAGCAAAGAAGCAAATATAATGATAAGGAATCAGATGACAATGGCACTGAAGGAGATATGGAGAAAGATAAGGAAGTTTTTGGAAGTGTCCAACGCAGGAGGATGGTGCGACCGAGGGGAGGTAGTCAAGCATCTCAGCGTGAACCTAGATTTCGGTCCAGAATGCGTGATGGTGAAGGGTAAGCTTGCTGCTGCTTGCTGCATTTTGCTACACTTTCACAGTTTTTCCAATAGCATGATAAAGTAAATGCAGTTGCATGGTGTTTTCCGTTTCTGGAAATTCAGTCTTCACTAACTGAGAACTAAAGATAGGGACCTAATGTTTACTTTGTTAGAGGTTATTAATGAGTGTTAGTCATTGATATCTTATTTATTTTTTTCCCTCCGTCTTGCAGGTCTCAAGGTCAGTCAGATATCTACTTTCATATAGCTGAATACAATGTATACTGCTGCTTCCTTTTGAAACTGGAGTAATCAAAAGATCTGCTTCCGTAAATATTCATTTTCCCTTTCCTTTATAGAAGACTTTGCAACTCAAACTTTCACCCAATATTAGAAGTTGCTTACATTTTTATGTTGGAAGAAATGCAAGTTCTTTTCATTTTGTGTTGGAAGCAGTGCATTTTACAATGCATGCATGTTTTTTTTGAACATTAAATACAGCAGGGGAGGCCCCCACTGTAGAGATTTTATTAGAAGAGGCACAAAAAAAAAAACTGTACACACCATTTTTTAGTGTGCTTTTCCATTTTTTTAGCTTGCTAAACACAGCTGTGAAAAAATGGGTACTGCTATGGAAACCATGCATACATTAGTATTATAAAAGGTTAATATTATGAGGAATGCTGTCCTAGTTTTAGGAAGGTTGTTGAGTATTAGGGAAGTTATATGCTATTATTATGCTTATAGGAGTCCAAGTTGGATGTGGTCTGCTGTCCAGTTTCTGAAAAGAGTAATATGCAGCAGTGATACCTCAATTTTATCTGTGGATGTCATTTGGGTCCCCAAACTATTATCTGCAGTTGCATATTCTTGAACTTACTAACTAGTTCACCCGAGGTCCAAAACCTGTTGATGTGGACGATAGCAAGGTATGAAATGGAGAGAACACAGAAAGCAGGGTGGAAGACAATGTTAAGGGATGCCAAGTATGTAGATTATAACTGATTAGGAAAGTTGGAACCTCTGGGAACTACTGGGCAAGTTCAGGACCTGAAATTAATAGTCGAGGAATCTAGATGACATCCCAGGACAAGTTTAAGGATGGTTCCTGTATTCCACTTTCTATTCTAAAACTACAAAGACAGGCCATGCATCCAATGTACAGGAAGGAATCAAGAGTCAATATATTGTAGGGCTTTCCCCACAATCTGCTATTATCAGAGCATCTTTTTGACAGGAGAAGCCTGAAGGCTAGAGAGGGGTCAGTCCCCCTGTCACTGTATTCATCTGGTTACATAATCTTTGGCATTAGAGTGACATTGTATATTGCTTCCCATCTGTCGCAAGTTTCCAGGGCCACTCCTTTCACTGTGTCTGTTGCTGTTACTCATTGCCTGCTCTCACTTCTCCACCCCTGCAGCTGCTATTCATTTGCTGCCTTTGCCCAGAAGCCTTCAAATTCCCACCACCAGCAACAACAATGTGCCCTCCTGATCCCAATAAATCGGATGATGCCTCTGCGTGTTGTCCTGCCCCACTGCCTCAGCTTTGTTTGTTACCTGCATCAAGTGCTTGCATCAACTGTCACATTGCTGCTGGCCTGCTGCCCCTACCCTTGAAGTCCATCTGCTACCGATTCCCCTGCAGCTGATCTCTGCCACTGCAGTTGCCCTCCGGCCTCCTGTACTTTAGCTGCACTCGCCCTCCATTTTTAACGGTGTGCCACATGCCCTCCCATGCTGCTGCTTGCAGCATCAATTTATTGCCATCAAACACCACTGCCCCACTAAAACCAGCCGCAAAAACCAACCACTACTTTCTGCAACCATATGACAGGCTTTCTATGTTTCCTGTTGCCACCTGCCAACAGCTAGCTCCACAGCACTAGGATAATTTGGGCTCATAAAGATAACTTTCATAATACTGATAGCCTTCCTAATCCTAGTAGAGAAAGGGTTCATAGCCTGTGGTTGTGGCTCCTGAGTAGCAACCTCATGCACCTGGGTTCAACTTTCCATGGGAGCGAATTTCAGGGCTAGCTAAAAAACATCCCTTGCTGGCAACACAAAATATTGGCTGGGCGCTAGCCTATGGTAGTGGCAAGGTGCTGAACAAGGTGGGTGGCTGTGGCCACTGGCCTTGGGTATGGAGGTGGTGCTATCGGATCTTCACTGTCAGGGTTTGGGAAGTTTCTTGATCGATTGAAGGCTGAGATTTCTTCTTTCATACAATACCGTGGGGCGGTCTTTGCCCTGCCATCTTAGTGTTTTTCCTCCTAATACTAGTAACCTTGCCAAGGCTACTATCCTTCCTAATACTGATTCATGCATGCTTTCCATATCAGGTCCACTGTATAAATGATGAGTTTCCTGTTGCAATGTGCATGAAATTATTTATGGGGTGCAGGGTATCCTAGCTTCAGTCCACGAAGAAGCAAAGTTATGGGTCTAGTCTAGTGGGTGCGAAGGGCATAGCCTTGTTGACTGAACGGATACTTGGTGTTGCCTAATTGCTTGGCTCGTTGGTCGTTCACCCCTAGTTTGTCAGTGCGTGTGTGGGTTTGTTTTCTCTGTGTGTTTGGGAATTTCCGTTTGAAAGTTTTTGTGGGCTTGTTGTGGCCGTGTGTGTTGGGGTGTGTTGAGGTGTTATCTTTGTTGTTTTGGGGTTTTCTCGTACCCCGTTTTTTCCTTCCTGATCTTAATATAAAAGATACACAGCTCTCCTGCGTGTTCAAGAAAAAGAAATTGTTTATGTGGTACCTCTGTGAACTTTACAGCCTTCTCTTCGTTGCAGGTAAGTCTGAGGTGTCTGCCATTGTTTATAAAGCCGGGGAGTGCATGCAGGAGCTTCTGAAATCATGGAAAGAGTTTGATGTAACTCAGGATGCTACAAATGCTGAAAGTCTACAACATGGTCCTACTCTTGAAATTCGAATACCTGCGGAGTTTGTTACTTCCACTAATCGTCAGGTTAGTGTACAGTTTTGGCAGACAATCTCTGTTTTAGTCACTTTGGATACCTCAGTTCTCCATGTTGACACTGAAGCTCTGTCAGTAATTCTGTTATGTGTACTACTACTACTAGTAGAGCTTCACTTGGTTGTTATTAGTTATGGACACATGTTTGGTACTTACCTCACGGCTGCACCTAGCATACCAGCATGTTTCCATTTATCTTGCACTTTTTTGAAATTTTATCCTCCAAGCTTGCTACTGTCTACTCGTTTATCTCCTTTATTCATTTGTCAATATCACTGTTGTGCAGGTAAAAGGTGCTCAGCTTTGGGGAACAGACGTTTATACAAACGATTCAGATCTTGTGGCTGGTAGATTCCTGTTTACTGTTGCAAGCTTCTAAATAGTTCAGAAAAATTTTCCTATGTACTAATGTGTGTTTCTTTTAGTGCTAATGCATACTGGTTACTGCTCCCCTACATCCTCCCCTCCACCATCTGCCATTCAAGAGCTTCGTGCAACTGTTCGAGTTCTACCACCACAAGAGAGTAATAAGTTTCCATGCATCTGGTGACAGTTCAGTCAAACTTGGTTGGAATGGACTTTACTTACTCATAAAACTTGATATTTGTCCCAGGTTATACTTCAACACTGAGGAACAATGTGCGCTCACGTGCTTGGGGTGCTGGGATTGGTTGTAGCTTTCGGATTGAACGCTGCTGCATTGTCAAGGTATGAGGGATGCAGGCAGTATAGAAAATTACCATGCCTCCTGTTTTTATGGTACACTCTTGATGCGGTTACCTTTAGAAACATTTTACTGGTCCTATTTCGTGGAATGTTTGCTTAGCATCTTTTACATGCTTTTTCAGAAAGGTGGTGGAACCATTGATCTTGAGCCACGCCTTAGCCACACATCAGCTGTGGAGCCTACTCTCGCTCCAGTTGCAGTTGAGCGTACAATGACGACAAGAGCTGCAGCTTCTGTAATTTTCTTTTGATTTCCTTTATTTTTCTCTCAGTTTCATTCCCAATTGAATCAATGGTTCTCTTAGTCTGTTTTAGGTTTCGTGACCAGCAAACTTTTCTCTACTCTAAACTAAGAATTTTCCAACATGGTTTATTACAGAATGCACTGCGTCAACAAAGATTTGTTCGTGAAGTGACTATACAGTACAATCTGTGCAATGAGCCATGGTACCTTCCTGACCTGCATTCCAAGATCTCATTTGTAGTTCCCTACGATTGTCCCCTATCCGTTACCTGTATTGCCATTTGTACTATCTCTTGATGCAATAGGCTTTTCTGCTACTTTTTGGAAGTCTTGTAGTTCTCTTGTTTAGTTTTAGGATGCTTATGATATGACATTTTGGATTCTTCAGGTTAAAATATAGTATAAGCATTGTGGCAGATAAGGGATTGAAAAAGTCTCTGTATACTTCTGCTAGACTGAAGAAAGGAGAAGTCATATATTTAGAAACACACTTTAATAGGTACGGGGTTTTGCTTCTTTGATTGATTCCCAAGTTTTACTTCGATGGAACTCAGTATTTCAATTTTGTTACACGTTTACACAGGTATGAACTTTGCTTCAATGGAGAGAAGCCTCGTCTTATTGGATCAAGCTCCAATGCATCTGAATCAGAAACGGAGAAACACCAGAGTGGTAGTCACCATTCTCAGAATGGTGACAGATGCTATGTGGAGCATGAACTCCGGGATGTGTTCCGATGGTCCCGTTGTAAGAAGGCCATGCCTGAAAGTGCCATGCGCTCCATCGGTATCCCACTACCAGCAGACCAACTAGAGGTATTTTCTACTTTGTCAGTGGATGAGACTTGAAGCCTTGAGTAGACAAGAACACGACTCTTACATTGACACTTGCTACCTCGGTCAATGATGCAGGTATTGCAAGATAACCTAGAATGGGAGGACGTGCAGTGGTCACAGACTGGTGTGTGGGTATCTGGGAAGGAGTATCCCCTCGCCCGAGTGCACTTCCTCTCGGCGAACTAGATAGAAGCAAGGAGCTAATATTTCCTGTGGACAAGGCAGGAGCTTAGAATATTGCAGTTTCTTGTACTGTACAAGGTGCGATGCACCATGTCATGTGTGTACAAAAAGAAAAGATCAACTGTTGTAGGTTACATTATTATTTACATGATAGTGTCTTACTGTGTTGACTATAACCTATTCGTTAGGGCTGCTTGCTCCTGCCCATGCATGCCTTAAAGATGTATTGCTGGTGTGAGGTCCTGATAATAATTGTTGGGTTTTTGTAATTTGAATTGTTATTTGATATAATATATCAATGTCCTAATTGAACATGTCGGTCCTCAAATACTAACATGGTCGGTCAAGTAATTTAGTCGACATGACGCAAATACTCCCTCCGTTGGAGTCGTTTAGACTTTGTTGTAAGTCTTTTTTTTCTTTTTCTTTTCTACATACGTAATTTTTAATTCTTCTGTTCTATGTTTTGGCATTTTTAGATAGATATATCTAGATATAATTTATATTTAGATGCATAGCAAAAGCTATAAATAAAGTCAAAAAATATCTTATAATTTAAAACAGAGAAAATATTATTTATCACACAGTACTATAGCAACCGCCTATATTATCATCCTATGTTGGAGAAGACACCATATGAGATTTTGAATGGTTTTTTTTTGAAAGAATAGATCTTGAATGGTAGAAAGTCCAATATTGCATACTTTCGAGTTTTTTTGTTGCAAATGCTATATATTGAAGAAAGGCACTAGATTGAAGTTTGAAAAGAAACGTGATGAAGGCTTCTTGCTTGGTTACTCCACTACTAGCAAAGCTTATAGAGTTTGGAATTTGGCTAATGGTACTCTTGAGAAAGTTCATGATGTGGAATTTGATGAAACAAATGGTTCCCAAGATGAAGATGGGAATCTAGATGATGTGAGAGGTACTCAATTGGTCAATGCTATGAAAAACATGGATGTTGGTGATATAAGGCCTAGAGAGGTGATTGATGGTGAAGATGACAAAAATCAAGTGCTCTCTAACTCAAATGTGCAATCTAGTGGTTCTCATGATATATCTCAAGCTAGTACAAGTGGTGCTCAAGTGAAAGATCAACAAGTGGCTAGTTCATCATCTCAACCAAATGACCAACCAAGTACAAGCAATCAAGTTCAAATACTTCAACCAACCAACATTGCAAGAGATCATCCATTGGATCATATTATTGGTGATATATCAAGAGGTGTACAAACTAGATCAAGATTGGCATTATTTTGTGAACATTTCTCAATTGTATCATCCATTGAACCAAAGAAGATAGAAGAAGCTTTGAGGGATGTTGATTGGGTAAATGCTATGCATGAAGAACTAAACAATTTTACTAGAAATCAAGTATGGGAGTTAGTAGAGAGGCCTAAGGATCATAATGTGATTGGAACCAAATGGGTCTTTCGAAACAAGCAAGATCAAGATGGGATAGTGATAAGGAACAAA
>Ga0182004_10003084_pt1 | contig 13163 bp, 20 predicted proteins | sample Sormic07211540_1_FD_120479 | JGI IMG/M metagenome (GOLD analysis project Ga0182004, IMG submission 120479) | Endophyte microbial communities from Sorghum bicolor roots, Mead, Nebraska, USA - 072115-40_1 MetaG | ecosystem: Host-associated > Plants > Roots > Unclassified | place: USA: Nebraska...
CTAGGCGATCGGCACACCATCATCATCTCCCCAATGATTCCTACGCCTTCCTCCACTATCATCGGCAAATCATCCTCCATCAGCATCGGCAACCATCAATATCAGCCATCGGCATAGATCAACCATCATTCCTAGACTTGGTCATATCCTGCTGCTTTATCATCGGCATCATAACCCATCGGCAATTCCCTTGTCAACCAGTCATCACTTTTTCCGCCTGCCGATCCCGGTTCTATTAACTTTCCAGATACGTGTCAAAGAACGGTGTCAACACATGCCCCCAATTTTGGAGTATAAAATCATTAATGCTTCGAAATTCTCTCCTAATAATGACGCCCTTTTTGTAGTTATTCCTTTCTAATAGCAATTAATTACCAAATCCAAACAGCCTTAACCCAGGTCTTCAGCATGCACCTCCAATTTCTCAACCCCCCGAACCAAATCTCCTAAACATCCACTCATTGGCAACTGTTCTGTTAGAGTGGACTACCAATGAGCCGACCAGGAGATCCTGCACAGTAAAATATCTCCTAAAATCATGACCGCTTGCTGTCAAATCACCTGCACAATCCCTTGATTACCGTGCGAACAATTACCATATCCACCTGAACACCCTTGAATTTCATGGATACGGCAAAGAGATAAGTCAGAAATGCCCCTGCTCATTTTACCCTATAAATACTTCCTTCCTTGGTACTCTTTCTCTACCTAGCCATCCTTCATTCCCCAAACTCATCTCTCTGGCGGCGGCATTGTTGAAGAGCCCGAGAACTCCAGCAAAATCTTCCCCAACGGTTTCTCAAGTCTCCGATCTTCTTCTTCGCCGGGAAGAAATGGCCGTCAACTTCGTCGTCCCTGAGGTTAATCTATTCCCATCTTTCCTCTCTTTACCGCACCTTTTTACCTTTCACATGTCTACTTACTTAGCATTTTTCTTTCTTCTTTCTTTTTCTCTATTCTTCCAATCTTCGAACCTTAGGAACTGAGTGAGAAAATCATTATTCCTACCGAGCAACCTCACCTTCAATGCCTTGGTCCACTGGGTAATCCGGATCCTACCGATCTGATCAATGCGGAGACAAATAGAATCCCCTTTAGAGCCGAGAACTTTTCTTTAGATATGTGGAAAGATACCTTCCGATCCTGGCCAAGTTCCACCAAGGGATGGAAGGATTGGTTCTTGAGGGTTAGCAACATGAATGAAGTATACTGGGGTGAACGCAAACTAGATCAGTGCATCAGGCTATCTATTGTCGATATGGAGAGAAATGAGTCACTACTGATAGCTGCTTCATACTTCTGGTCAGATACTCTCAATGCTTTCCTTTTTGGTTATGGCCCAGCTTCCCCCACTCTTGCAGATGTCCTCATGCTCACCGGTTTAGACATTGCAACTGCCGATGATGGCCATTTGTTCGACCGCAAGGCCGAACGCAAAGTAGAAACACGCAACATCGGCGGCTGGTCAGGGTATATCCAAAAGTATCAGAGAACGGGACCAGTTGGGCAGAGGGAACACGCTAATTTCCTGAACATGTGGCTAGACAAATTCATTTTATGTGGCCGATCAGTAGGACCAACCTCCGTCTACTTATCGGCAGCAGAAAGGTTAGCCGATGGTGGCCGATTCCCTCTCGGCCGATACCTTCTAGGCTCCGCCTATCATCTCCTCCATCAAGTGATTGAGAAACTTCTGTTAGGTGAACCCATTGGCAACCTAGGAGGCCCCTGGTGGTTCATCAACATGTGGCTCAATGTTCATATGCACAAACGCCTTTGGTTTGATTTCTTTGCATAGCAATTCCCCAAATACATTGCCAAAGATTATGAACTGGCTGACGATGAATCGGCAACTCGCTCACCCCTCAATTATGGTGAAGCTGCCATAGTTCTCCCTCGCACCGGCTACAATGAAAACCAGATCGGCCGATTCTTCCAAACCTTGTATGATGGCCTCTCCAAAGATCCATGAGCATGGATGCCTTATGAAGATCTAGAAACCAGATTCACGCTCACCTTCCATCCTTTTGACGATGCTCTCAACAAGGATAATGACCTGATGATGGCAATCATCACTCCGTGGGCAATCCCAGTGAACACTTTTGGCAGCGGGAAGAACACCAACCCCACCTATGAATTTTACAACCCATCGGCACCAGCTCGCCAACTAGCTTTTGGCCAACTGCCGATCAGACTTTGTTATGCGGATGTGGTGAAACCAAGTGAAACAATAACAAGTGGACTTGATAAGGATAGCCCAGCTCCAGCCAAATGCCGATACGACAGATGTCGATCTATCGGCCTGGGTTCCAGCTCTCTTCATTACTCAATTATATAAACATTGGTGGGAAGAATGGCAGAAGCATCTGTTCAGAGCATCGGCTCATACATACCGCGGCATGATCGACTCTGACTACAAGGTCCCTGATAACACTATATGTCTCTTACCGATACCTCAGTTCCTTTGTCATCTTTAATCTTATCAGAAATTCACTTATATTATTTTTTAACAGGTCGATAACCCAGCACTGACAATTAGCAGAATTGGAAGGCCGATCGAGCTTCTTCAATTAGGCCCAATTTCTCTGATCGGCCACAACGCGCCAGGTCTAGCAGCCCTGATGCATCGGAGCGTACGCTTCAAGAAGACGACCACCAAACGGTCGAAAGTATCTCCATCGGTCGCTGCTGCTACCCTAGCATAGGCTTTCAAGGTAAAAATCTTAATAAAATTTTTATATATACCGAATTCATCTTATACTCACTTCATCTTCTTAGGGTACATCGGCTGCAACGGGAACTTCATCGGTAACTTTCATTTTTATTAAAACTTCATCGGTACCCTTTCTTATATCCAACTCATGAAACTTTATTTTCTATAATAGCAGACTGGTAAATCGGCAAAAAAATAGGAGTGCTCAAACATTGGGTGTCGATGCCCCCCAGCCCAGTCAAGCTCCCACCAAGAGAAAGGGCCCCAAAAGCACCAAGACCCAACCGAAGCGCCACAAGACAACACCATCTTCTCCACCTCGTCCAGTGTCCCCGATCTAGGTAGCATCATCTCCTTCTCCACCAGAACCCGAGACGCAAGAAGCACGTTCAACTCCTCGACCAGTACCCTAGCCGCAAGAAGCACTAGCCGATGTTTCTGAATAGATCACCGATCCGGCTGATCTGGGCACGTCATCGGCCGTCCCTCCAGAACAGACCATCAGTATACCCCCTCAAGTTAAAGTACTGATCATAGAATTATTACAGATGAATTTGTTTAATAAGCTATAATCATCCTTGTAACTTTTCAGTTGAAGTCACTCCATCAGCAACCCTAGCCGATCAAACTATAGTACCAGCTGCATCTCCACGCCAGAGGTATGAAATTATCCTGAAACAAGTAAGTTATTTGATCTTCAGTCTTCACATTGTCCATACTTAATCTTTGAGTAACTCATCTTCCTCTTTTTCTATGAACAAGACTCCCCGGACAGTCTGTTTTTATTTGCCATCGAAATTTCAGATGATGAAGGCGAAGAAGCAAGTTCTTCTCAAGCAGTTGGGATCTCATCGGTAGAAATCAAAGCCAAGTTGGAAGATTTGTTAGCTCTGCTGCACTAGGACACAACCCAGCTAGTGGATGATTTCAATCTGGCTAAAGCTATATTCAAGACCCTCTGTGGTCAAATTCTAGCCGATGTAGAAGAAGTTCTCTTCCAAGCTGCCCACTTAGAGAGCTGTCAACTCCAGTATCAGAGAGCCACTCAGCGTCTTGCCGATAGAGCTGCTCATGTCTGGCTCGCAGAGGAAATAATGCAAGTAAAGCATGCTGCCGATGAGAAACACAAGAGCATCGGCGTTCTGCAGTCCTTAGGGGATGAGCTAAAACAAAAGATCTCCGATCTATCGGCAAGAAGAGGAGCCCTGCTAGCTGAACTCAAGCAAGTGGAATAGGCCTTGACTCAAGCTCAGCAAGAAGAAAGCCAGCTACCCGAGGTGCTCAAAACTCTTCAGCAAGAAAGAGATGTCCAAGCCCGCAAAGCACTGCAGATGAAGAAGAAGCTGAAGCTGGTGGAGGGTTCTGCCGATGAAGATACTCGAGAAATAGAAGAGGCCAACTAGATTCGTCTGCGCGCCATATCAGCCATCCAGGCTCTGCTGAATCTATGAATTCTTCATCGGCAATTTATTTAATTCTGCTTTCAAAAACTCTAATCATTTTAGTCCAGCCGATAGGACTGTTATCGGCACTTAGACACTATGCATGGTCCCAGACACATTTTATCTATCCGATAGGATTATTATCGGCATTTGAACTTCTATGCATCGATCCAGATACTAGGATAGTATTTCTTTAAATATTTTCCATTTAATGCTCTGGGAAACTCCTTCGAGAGTTTCTAAAATATAAGCATTGCCAGGAGCGGATCGATTTATCCGATAAGGACCCTCCCAATTAGGAGACCATTTTCCAAATTTTGAACTTTTAGTCCCAATCGGTAGGATTAGCTTCCATACCAATTCTCCATCGGCAAACTCCTTGGCCTTTACCTTCTTATCATACCATTTAGCAATTCTCTTTTTATTTTCTTCTATGCTAATTAAAGATCTTAACCGATGCCCTGCCAAATCATAAAGCTCATCTTTCATCAAAGTAGCATAGTCATCGGCAGTTAGTTGATCCTAAGAAAAGATCCGCCTGGAACCAATTTTAATTTCCCACGGCAAATACCGCATCGTGCCCATACACCAATTGATAGGGTGACACTTTGGTTGAACCATGACACGCCATCCGATATGACCATAAAGCTTCATTCAACAATGTATGCCATCTCCTAGGATTCTCTTCAATTTTCTGCTTAATGAGCTTAATTAATAATGCCTTTATTAGAAGCTTTAGTCTGCCCATTAGCTTGAGCATAGTAAGGAGAAGAATTCAACACCTTAATTCCCATACCGATTGCAAACTCATCAAACTCCCCCGATGTAAACATAGTACCCTGATCGGTAGTAATGGTTTGGGGAATACCAAATGGGTAAACAATATGCTACTTTACAAAATCAATCATATTGGCCAATGTTACTTTTTTCAAAGGAATAGCCTCAACCTATTTGGTGAAATAATCAGGCAACTAAGAGAAATTTATGCCCTTTGCTTGATGGTGGATAAATCTGGCCGATGAGATCAATAGCCCAACCTCGGTATGGTCAAGGTTTAATAGTGGGATTCATGGCCGATGTGGGTGCCCTTTGAATATTGCCAAACTTCTGGCATCCTTGACATCCCTTGAAATATTTAAAGCAATCTTCAAGTATAGTCGACCAATAATATCCGTTTCTCCTAATCATCCATTTCATCTTGAAAGCCGATTGATGTGCTCCACACACTCCTTCATGAATTTTGTCCATCAAGCTTCTAGATTCATCATCACCCAAGCACTTAAGCAAGACTCCATCTATCGTTCGGTAATACAACTCTTATTCGAGGAGTACATACTTTGTAGCTTGAAACCTAACATGTCTCTCAACTTTCCTGGTTGGATCTTTTAAATAGTCAATAATTTCCTTCCTCCAATCATCGGCACTGACTGCCGATAGATGTCCAAGATGGGTTGATACCCCGAGGCGTGTTGAGCCAATCGGTTGGCTTCTTCATTATGCAACCGAGGAATATGCTCTAATCAGAAATCTTTGAATTCCCTTAACAGTTGTACGCATCTTTCATAATAGGTTATCAAAACCTCACTTCGGCATTCATAAATTCCAGCCAATTGGTTTATAACAAGCATGTAATCACGAAAAATCTCAATAGCATCGGCATGAACTTCTTTCAATAATTCCAAATCCTTTGACCAAAGCTTGGTACTCAGCTTGATTATTTGTTGACGTGGTAGCAATCGGCAAAAAAAACTCATACTTCTTTCCCCGAGGAGAAATTAGCACTATACCGATTGTTGCCCCCCGATCACATGTAGATCCATCAAAGAAGAGCGTCCAAGGAACAAGTTCCAAAGCATCTACTACACCGCAATGTTGAGTTACAAAATCGGCCATAATTTGCCCTTTAACCACTTTAGCCGATTCGTAGCGCAGATCAAATTCCGATAATGCTAATATCCACTTGCCGATTCTACCACTCATAATCAGCATTGACAACATGTATCGGACTACATCATCTTTGCATATGACAGTGCATTCAGCCGATAGCAAGTAATGTCTCAATTTATTGCAAGAAAAGTATAAGCACAAGCACAACTTCTCAATTGCCGAATACCTTGTTTCAGCATCCACCAATCTTCTACTTAGATAATAAATCACATGCTCCTTCCCCTCCAATTCCTGAATGAGAGCCGAACCGATGACCATACCATCGGTAGACAAATATAATCTGAAGGGTTTTCCATGTTGCGGTGGAACCAAAACTGGAGGGTTTATCAAATAATTCTTGATTTCATCCAAGGCTAACTGTTGCTCTTTTCCCCATACAAATTCTTTATCGGCTTTTAACTTAAGCAAGGGACTAAAAGCACGAATCTACCCTGACAAATTAGATATAAATCGTCTGATAAAATTAATCTTGCCGATCAACGATTGAAGTTCAGTTTTATTGGTGGGAGCAGCTATCTTGTTGATGCCATCAATACATCTCCTACTTATTTCAATCCCTCTTTGATGCACCATAAAACAAAGAAATTGTCCTACCGATACACCAAATGCACATGTATTAGGATTCATTTTTAAACTATGTTTGCTTGTGCACTCCAACACCTTTCGCAGATCGGCTAAATGTTTTATGAAATCTCCAGACTTAACCACCACATCATCAATATAGATTTCCACCAACTTGCCGATGAACTCGTGGAAGATAAAATTCATGGCTCTCTGATAAGTAGCACCAGCATTTTTTAAGCCAAAAGTCAGGATTATCCATTCAAACAATCCAACATGACCAGGTCATCTAAATGCAGTCTGGGGAATATCTTCTTCAGCCATGAATGTTTGATTGTATCCTACATTACCATCCATAAAGCTGATAATCCGATGTCTAGCCGCAGCATCAACCAACAAATCAGCAACTGGCATTGGATAACCATCCATCGGCGTAGCCTTGTTGAGATTCCTAAAGTCAATGCAAACACGAAGCTTTCCATTCTTTTTATAGACAGGGACAACATTGGAAATCCATTCGGCATACCGACATTGCCGAATAAACTTAGCTTCAATAAGTTTGGTTATTTCGGCCTTAATATTAGGAAGAATATTAGGATTGCATTGGCGTGCTGGCTGCTGATGCAGTCGAAATCCAGACTTAATAGTCAACCGATGTTCAACAATTGATTGGTCTAAATCAGGCATCTCGGTATAATCCCAAGCAAAGCAATCTTTATATTCCTTTAGCAAATCGGTTAATTGTTGCTTACACTCAGAATTTAACTTAGCACAATAAAAGTAGGTCTTGGTCTATCACCATTACCTATATCTACTTCTACTAGATCATCGGCCGATGTAAACCCCTGACCTAACTTTCCATGATCGGTGAACCTATCCATTAAAACCCTTCATCAGAACCGACTACTTGGATCTGTGGAATTTCATAATCGGCAACCTTGAGAAAATCCTTCTCCCAAACCTCCCCTGAAATACATCTGGTCCTCTCATAAGTATCTGACTCTGCCGATGCAATGACATATGAAGAATCTCCCGGGACAATTTCAATTTTGTCACCTACCCACTGAACCAGGCATTGGTGCATTGTAGAAGGAATACAACAATTGGCATGAATCCAGTCTCTCCCTAATAGCAAATTGTGTGCACCTTTTCCACTGATGACAAAGAAAGTTGTTGGCAAAGTCTTGCTACCGATGGTCAATTCAACACATATAGCTCCTTTGATTGGAGACACATTCCCTTCAAAATCTTTCAACATCATATCGGTCTTGGTCAAATCCTCATCTCCTTTGCCAAGCTTCCAATAGACCGTATATGGCATAATGTTGATAGCAGCTCCACCATCAATGAGAATCTTGGACATCGGCTGTCCATCAACCCTGCCTTTAACAAACAAAGCTTTGAGATGCCGTCTTTCATCGTCAGAGGGCTTTTCAAACATAGCTGTCAACGGGTCAAGAGCCATCTGAGCTATCTGATCAAGAAAATCTGTGTCCTCATCATCACTGAAAGGTGCAAGAAACTCCATCGGCAAAATAAACACCATATTAACATCTGTTGATGGCCCTTTTCTCCTGGGACCTGACTGCTACCGATTCCCAGATTTAGCAGAATTTTCTTCTCTGCTTAATTCTTCCTGCCTTTCTCGCTGCATCCTCCTTTTCTGTGTCCTTGTCAACCCTTCTGGACACCATTGGGGAAGCTGTGTTCTCCGTACTGGTTGATAGCGAGCCTCCCTTGATTCCATCCGATAAGTCTTAGCATCCCTACGAAATATAAACTCATCGGGAACCCGTGCACCTCAAGCTCCTCTTGGTTTCTTGGAAAATGACCAACACGTTCACCAAGCCAGTCAGGCACACTGAGCCTGCCCCCCAGCCGATCGTGAACTGACATCCTTCCTCTAATCGGCCCGTTAAATCGTCGATCATTGTTCTGATATTGCCGATTTGGTTGATCGTTCTGATTATAACCATTGCACTCTGGGCAGTCTCTAACCGTCGGTAACTTGATATTTTGCTCCCAACAGTGGATGAAGAACGGGCAATTCCAATGATCTTTATGCCGATTCCACTCTTGTCGGCGTCTTTATTCTTCTCTGCAGCGATCCTTATGCCGGCGGTGATACCAATCTTCACGCTGCTGCCATGTTTCTCGATGCCGCCTATGAGTGATCACAATGCCGGATCGAGGAGGCCTCCGAGAACTGGCGCCTTCGTAGATTAACCCTTTACCCTTGGCATTATCGGTAGTGATCTGATGCTGGGGGTCTACCGATGCGCTCTTCTCAGCTGCTCCAGATGTCAAGACTTTGGTCTTTCCCTTGGCATCCAACATGTTTGTAGGGAAAGGATGCTGATCAATCTTCATTGGCTTTTGAGCTTTGGAGTTATCAAATTTAATCCTCCCAGATTCTGTAGGCGATTGCAGCTGTTGCCTGAACACCTTGCACTCATTTGTACTATGAGAAGTTGCATTATGCCACTTACAATACTCGATCTTCTTCAACTCTTCTGCTGATGGGATTACATGATTTGGTGACAACTTAATCTGCCCCTCCTGAAGCAGAAAGTCAAATATCCTATCGGATTTTGTGATGTCAAAAGCAAACTTTTCTGGCTCTTTATGGCCGAAAGGACAGGACATCAGCTTTTTGTTCTTCACCCATTCTGCCAAGCCGATGACTAGACCTTCATTAGAGTCTAAACATGTTACCTCATCAACAAATGACACCTTCTTGTTCCAAGCTTTCAAGGGTTCAAAAGTCTTGATATCTTGATTAGAAATCCTCTGCACCAAATGACATAGACTTTCAAGCTCTTGGGAGGCATATTTGTCTTTGATATGTGGCAACAATCCTTGGAAAGCCAAATCGGCTAGCTACTGATCATCCAAAACCAGACTATAGCATTTGTTCTTGACATCCCGCAACCTCTGCACAAAACTTTCAACTGATTCATCATTGTATTGCCTCATCCTAACTAAATTGGTAATCTTCTTCTCATGAACCCTAGAAAAGAAGTACTTATGGAACTGTTTCTCTAGATCGGCCCAAGTAACTACTAAGTTTGGAGGCAATGAAGTGAACCAAGTAAAGGCCGATCCAGACAAGGATGATGAGAATAAGCGAACTCTTAACTCATCTCTGTTAGCAGCCTCTCCACCCTGGATGATGAATCAATTGACTTGTTGCATAGTTGACGTGTCATCTTGTCCAGAGAATTTAGTGAAATCTGGCACCTTGTACCGATTTGGAAGTGGGATCAAGTCATATGCAGGAGGGTACAGTGTCCGATAAGAATAAGAATTGACCTTGGGTTTTATCCCGAACTGATCTCTCATTACTTCGGCTATCTTATGAGCCCAATAAGCATCGGCATCTTGCCGATGTGCTGGTTGAGGTTCTGGCACCTGCTGATAAGCTTCAATGTGTCTATGACTTGTCCGATCTCTAGGGAACATAGCATTGGCCATAGCCTGTTGACCACCCATCCGCTGAGCAAGATTCATCGGCTGATTGGCTGGACCTTGATTCTGAAAACCAACCTGCATCTGTCCCTCCTAGAATCCTACAGCATGATGATTCTGTTGTGTCATTTGTGGAAAGACAAACTGCCCTGTCCACCCACTGTTGGCATTCATCAGCACAGGACCTGCCGATAGCTATTGGGTGTCATCATTGGGTTGACATACCCTGTCTGAGTCATAAACCTCTGGTGTGTCGGCAGTGGATCCGCCGATGCATTAGGCATTTGGAATGTTGGCATTTGAAAATTCCTAGTAACAGGCCTTGTAGTAGTAGTTGTAGAATAATGAGGATTTTGAGTCATCGACGATACTAGAGGTGCCGATGCCATAGGGGCCTTGCCTGTCAAATCAACCACTTGAGATGTTCCAGAACTATTTGCACAAACGTCTAGAGGCATACCATATCCCCACCAATTGGGAGGAACTTGGCAATTTTGGAAAACAGATCCTGACATTGCTGATGCCGATAGATCTGTATTGCGTTGAACTCGCCCCTCTGATGTTGCTGGATTAGTCTTCATCGATGTGGATTGCCCATTAGTCATCCCTAATGTGCTAGGAGGAGAAGTAACTTCTATACCCACAACGGCCGGAGGAGCCGATGGGGCTATAACCGATGCCAACCCAGGCTGGTGATAGTTCGGGCCCATGTATAACGGTGGTACCTATCCCTCTTTGAAAGTTCTAGCCACAGCGTTGAAAATAGTATCGGACAACACACTGGATTGATTGATCAAAGCACGATTAATACCATTGTCAACCATATCTTACAATTTACCAGGATTGGCTTCAAAAGTGATTTACCGAGGCATCGGCAGTGCTTCCTTCTAGATCACTTCGCCGCTCCTATTGACACTGAAGGACTTCAAACATAACTGCTTGTACTCCTCCGTAGCTTTTGCCATAGCTTGCTTCTGCTCATCCCTGAGATCAGCCTCCGCCACAGCAATGATGTTCTCTGTGTCGAACTCAGTATGAGCCATGTTGATCTTGATGATAGATCTGTCCCACTGGGCATGCCAAAAGATGTGTTGATCAAAAAGTAGATCTGCAAACACAAAGGGCTAATACCCGATTTAATGTTAAGGCGTGCCAGCCGATTTGACCTTACAACCGACAAAGGTGATAACTCGAATACTTTGGTCCAGACAACATCGATGCACCCGGATGCCACGGCCAAGAGGTATTCACGCAGAACTCGAGAACCCGTCGAGTTTGACTCGATGAATTCCTAAGAACTCGTAAGTAAAAAGAAATTGTGCAAGTTGACGAAGTCATCAAAAGTAGATGCGAGAATAGATGTAAAAACTTTGTGTACGATTGATTGGATTATTTCTTACATCGCTACTAGTTCTACATTTATACACTGTCTTAAAGAGTTACAATTAGGTACGACTAGGATTCTAATTCTAAACTAAACAGAATCCGTATACAAAACAAACTCTAATAATTATGGAAAACAATAATTTATCTATACTAGGCGATCGGCACACCATCATCATATCCCCGACGATTCCTATGCCTTCCTCCACTATCATCGGCAAATCATCCTCCATCGGCATCGGCAACCATCAATATCAGACATCGGCATAGATCAACCATCATTCCTAGACTTGGTCATATCCTCCTGCTTTATCATCGGCATCATAACCCATCGACAATTCCTTTGTCAACCAATCATCAAATTTTTCCGCCTGCCGATCCAGGTTCTATTAACTTTCCAGATACATGTCAAAAAACGGTGTCAACAGGTACTCCTTGCCACATTTCTTCTTGAATGCCTTCTTGTCACTCTTCTCATCATCACTTGAGTCATCTTGCTCCTTGTACTTGTCCTTCTTGGGTTTAGGACATTGATGAGCAAGATGGCCAAGTTTACCACAATTGTAGCAATCCATCTCGGAGATGGGCTTCCTCTTGCTACTTGTAAAGAACTTCTTCTTCTTGGAGTCAAAGTTGAGTCCATTCTTGTTGAGCTTCTTCAACATCTTGGTTGTTCTACTCACCATGAGGGCAATGGAAGCATCATCATCACTTGAAGTTGATGACTCAACTTCAATCTTCTTTGACTTGCCCTTGTGAGAAGCCTTGAGGGCCAAGTCCTTCTTCTCTTTCTTGGCCGATGAGGAGTTATATTGGGGGTTCATGTGCATGTACATCTCATGAGCATTGATCTTCCTCAAGATGGATGTTGGTGTGGCGGTTGAGAGATTGCCTGGTGAAGCACGGTAACTATGTGCCCATATTTCTCAATGGGGAGGACACATAGTATCTTCCTCGCCACATCCGCCACACTCATTTGATTGAGCCCAAGTCTATTGAGCTCCTCTACAATGACATTCAAGCGAGAATACATTTCATTAGCAGTTTCTTTGGGAAGCATCACAAATGTATTAAGCTTGTTCATGACAAGATGAAAGCGCTCCTCACTCTCACTCTTTGATCCCTCATGGAGCACACAAAGTTCCTTCCATAGTTCATGGGCGGTTTTGTGGTTCTACACATGATTGAACACCTCTTTGCAAAGACCTCTAAAAATGTGGTTTTTGGCCTTTGCATTCCACTTCTCGTTTTCTTGCTCTAGTGGAGTAAGAGTGGTGTTCTTTGCCGGAGGGGCGAACCCTTTGGTCGCGGCTTTTAGGCACTTAACATCGCAAGCTTCGAGGTATGACTCCATCCGTATTTTCCAATATGTAAAGTCATCACCTTCGAACATGGGTGGCAGCTAATCCCCATTAGACATCACCAATTGAAAGGATAAAGAGGCCCAAGACGGGGGCGGTGAATTGGGCTTCTCTAAAAATTTAAGCAACCTATAAGCTCCAATTCAACCCCTTGTGCCTAAGTGTGTTCTAGAGAGCTACCGAATAATAGTTTTGCAACCTAGTTCCAATCCTATTCTAGCATGGCAATTCTAGGACTGTAAATGCTCAAAGTAAATGCTAGAATTTAAAGGATGAGAGCAAGAAGAA
>Ga0182004_10003085_pt1 | contig 13162 bp, 7 predicted proteins | sample Sormic07211540_1_FD_120479 | JGI IMG/M metagenome (GOLD analysis project Ga0182004, IMG submission 120479) | Endophyte microbial communities from Sorghum bicolor roots, Mead, Nebraska, USA - 072115-40_1 MetaG | ecosystem: Host-associated > Plants > Roots > Unclassified | place: USA: Nebraska...
GGTGCACGTCGGGTGGGGAGGGGGGCGTGTCAGGAGTGCGTTTGTGGGGGGGGGTGGTGTGGGGGGGGGGGTGGTGTGTTGGTTGGGGGGCGGTGTTTGGGGGGGGGGGGAGCTGTGTCAAAATCAAAGAATATGGCGCCAGGTGGATTGGAGAGAGAGAGAGGAAAGCTGTTGGTGGCAATAAGGCAGAAGGAGGCAGTACATGTAGCGTGGTGGGTGGAGGCAGGGCAAGAAGAAATAGTGGAGAGATAGGCGGGGAGGATAATATTAGACGAGGGAGGGTAATGGGAGCCATTGGATTTTGATCTGTTTTTTTTTAAATGACTTACACCAACATAAGTGACCTGATGAGGAAACATACCCTTTTGTGTGTGTCAGGGTTTACTATATTTTGTGGCCATTATGAATCCAGGTGCATATTTTATTACAATGCAATCAACTAATCATTTCTTGGAGTCTCATCCTGCTCTTGCATCTGAAGTATATTTTTCTGGAGTTATGTTATTGAACTTGTTTAAAAAAAATTGAACACTAATATATTGTCCAATTATGGACTAACTAGGCTCAAAAGATTCGTCTCACAAATTACAGGTAAACTGTGTAATTAGTTTTTGTTTTTGTCTATATTTAATACTCCATGCATGTGCCGCAAGATTCGACGTGACAGGGAATCTAAAATTTTTGGCAAAACTTTTTGGGAACTAAACAAGGCCTAACATTGCTAGAGTAGATTGGGCTGGCCAACTGGTGTAACTGCAACTATTTATTGCTGTTGTTATATTCTAGCAAACAAAAAATAATTTTACTGGACTGCTGTTGTAACAATTGTTTGGGATGCACTCTAATTGCTATTGCAAGATCATAACATGGCCTTATTCTTTTTTTTGTAATGGCGAGAAAAGGTTTTCCATGATCTCATGATGCTCTCTTCGCAGGAGGAGCTTTCGAAAGAATTTGGCATCCCAGTAGAATCCCAACGATTTTGGGTGTGGGCAAAACGACAGAACTTTACCTACAGACCCAGTCGGCCATTGACCTTCCTGGAGGAAACATCTGCTGTAAGTGGAATGCTGCGTTAATTAAGTGTTTAAATCTTTATTTATTTTGATTTGTTTTCCTACACATGTAATATAAGCTTGGCAGGGTTGCACTTCATTACGATCTATCCATTCGACATATGTGAAAAATGCTCCTCTGAATGTTGTCAATTTTTTTTATCTTTTTAGAGTAACACATTCCAATTTTTCTCTTTAAAATACAACTTGGGTAACTACCATTTACAGTGGATAATGAATCTGCAATAGTTGAAAAGATCAAAATAGAATACTTGTAACCTCATGGGCCATTTCCCCCTCTGTTCTCTTCGAAGGTACCAGCTTGCAATTCATGAATTTTTGGAGCTTAGGGTGGGACTTGCACTTGCTTAGCCTTGTCATCGTGCAACCTGGGGTCTTGGGCCTCCCTCAGTTTCTATATTTGCCTAGAATAGGCAGGGCAGGGGCGCAGGCAAGTATAGGGGCATGCTTGGATCTCTTGCTTCCCTCACCTTGCCAAACAAAGCCAGGTGTTTGGTTCCTTGGGAAAAGCTTGCTTTGCTGAGCAAGTTTGCTCGCCCCAACAAGGTTTTCCTTGCCAGCGCAGGTGGGCCAAATTGGTTGTCTTGCACGAGCAAGGTTGCTCGCTGGCTCATTGCTGCTCTATTCTCAAGTCTAGTGCTAGGGTGGCCTTGAAATTGAACACCGGTGACACATCCACAGCTGTAAGTTTCTGTTACAATGCTTGGACAACCAGAGGCTCAGCTTGTCGATTTGTGATGTCGAATTGGTAGCAGAATGCCAAACGGAGAAGTGGTGATTCTGTCAAGGCAAGTAAGGATTCCTCCTGTACATGAACGGCAGCGGAAGAGATGGCTTTGATGACAGAAATCGAATGCTCTGTTGCAGGGTGGCGACCTTGGCAAGGTTGCTGCTTGCGCAAATCAAAGTTTGGCATCTGCAGGAATGGAAAGGCGGGAATCGATGCCTGGTGGCGCAATCGTAATGAAAAATAGATGCTTAGGTGCATCTGTTATGTCGTTGTCATTCTCATGTTGGCTGCGGCTGTGAATAAAGGAGGATGTACCAAAAATCACATTTGATTGGAGAAGGAAGATGATTGGAAAAGATCAAGGGAAAGAGAATAACTGTTGAGCATGGGAATCTAACAAACAACCCTTTGCATGTGTAGCTTTGCTAGGAAAGGTGAGGCAATCCTTGCCCAGCTAGCTCATGTGGGCAAAGAAACAAAACATGCCCTAGGTCTCCTGATTGTCAATGCATGTGCTTCCTCTCTTTGTCTATCAATGACTAAATGACATATTTTCCAATTGTATGATGATTTTTCAGGTGCTTGGGGGCTTTAGTGGCATGTGAAACAATATGAACTGAACAATTAGTACTACCTCCATTCATAGTTATAAGGCATTTAAGATAAGCTAATTTGAAAATAGAGGAAGTATTTTTTTATTGCATTTTTTATAAGAATGCTTTAAATTGAGCTTATACAATGGCTGTATAGCTCATGTCACAACTCACAATATGTAGCTTTATGGCTAATGCAACTAATCAGCCAGGTCCTCGTACGTGCTCATTTTCAATTTTTTCATTCATTTTGATGATGGCATGGCAAATCCCTATGCTTTTGAGTACTCTCTCCATTTCAAAGTGCAGGGTGTGCTAGAATTAGAAGTCCAAAACATTATAAACTTGACCATCAATTAGTTTGTATGCAAAAAGATGCATCAGTGGATTCATACTTTCTATCCCTTTTAGCAATATGCCGGTTTTGTAGTAATTGGTAATATGCTTTAACAAAAGGTAACGGTCAAAGTATGCCTTGAAAGATTTTCTCAAATGCTAATATGTCTTACAAAAAAGTGGACGGAGTATCTGTTTTCTTATTTCGTTCTTGATTTATTTATGTTGTCCCCGAACATTATTTTGATATCTGCCAACACTGATGGTTTCTTTAAGATTTCATTTATTTTTATTTTTGTTAGTGTTGATTCATAATTTAAGTAATGTTTTCTCCTTTTTTTCAGATTGGGTATCTCAAAGACGCAATAGTGGCAAAGTTACCAAATTCTGAAGTACGGTTGTTCTTGGAGGTTCATTTGGGACAGGTTAAGTGATTAAATACCTTTTTAGTTGCTTTTGGTCCCAGTTTTTAGTTGATGTTATTCATTTACCTAATCTTACTTCTCAGTTGCCTTTTGATTATTTCTTTACTGTCTAACATTGTTTCTGGTGTATCCAGGAGAATCAAGGAATTGCTTCTGGGAAGACCAAAGAAGATATATTAATTTTCTTCAAGCTCTATGATCCTGAAAAGGAAGACCTAAGGTTATCTTTTTCTCTCTGTTAAACCTATTTGTTCGTGTATTTTTTCAACCAACCAAACAAAATATATATTATCCTTGTTATTTTGAAACAGATATGTAGGAAATTTTTTTGTGAAAGCATCAGGAAAACCATCTGATATAGTAGAAAGGCTGAATGAGATCGCCGGATTTCCGTCTGATGAAGATATTGAGCTCTATGAGGTTAGAAATATATATAACTTATACAATCTTGAAAGTATCTGACCACTATAGTCATATTGGTTAAATCTCTTTAGGAAGTAAAATTTGAACCAGCGGTGATGTGTGTACCAATTGAGAGCAATATTTCGTTCCGTTCAAGTCAGGTTTGTCTCTCTTTTCTCTCTCTCTGAGTACTGCTATAGATACGACCATTTCAGTACACTTTGAGTACAGCTCATGATCCAACTGTTGGGATTACTTGGATGGAAAGCTCATACATGATAAATGCATCGAACTGTTTAGATGCATGGTTGTATTTGAGAGTTGTACCCAAGTGTTTGTACTCGATGGATTTCACTTTTATTTATATATGATGTTTTGTTCTTGTTGATACTATCTTTTGCTGTACTTATGCCCTGTTATATGTGATACTGGCAGATTGACAATGGTGATATAATATGCTACCAAAAACGCTGTTTGCCAGATTCAATGGATCGATACCGATATCCAAGTGTCCCTTCTTTCTTTGAATATATTCATAATAGACAGGTAATTTACATAGCAGGCTTAGCAGAATATGCATAATATTTCTTTCGCTTACCTTGAATTGTTCTATATTTTATACTTCATACTATAAACAACATTTGTTATGTGCCATCTGTAATTAAGATCTGCAATGCAAGGTCATTGCATGCCCTCCTCTTCTCCTTATCATTTGCTTGTTGAGAACAAGGGCTCATGTCAATGACAATTTCTTTTGGTGGTTGGTTAGACTGTTGACATTTGCTTCGTTGAAATTGTAGTGCTTGCAAAATTAAAAATGCATCCTCTGACATTAACATATTATGTCATCTGAATACTGCATAAGTGACTTGAATGTCGCTGTAAAGATGGTATAGTTATCGATTTATGGCATCGAAGGACAAATTCAATCTGATTATGGTGTTACTGTATTAGTGTTACATTACAGGGAAGATGATTCAGAAGATAAATTTGTTGACAATTGACATGCAGCTCTCCTTTGTAGATCAAGGAAAATAAATAAATTTGCTCAAGTTTTATTGTTACCAAAAAGAAAGATTGCAAATTAATGTCTATAATAAAAGAACACCAGATGAATAAAACATGGATCAATTTTAAATTTATATGTTCAAAAGCTTTAAAAAGTTTTATACGATAGAGAATACTATGTGAAATGCTTGTTTTGGTAGTTTGAAATATCAAGACTGAAAACTATGTAAAATGCTGTGGTCTCTTAGAACAGATCATATTGCAAATTAGTTCTTGTTTACAGTGTAGTCCTTCAATTACCTGCAACAGAAATGTCATTTTTAGATTGATCTTTCTTTTTTGTTTTACTGCTCTCATTTAATCTATGCCTCATTTTATTTTCTTCCTTATCCCCCTCTAGTAAGTGAGTCTAACAAAACTAGCTCATTTTGTGTGCAGTCTATCTGCTTCTGATTTTTTGAGAAGGTTTATGTTGCTCCAAATAACGTTACTGCATCTGTCATTTTTTTGGGGTGTGTGTGTGGGTCAGGGGTGACATTTGACTTCGTAGTTCAGACCTCTTGAGTGAGCATAATTAGTTACTAGTACGATAATATTGTACCAGACATAATTGTTTATGATATAGCTGCATTCTGTAATGTCTGATTAAAATATATCATCTCTCGGGCCCTCAATCTTCTTATTTGGGGAGTTTTGTTTGCCTGTAGGTTGTTAGATGCTACTGGTACTGCAGTCTAATGGTTCTTCATAATTTATATTTGTTTTCTGACAATTGATTTCTATTATTATTTGTAGGTTGTCTACTTCAGATTGCTTGATAAACCAAAAGAAGAAGGCTTCTCTCTGGAGCTGTATGTGTTGTGATTTTTGTTGAGTAGCATCCATTTATTGATAACATTGCAACAATATTCACAGTAATATTTGAATTTTACCTGTGAAGTTCAAAACGCTCCACATATGATGATGTTGTTGAGAAGGTTGCTCGGCAACTACGTCTGGACGATCCTTCTAAAATCCGGCTTACTCAACACAACCTATCGTCTCAGCAACCCAAACCTCACCACATCAAATACAGGAGTCTTAATTATCTTTCAGACATGCTACATAATCATAATCAGGTTTGGACTGCTTTTCTTGAGTTTGGGGAGTATATTCTCTTCAGATTATATGAACTTCCATTGATTTGGCAGATGTGTAACATTTTATATTATGACGTCCTGGATATTCCGTTGCCTGAACTAGAATCTACGAGATCACTGAAGATCACTTTTGAAAACGCCACAAACCATGAGGTTAGTTTTTTTTTCATATTCTGTGCAACTTCTATTTTTCTGATCATGTTTATGAGACTGTTTTTATTGTCAGATGTCGTTTCACACTATGCGGTTACCAAAAAGTAACACTCTTCTTGATTTGATTGAAGACTTAAAGTCAAAGGTTTGTTGGCTGCAATAAGCTCTAAATTTCTTTGGATGTGGTGTTGGCATAGCTACTTCATTTTAAACACTTTTTATTCATGTTATTAGGTTGAACTTTCTTGTAATGATGCTGAATTTCGGTTTTTTGGAGTCCACCTTCACAAGATATGCAAGGTACTTAATAGACCTATTTCTTATTGAATGGAAAATATCCTTTTCTATTTATTTGTTCTTGAGTATTTTTTACTTAATGAAAGATTACTGTGTTATATTTCTTGAGTATTTTATACTTCAGTGGCACTAATGGTGCTTGAACCAAATTAGCCATGGTTTACTGCATGTTCATTAAGAAAAAAAAGGACCTAGGGGTGGCCATGGATTACTGTGTTATATTTCTAAAGTCATTGCACCTGTCATGTCAATATCCCACTAGATGTCTTTGGGGGCTGTTTGTCTGGTTGGGGAGGAAAGGTTGAACGGTGAGGAGATGATGTACTTAAATGTTATGTTTCTTTGTGCCGCATACCTTCATTGGTTAATGTTTGTCCAGCAGATCAGCACATACCTAGGAGGTATAAAAACTAAGTAGACTTTGAATTGGTTGGATCTGTCAAGGAATAATAGTTGTGTAATTCCTAGTCTAGGGTTTCCCTTTGGGCCATAATACCAATATCCAGTTGAGTCTCCCTCATTTGTAACATGGTTTCACAGCTCTAGGTTTTGTGATCTTGCCAGCACCTTATCCTGCTGTACTACCCCGAGGATCGGTCTCCGCTTCCTGGGGCAGCCTTGTAGATCTTATTTGTCATGTAGCAGCATCAGAAATCCATCTTCAAGTCATCTGAGCCGCCTTGATTCCTCCAGGATCAATCACAGGTGCCTTGTCGCAGGTGCCTGTCCCGCGCCACCTCAATTCTGTGCTCGTTGTCCATGCCATCCGCGCTGCCTCCATTCTCGTGCCTCTAGCGATCTGTTGTGCATTCGACCACCTCGTCTCAACTATAGATAGATACAAGTTGGAGTGTCGATAACATTGCACAATATAATATGTTATGTGGTGCCACTGAAGTGTTAATATCTTTTGCTGGCAGATTGTTATGTGAACAAACACCCCCCCTCCCCACCACACACACACACACACATGGTGCATCATAGTTGTGAGGGGCATGCATGTGGGCGAACTATTGAACTAGAAGGGGTTTGGGAGGGATGGTGAGTTTGTGATTCCTGTTGGTGTTTGTTTTTTGTTTGATTGGGAGAAAACTTGACTTGATGCATCATGGTTGTAGTATTTGTGGTTCTTGTTGGTGTTTAGTTTTTTTGTTTGATTAGGATGAATTTGGTGCATTATGGCTGTACACCCATTAGAATTTACCTTTATCTTCATTTATAGAAAGCTGATGTTCCCTTCCATATTTGATTGCTTGTAATCTGCCAAGTTACTTATATTGATCAATTGATGGCCACAAACACTTTTTAGGTGTATCAACCTGGAGATAAGATAGATTCAGTTAACGAACCCTTGTATATTGAAGAGGTATGCTCTGCTGTGGATTTCACATGGCACTTTTGATGGCATTTTCTTTCTATAATAGTATTAGTTTTTAGCGCTATGAGTTTTGTGTTTCTGCAAGTAAAATTGACCCCTTCACATTCTTCTTATTTGTCTTGTCAGGTTCCTGAGGAAGAAAAAAATGCTGGGCCTCATGACCGTTTGGTTCATGTCTATCACTTCGAAGATAATCGTGTATGTATATCTTGAAGTTATTAATATTTTGATCTTGAAGACTCCTTGTAGTGATTTGATGCTCTCAAGCTCATTTGAAAGAATCTATGGAACATACAGCTTTCTTAAAATAGATATTATCCATTAATCGCAATTGAGAATGCATAGAAGTTTGGAGGCTTTATGAGTGTTGGCAATTTGTTTAACAACCTTATGGCTTATGCTTGCGCGGAATGTACACAAAATTATGATTGCAATGGACAAAGGCTGCCGTGTTAATCTATGGCTTAATTTAAAGCATCATAGATATGCATACTCACTACTCAGCATACAAAGTGATTAATGTTTCACCAAGAGCATTTAGGGCAGTTTGAAATTTTAAATAGTTATATAAAATTGGTCAAGGAACCACCAGGGATCGTGCAACTTTACTGCTGTAGTCAAAGTGACCGGGTACTATTACCTTGTGAACCTTTTCACTTGAGTTTGTGATTTTACTGCTGTATTGGGATCTGACCTCCCAAAACGTTTTCGTTTGTGTTTGTGATTCAATTATACTTTTTGTACCTATTGTTTTTTCCCCTTAAGTATTAGTATTGATCCTCTTCTCTGGTGTTTGACAAATGCTAGTGCTGTGCTTGATTACACTTTTTTAGAGAAGCCATCATGATTCAGCTGTTCTTACTTTCATTGATGTGACAACTTTGTTATCTGCAGCATGTTCAGTATTTTGGAGAACCTTTCTTCTTTCTAATTCGTGATGGTGAAGCTTTGTCGGATATCAAAGTACGGATTCAGAAGAGACTTCAAGTTCCTGATGAGCAGTTTATAAAGGTGCTCATTTCAACTTTTGCTATATGATCAGTGTATGAATTCTATGATTTTTGTTGTTTTGTCATTTAAGCACCTCTATCTATTCTATTAACTATTATTGTGGATTAGTAATCATTTGATTTTTTTTTTCAACTTCATTCTCCATAGTATGATTTAAATTAACTTAAGTGGGCTTGCCGGTTAATAATTAAATTTCATTTCCTTATTCTTTACCTTCGTTTCCTCTTATGCTGGATAATATCTGATTTATGTTTCTTTCATCAGTGGAAATTTGCTCATGTTACATTCAGTAGGCCAGAATACCTCCAAGATTCAGATATTGTATTGAACCGATTCCATGTGAGTTGAGTTTTCCTTTTGGTGAATAAATCCTGTCGCAAGAACAACATTTCTTCATAACATTGAAGTCTTATAGAAGCTTCTCCTGGTATTGTTTTGTTTTAGAAACAGAAACCTGTTTATGGAGCTTGGGAACAACACCTTGGATTGGAGCATACAGCCACTACCCCAAGAAGGTCGTACTTTGGCAGTCAGGTATCATGCTGAAGAATGCTGACATTTAAAGGCTTTACTGTCACATAAAAGTTGGGCATATTCTTATTCTGATACTAGAGCAATTACAGAACCGCCATTCTTTTGAGAGGCCTGTGAAGATTTACAACTAAAACTGGCAATATTTTTTGCATGTGATGAATGGTGAGTACCTCCTTGCTAATTAAAAATGAATGGTTAGGATTAGGAACATCTTTGTTATGTCCTGAAGTATGTCTGAACTATATTTTGTTTTGATATGATCCTTTCAAACCACAGATGAACAGGATATGATGGCAGTCTTGTTCCAAAAGGAGTCTCTTATGTTTTTGGTGATGTACATGGTGGAGGTTTTGCATAGAGTAGTTTATGTGGCAATTTATCAGAAGAATTTTCATTTGGTGGATGTACAGGGTTCGTATAGCAACATTTCCTTGTAGCAAGTTGAAGCTGTATATCGAGGGTCGATAACCTGTGTTTTTGTCGTTTCGTCCCCAAGCCTCTGGGGAGCTGTGAACCATAGCCTCATACAATTTGCGTTGCAGTTGATTCAGTGTTTTTATCGTTGGTCATTATGACCTAGCCTGATTCGCAAGTGCGTCGTGTTGGGCTCTGGCAAAAGATTTTGACTTGTCATTTGTCTCTGGGTCTGATCCGAACCTGACCCGACTGATTGATCAGGTCTACTGCCTGGATTCTCCGTAGCTTTGAAGAGAAGGTGGTGTTAAGAGAGCAGCTCCAGTAGTGCCCTTAAACAAGCCTCTAAAGCAGAATACGAGGGCTCTTGTTAAAAAATATATGTTCACCAAGTCCTAAAATTTGGGAGGCTCTCAAATCTAACCATTTGGCCTCCTGCCTGTGTCCGGTAGGAAAGTTTCGGGATTCCACCTTGTCGTAGTGCTGCCTAGATGTGGTGGCAAGTATCATCCCTCCGCAGCGTAGATTATTTGGTGGCAAAGCGTCGCTGAGTATCATTCTGCAGCGTTGACCTGATGACAAAGAAGTCGCCGAGCATCCTCAGCGTCTGTGGGCAAAAGGGTTGATTAACAGAGACTGACGGTTAGGTTCCCTGTGCCAAATGCCAATGTCTATTGGAATAGATTTGAGGGTTGCTGCTTGAGTAGTGTAAAGAAAATTAGACCCTTAAAAGTAGGAGATCTCAAATCAAAAGGAGACCTTGATTTGAGGGCTCCTGCTTTGTATTGGACCAGACGAACTTGTCAACTAGGTTGACAATGAATTTGAGGCTATAGGCTGCGACGATAGTGCTTTAGGATTGCTAGTTGCCACAACCCACAACATTATGGGATTGTGAATAGCAAACTATGACATTTAGCAGCAGCATCTACCATTGCTTTCGACCTCTAAGGTCAGTCTCAATGCATAGTTTCATGGCACAGTTACCAAGACTACAAACTAGATAACCGAGCCACGTGAGTTTCATGGGGATGAAACTCCTCTCTCATTTGATGAAACTCTTTCATTTAATGACCCTGTCAAGTCAGCAATTTTGCTTATGTGGCACTCTATTTAATGTGCATGACACTCTCATGAAACATGCATTGAGACTGGCCTAAATTGTAGTGCAAGGTTGACGTGGTCCAAACCCCCCCCCCCTTTCTGGATCTTGCAATATATCTCTAACCCAAGCCAAGAAGAAACCAAATATTAGTACGAGTAGTGCTCATATCCCTATCCTATATCCTCTTCTCCTTCCCATTGCATTTTCCTTCCCTGTTCTCACTTCCATCCAAATGCCACACAAATGTAATGCAAAGGTTGTTTAAGGCTTCTTTGGTTTAGCTAAGATATCTTGTGAGCATCCTCATGAGTCTTTCCAAAATGTTTCACTTGATTAAAAAAGTCACTTTTATATCTTTTTACTCTTCGACAAATTTTCTGTTTCTTGTGCACAATCAAGAGACACATCCTCGCTCTCCATCTTTTAACTAGCAAGAAATTTGTACTAGAGGATGTCTATATTGGAGATATAATTAAAGAGGACGTTGAAGCATATTTTTTCATTAAAACCTTTATTCTTATATAAATTAGAAAGATATAAAGGTTCTCTCAGAGTTGCTAAAAACAACATGAAGCGTGATGGCCTATGGTTCACGATACACGTCCCTTCAAGTTTTGCGCCTTTTTAGTTTTTACCCTGTTCACGTAGTTATTTTTATAATATGAGATTTCGATAAGTATTAGGAAAGGTTGGGGGGGTGATATTAGAGCATTTTGTTCCCTAAAAAAATATTAGAGCATTTCTAAGAGTTTCCAAAACTCACTGTAAATTTTAATATTTTTTTGGCAAGATTGAAAAAACTAACCCCCCAACAGCTCTCTACCTCAACTCCCAATCTTTCCGCACTTAGGGAAACTCGGCCTACCGCACGGTATCATCGGCCAATCTGTAGGCCGAATCATGTAGGAAAAAATAAAGAGTAGGATAAAGTTCTTGATGCAAATATACATGAGAAAAAGAGAAAATATAAAATAAAAGTGGTATTGTTTTCTATATTTTAGGGCTGAGCTATTGGAAAATTATTGGAAAAACCAACAAATATGCTTCTAACTTTTTTAGCGCCACTTGCTTTTTTAGAACTACTAGGAAAAGTGCCCGTGTGTTGCAACGGGAAAAAGAAATTAGCAATTTTTATAACCACGATATCTATATAACATAAGTTAATATTAATAATAATGTCATCAAAAGCTAAACTTATTTGCTTGTGGATGGAAAAAGATATTCAGGAACGGCACCACGTCTGGCGCCGTGCAAACCACACACGCACGGACGCACCTGTCGATGAGCTCGCGACGCACCCGCATCGCATCCTCATGTCCTCTCTACGCCCACCTAGCTCCTCTCTCCCAATCCTTCTCCCCAATCCAGTCTCAACAAGCTGAAATTTTGCTCTTTAGTATTACGACGATGATGACGTATGATGAGATATTCAATGGTGAAATGCCAGGGATGTACGATGACTACTGTGACAAAACCGCCTTTGAAAACACTTCAGAGAGGTAAAATACATAGTTTGAAAAGTTAAGAGAGGTGGGTAGCCTGGTTTTGAAGTTGAGAGAGGTTAAACGGACTTCAAAAAAATTAGAGAAGGAAAAGTAGACTTTTCTATATAAAAAGCATATCCTTATAAACGGGGGTGGATCTGCAGCCCCCGGCCCCAATAAGGCCTTGTTTGTTGTCGGATTCACTTCAATCCATGTGTGTTGGTGTGGGTTGGGGTGGAATTTAGTTCAAATTCCACTCCAATCCACCTCAACACATGTGGATTGATGTGAATACGATTACATCCAAACAAGGCCTAACATTTTTTACACACCCCATGTATTTCTCAGCCCAATAACAAACGTCCAAGAAAAAAGCTAGGCCAGTCAGGCCTCACCCTCCCTGGTCACGTGTCTGTCTCCTCCTCACGCACAAGCGTGCCGCTGCACGAGGCGAGGTCGCCAACGCGCGTCTCACTGAGGAGCTAGCTGCCGCGATGCCGCCTGCCGGCGCCACCCAGCCGGCCGCCGATGCATCGCACGCCGCCGGATTCTGGGCCGCCCATCCCGCGGCGCCCAAGCTGCCCATCTAGGCTCCGGCCATCCCGCCACGGCGCCGCCTATCTCGGCATCCCACCCGTGCCGCGCAGGCAGCAGGGCGCCGCGCGCTCCAAGCCCCTCGCCCAGCCCGTGGTGTCCTGGCCGTCGTCCATCAACCAGCTGTCGGCCTGCCCCTTGGTTAGTTTATGTACATAGTCTATAATGAATTTCTTTTAGGTTTCAATTCAATTGGATTCAAGTGTTTATTTTCATCTCATCGTGGATTCATGTGTATTGTATAATATTCCTCTCGACGCGACCGTCTGCGCCACAGCGTGCGTGGCGGCAGCGGGCGGGAGGCGGATCTGCATGCCTGTGACCGGGTTCAGGAGGCTCAGCTCCGAGCAGGCGTCGGCGGTTGTTGGTATTTCTTAGCGATGCAGCCAATTATCCGCAAGCGCACGGAAGTACCGTTGTAGCACTTCACCCGGTGGTATTCAGGGTATCGAGATTTCACAGGGAACGGAGGTGTTTTGAGAC
>Ga0182004_10003086_pt1 | contig 13162 bp, 13 predicted proteins | sample Sormic07211540_1_FD_120479 | JGI IMG/M metagenome (GOLD analysis project Ga0182004, IMG submission 120479) | Endophyte microbial communities from Sorghum bicolor roots, Mead, Nebraska, USA - 072115-40_1 MetaG | ecosystem: Host-associated > Plants > Roots > Unclassified | place: USA: Nebraska...
CCCGGCGCCGACAAGCGCCGCGGCGCCGGGGGCGCCAACATGCGCGCCTGGCTCAAGAACCAGGCCTTCGATCGCGCCACCGTCGACGGGGCTGCCTCCGCCACCGCGGAGCTCCAGCTCTTCCTCAACGTCGTCGGGTCGCCGCTCATCCCCTGCCCCGTCCCTCACGATCGCGCTTTCAGCCGCTCCATCCGCGACTCCTCTATCGTAAGCCACCCACCCATCGTCATCCTGCCATGCGCGCGCGTCCGTGGCAGCATGCATGCATGCTAGTACGTTTTTTACGCGCGCACGCACGGAAATCGTGACTCGGTTGCTTGCTGAAAATATGATCGACTGAAGCAAGCGTCGACGGCCAAGTACATCATCCAGCAGTACATCGCGGCGACGGGCGGGCAGGCGGCGCTGCAGGGGGTGCGGAGCATGTACGCCGTGGGGAAGGTCCGGATGTGCGCGTCCGAGTTCCACCTCGGCGACCAGACGGTCACCACCGCCGCCGCGCAGGGCCGCGCCGAGGTCGGCGGCTTCGTGCTCTGGCACAAGACACCCGAGGTCTGGTTCTTCGAGCTCATAATGGCCGGTCACAAGATGAGCGCCGGCAGCGACGGCAAGGTCGCGTGGCGCCAGTCCGCCGCCGAGCACTCCCACGTCTCGCGCGGCCCGCCCCGGCCCCTCCGCCGCTCTCTACAGGTAAATCCCAATGCACGTAGCACGTGTACAGGCATGCATAGCGTAGCGCGCGTTCACCGTTCAGCCAGAAGAATTCGCTCGTGCTCCGTTTATTTGGCAGGGCCTGGATCCACGCTCCATCGCGAACCTCTTCTCGGACGCGGTGTGCATAGGCGAGAAGATCCTCCACAACGAGGAGTGCTTCATCCTGAAGCTGGAGGCCGGCGCGGCGACGCTGCGGGCGCGGAGCGCTCCGGCGTTCGACATCATCCACCACACGGTGTGGGGCTACTTCAGCCAGCGCACGGGGCTGCTCATCCAGCTCGAGGACTCGCACCTGCTCCGCATGAAGTCCGGCAAGGGCCACCGCCGCAGCGAGAACATCTTCTGGGAGACCAGCATGGAGTCCGTCATCTCCGACTACCGCTACATCGACGGCATCAACATCGCGCACGGCGGCCACACCAACGTCACGCTCTTCCGCTACGGCGAGGGATCCGTCAACCACAAGCGGAAGCTGGAGGAGACGTGGACGGTGGAGGAAGCCGATTTCAATGTGCACGGCCTCACCACGGACTACTTCCTGCCGCCGGCCGACCTCAAGAAGGACGTCGAAGATCAGAATAAGTGATGGGCTAGCGTTCGATTTCACGAATTATTAATTGGAGGACATAGAGATTCATTCGTCCAGGATTTTTTTTTATTATTATAGGGGTGGCGGCAGTTCCATGTGTTCTTTCATTTCTCTCGTTTTTTTTTTCTGATTTAAACTGCAGGGGACTACATGGTTAACTAATGTACAGAGTACGATAGATATGGGGAATGGGGAGCTTGATGATTAATTAATTTCTTCAATTTCGGTTGGGACTTTCTATCAAACATCTGTAGTGTGACGAATTGGTTTCATTCTTAACCCTTCAGCTGTGAAGAGCTTCTTTCAGACCTTCCAGACATTCGATTCTGAACTGGCAGACCAACACATATCCTCCATTTTAATGGAGGCAAATTAATTACTGTATCACTACCAAAACATTAGGAAACTATACACTCCATTACCAAAGTTTCGTGAACAGTACAATGCTACTCTAATATCATATGTACTTCTACAATGTCACGAGGAAAGGAATCCTACAGTATGCAGCAAGACAGGCCACAAGAAATGGCAAAATCATGCTAGTTTGGCAGAACAGGACATCACTATACACATTCAAGAGTACCATTGCAAACCAAAGAAGGAAACCAAAATACAGGTGGTGGGGATTGAGCCATCTCTTCTTCAAGATTTGGTTTCAGCTTTACACTCGACAAGAATGCTGCAGTGTCTTTTGATTTCCTTCAAAAAGATCTAGCAAAAGTGTCTCCAAATCCTCTGGCCTGTACTTTACATAACGATCTCGATGCCTTGTGCCATCAAGAAAGCCTGAATATCTTCCCTCGAACGTCCTATAGGCCTGTATAACTTTCAGTGATATTGAAATCCGGACATCATCGCGGAGTTGGTCATCTGGGATAGACCATGCTGTCTGAACTCGGTAAACATCTTCAAAGGACAGATTGAAATTCTTTATCTTCTCCCTGATGGTTTTGCGAGAAGCAGCATCACCAGCAGCACACAAGCCATCATCACTGAGGTAAGAGAGAACATGATTCCATGACGCCCTCTCATATCTCATAGCCTGCTGCTGAAATTTCCTGTTATGAATCCGGATCCAGTCATCACCAAGAAAGCTTTTGAGATCCGAGTTCTTCACTTTCTGAACCATGTAGTGGATGTTGTTCATCATGAAGATGTTCTGCAATCGATCATCTCTGTACAATCTAGACCCAGCTTCAAGATTTGCCTCCAAAACAGCAGTAACAGACTGTAGATGCAAAGCTGTTGCCGTGAAATTAGGATATGAGTTTGCCATCAACTGAATGTCAGAAGCCAGGCATCTTCGATCCATGTCCTTGAGAAGTGAATCAAGAGTTTTGCTGTATGCTGTGAGAGCCTTTATGTAGTTCATAACATACTTTGTAAGTGGATGCACTTCTCCACGAGCTACTGCACTGGATGAAGTGTATGATTGGATGGCATACTTGAATTCTGCAAATGTCTTCCTTGCAGATTCTCCCAGTTGCAGTAGTGCTTCATGATACTCATTCAGGATCATATCATCATATCCTGATTCAAACAAGGATTCAGCTTCAGGGAGAAGATCATCCAGGACCTCATACATATCAAGCAATCGAAAAAGCTTTTCTGTTTTGGGGGGACCAATTGCTACAGATACATAAAAGCTCAGAAGTTGTATAACTGAGTTAAATGAAATCTCAGAGAAACACAAGTCTGCAGTTGAATCTGTAAGTTCACCAAAGATATGTTTGCTAAGGCGTTTCTCACTTGCAAGATATACTCGAATAAAAACCCTCATTGCCCGGTTCCATCTCTTTATTAATGAATTCAACTTGTTCCAACTTGTGTTCACAAGCTCCTCTATACTGAGCTTTTCCAGACGAAGAGAACCAAAGTACTCATCTATCGCACTCTGCCGTGAATTTATATAAGCTTGGCAACACTCCTTATCATAGCCATTCAGGAACATGAATTTAGCAATGGACTTGACAGCAGAGAGTGCACCAGGTTGAATTAAATCAGGCACAAAATATTCTGGTCCTCCACTGATATCATTTGGTGTTTCCTTCCCTTCCGACTGTTCCTCACTAAATGAGCTGCTTGAAAAGTCTTCCGCACTACCATCCTCTGTAGAGCGAAAAGAGAGAACCTCCTGTTCTAATGGTTGTTTGTAATGTGTAAGAAGATAAACAAATTCCTCTTCGAGTCTTGCCATTGCCATTTCAGAAAGGTCATATGCATACACAGTGAGTTCATCCAGCTGTTTGGCTTCTCCACCAGGGTCTAATGTCCTTAACTTTTCAGACAGTTGTTTGATTTTGCTCAGTACTTCCAAGTACTGAAATGAGTCCTGTGGATCATGGACATGCATGGAGTTGTCAAAATCCAAACCAAGAATCTTCTTTCTCAAGGCCTTAAGCGCTTGTTTAACATCACATATCTCATTATCTTCTCCCAGAGTAATGTTTGAAAACTGCTTAACTAACTCTGCAGCCATCATATTATGGACCTTCCCTGCATCATATGTTTAACACAAAGATCAGGTCCAACTCCAATATTTCAAGGTTCAGACTTGAATTTGGGAAAGCTAGTTAAGCAAAGAAGTAAAGATAATCGTGCCACAGAGATGGAAAGAGACAACTAAGCATCAATTAGCGAAAAACAAACATATGATGCTCAAGCAGAAAACTCTGAAATTTGCAAACACAGCCATATAAATAGCAGAGGTAAACAGGTAACATCACAGTTAAAGGTGAAAGGGACTAGAGCAAATACAGACTAGTTGCCTCTCTTCCATTTTTTTCTTAAGAAAAAGCAGTGGAGAATTTGATCATATAAGATTCCACCAGCCCGATGGCTTAATAATCTAATTTGTTCTTGTTGAACAGCAGGAACAGGGCAGGTCCTCTTATTTCTAAGAACAGCTGATGATCTCAATATGTGGAACGGGGTAATACCCACCGAGGGGTAGTAATATTTAGCAGATGAACTTATTGGTTCTTATATTAGTCAATTAGGGGGAAATCCTCACAGTAGCTAGACTCCAAGAACACTTGTTGGGGAAAAAAGTCCCCACGAACAAGAAAAAGAAACTCAAACAATCTGACCATAAATATCTCTATTAAAGCGAAACCAAGCTGGAGCAAAAGCTAACTGGCACTCAAAAGCACATAGACGCATAGTACGAAACTATGCAAGAAACCTTTACAGAGGAAGAGGAAGAAGAAGAGACTCACCACCGGCACCGAAGAGCTACTGCTCCTCTTTCGCCCACTCCGGCGGTCGCCCACGGGACCGCCGCCGCAATCCTAGATTCAGAACTCGCCCACGCCCAGGAGACAAGAGCGAGGAAGAGAGGCTCGCGGCGGAAGAGGAAGAGAGGCGCAAAGTACAAAAGAGAGAGAGAAAGAGAACGGAGTACGATTATTGGGGTGTGGTGGTCAAGTTTTCAGTGGAGCTGTGTGGAACAGTACCAGTCAAGTCAACCCGAGGGAAGCGACGGCGACGGGAGGGAAGGGGGCTCTGCGGACTGCGGAGGATGAGGATGGGGATGGGGATGGTCAGCGGACGCAATTGGAACGAGATGCCGTGGTGCCGGGGCTCTCCCTCGCTCGTCCCTGTTGCTGTCCGTCCGTCCGTCCCCTCCCTCTCGCCGAAGGAGTCAAGGACGACAGGCCCCGGCATTCCGTTCCAACGGGAAACGCGACCGTTCCGCGGAAACGGAGTGAAGGGTGAGCTTTCGCACTTGAGGACCGTACGGACGACTGACTAGTCGACTCCACTGCCCGCCACCAGCTCTCCATTTCTCCAATGTGGTGAGCAAATTACTTACTCGGTTACAAAAAATATTATTATTGTTTTTTTGGTGTCATCAATATAAATCTCAAATACTAGATACATATAAATATTCTAATACTTATAATGTACTCCGTATAAGAACGAATCACAAAATATGTTTTCATAATACTTTATCTAGAAATACAAATGTTGATAATATTTTTTATAAATCAAGTTAAAATCTAAAAAGTTTAACTTAGTCCTAACCTAAATAACCATTTTTTCTATATATCCTGTGTATGTTGTTAAAGTATGTAATTTTATCATTGTTTGGCTATAGGAAAAAATTACTTCGTATCACTTATGAATTGTTTAATTATAAAAAAAATATCTGAATTCTACTATATACCAATTACATAGTTCATATATATTAGCATGTGCAATAATTGTTTGTCATAGACATATGACCCTATAAAAATAAGTTCTCGAGAGGATGTAGAAGAACAATAATAATGAGATCTAAATTACGACATTTTATAGTTGGGAAGATCGACATAGAGCAATCGATAACTACTCCGATCCTTGCCAGACTGGCTTCAATCAACTGTTACACTGATGGCACAGATAGATCTCCCACGCATGCCGTTCTTTTTGATTGTTAAGGACACTCTAAGAGTTATACACTCGTCCAACCATGATCCCTATGCCTATGTTACCGCTAGGCAAGTGTGTCTACTTAGCCACCACTATAACCACACCCATACATAGGTGTCGTATCATCCTCACGCCGTTGCGCAACTGCTCGTCTATGTCATGTCAGTGGCTAGCGCATCGTGACCCTAAGTTGCCTGACGGTGACACTGGCGCACGTGTTGTCGTGGCCGTTGTGCCTACACACAACACACTCATACCACTAAGAATACAAACATATAAAATCAATACAAAATCAGCAAATAAGTCATTTCAAATAAGCCTCCATTCCAAGGTTGATTTTGTTGTTCTGTGAAATTTTCGGTGATAAGCCATATCCAGGTACGCCAAACTATTCCAGTTCAACCTGGTACCACTCCACGGATCCAACCTCTCCGTCGATCTCGAGCACGCACACGGACCTAACGAGGTACGAGACGGCGGCGTCGACCGTGTCGAACCTGGCGAGGTCCGGAGGCAGGGCGTCCCCGGGCCAGTTCTCCAGCCAGCGCTTGAGCCTCTCTTCCAGCTCCTCCCTGGACACGAACTCCTCGTCCATGCCGGGCTCCATCAGCACGTACGTGTCCGACTGGATGTCCGCTCGTCTCCTCCGTGCTGCACAAACCTACAGTACCCAACAAAATGATGATCGTGACCCGTTGGTTATTATTTGGTACAGAGTAAAATATTTCCTTTCTACTAGAAGATGTGTATATATTTTCCCGGGCAAGACTTGGACCTGGTTAGCATGGCCTTGAATTCTCGGTGGTCGCTTCAACGAGGCTGCCGTGCAAAAGCTCGCGGCACAACCCGCGAACGCCATCTTCTGCGAGAGCCGGCGGCGGGGCACTAGTGCCCCCCTCCTGCCTGCATTTGAGGAGACAAGTCAGGTGCAGATGACGTGCACTTGTGCGCTGTGACTGAGAAATAAGTAGATGGCAGTGTTTTTTCTTTTCTTGAACGAAATGAGAAGTGGACAGTGTGGTGGGTGCATGAGAAATGCCAAGAGAAACGTGGAAGTGGTAGCACTGTTTGACTACTGGTGGAAAAGCGTTTCCTTCCATATGCAGGACTTTCCCACCATGTGATCTAGAAAGTTGCTCTGTTTTTTCCTCCTCCATCAAGGGTTTGTCCAATTCAAAAGTGGAAATCCGTTTGGAGTGCCGGGTGTGATTTCTTCGTTGGGGATCATGGCAAACCCTTTTTCCATGATGGGATCATGGGAAGCTGCAGTCCGCGTCTTGTGATTTGTGAATGCAAGTCATAAATTACCTACTCCGGTTAACAACTGCAGGCCGAGACTGGGGTTCTTTCTCTTGCTTGCTGCCAAGTTTGCAAGTCCTTGTCAAAAAGGTTGCGCACGCAATCAGTCAAATTCGAAAGGAACCATCCGATGATGAAATTGTAGCCGCCTAGCCGGCTCTTGCCACGCTACAATATACATATTCCTTGAAAGTCGTCTAAGACTTCCAGCAGTGCTGTTTTATAGTTACACAAATATGAATAATTATGATCAAGCTGACCATATGACTTGTTCAAGATGCCGATTAGAAAACTCTACAAAATCTCTTAACAAAGCCGTCACGATCTAGGCCATAATCAGAACGAAAGAATAGAAAACAAAGGGAATGATACGAAACCATGAATAAAATAGGGAGTCGTGTTCGGAACTATGGTTGCCTAATATCAATCAAACAAAAAAGAAACAAATTCAGCTCATCCGTTTGTTCTTATCCGCACCTTCTCTCCTATCGTTATCCATTCGCTGCTCACACCCTCGCTCGCTATCGTTCTTCCAAAACTCCATCGCGGCACACCCTCTCCGCCGTTCTTGGAGGACTCTGTCGTGGCCGGTGTCTTCCTTCAGCACAGTTCTTCGTTCTTCCATCAAGGTGCTGCACAGCACAGCATCTTCTCCTCCACAGACCACACAACTATGTCTTCGGCAAGAAGGCGACGAGAGGGCGAGTGCAGACGGGTTAGTTCTAACCGTATCTTCCAGCTTATGGTGCATTTTGTGAAGCAACGGTAACGACGACGAGTGACGTCATCAAAACGCCGGAATCACATTCCTCTACAATTCCTTTGAGAATCCTTCGTTCGTGACTCCAGTCTGTTAGTTAAACTACTGTGCTACGGCAATTGGCATGTTGGGCACTTGGCCCTGCAATGACCGATGATTCGATGAACCAACAAAAGAGAGCCATGGATGGTGCACAGCGCGTTACACAGGCAGCATAACAGAGGATAGGAGTGATCGGGAAACTGACATTACCACTGATGAGCAGTCCACCGGTGGAGCCGCACTCCGGCAGCCGGGCTACAGCCGCCGCCGCCGCCGCCGCCGCCGTTTCCATCCTGCCTTCTCTAGGTTGTGTGGCCTTAAAATCTTCTTTATCCCTTCAATGGCTCAGGTTGTGTACTTGTGTGGCCTTTAAAATCTTGTTTATCCTTTCAATGGCTCCCACGCCGAAGCTTTTCAGAGCCCTCTTGTTATTATCCTCCTGTACACTGTTGGTGACGAGCGTTTATCTAGAGGGAAGACTGGTTCCTTCTCAGTGAGGACAGATAGGGACATGCCACATCGCCGAATTGCCACGGTACCGCTGAAGGCCGAACCACTAATTTCCAGTCGTATTTCAAGATTTCAACACTCTGGCAATGCCAGGTACAATTGTAGGTCAACTGTGCAATCACTAATATCCAGTTCCGAGACCAATTCAACTGCTACGAGCACACAGCCACACGCACCAACCTGTCCATCCTGGGACGCTGAACTATGCTACGGTTTCTATCGTAAACTAGGCATTTATTCCCACAATACCTTAAAACAACTTGTCCCACTCTAGGAATTTGTCCTGGGGATTAAGGGCTTTAATGGAGAGTATGACTCGTGCTACTGCTAACAAGTCCCCACCAAAAACAAGTCGTTTATTCAACCTTTGCAGACCAATTAACAAGAGTACGAACAAATTTTCAGCAACATTTTAGTGGTCAGAGACCTTCATATGCTGAGATCATTTGACTAATTTTTACTAGGAGGCTATTTGCAGTTTCATCCTTCGGGTGCGGGGATGTCAATTCTTGGTACCGGTGAAGGGTTCCAGTGAAATCTGTAAACAGTCCATCAACCCCCACTGTGTTTATCCAGAAATCGTATTCAGTGTAGGGATCTTGATGGAAGTTGAAGTGCAGGAACTGGTTCTCGTTCCTGTACGTGTATGGATGTACCTGCACAACAACAGAATGCAGTTTAACATGCTTCGATAGAACAAGTGCACAGTGGGATAAGACAAGCGTTAAAAACGTGGCCTGTAGCAGTGTGACAATTTGATCCACATGTTCTTTTTGCAGCAGAAAGTTTGCACCATAATGCATAACTAAACACAAGCTTAATGAGCCAATTTGAGTAATTCAACTAAAATTTTACTGAAGCAGACACTTGCTATTAGGGGGCTCTTATCCATTTTTTTTAAGAAAGGAAGCCAGTCCTCCCAGTTCAACACATAGGTCACGGTGAGGATCAGGACATAGGTGTAAGTAGCCTTCCCAAAAGAAAGTAGAGAGAGAGATGTGGGTTGTCAATGCAGGTGTTCCAACCCAATGCACTCAGTAGTGTCTGGCCATAGTTTTAGTCAATGCACTTATGCATGTGAGACAAACTACAACAGCGCCATGATGTTTTATAGGATCCTTCTGGTTATCCAAAGTGACCAGATGCATTTAGACAGAAAAAAACATAGAAGATAGCAGTTAACATATGGAAGGTGGTCCAAGTAGTATAGGTTACTTTACAATAATCCATGTAAATTCTGAACTTCAGAAAACAAACAAATGCCATACCTGGAGATTATGGGCATGTGCCCGTGCGACAAGATCACTAGGTGGCATCAAGTAGTTTCCTGAAGCTGGAACAATAGTATCTTTCCACGGACCAAGGCCAACAACATATTTCCCAATGTATGCAAGGTAGTCATCTGAAGTGATTTCCCAGTATGACTGCAAATGCGAAATGAAATAAGTAATATCCAAAGGCATGTTCCAGAAACGGGCCCTAAAATCTCAGGGGTTGATTTCTGTTATCCAGAGAACAAATGAGTGACAGATTGTCACAGAACATTAGTACCTGGTTCGTGTCTTGTGTTCTCACTGTGATATCATCAATCAAAAATACCTTCGGAGAGTCAATCAAATCTGATACATGTACAATGGAGGTGGGAGCAAAGGATTGTATAAACAATGGCTGCTTCAGCCAATTCTCTGACATATATTGACCTTTGTATCCATACTTAAGCAAGGTATCCACAAATTTGTCCTCAAACTTCTTCCCATCAGCCCACTTGACCTGGTGAAAGTAATACAATACAAACTCACTATGACACATCATAAAAATGAGAAATTAGCCCACTACATTCTCAAGAAAAAAAAAAACAATGACATAGTTTGGCCCTATCCAGCTCATGTAGTCAAGGGCATCAATGCTAACTACTTTTAAGAAAAGCATATCATCTGCAGCATTGTTGTCACAACCCATGTGCCAGAAGAAGGAAACATAATAGCAATTTAACTACATTTGTGACAAGAAAACTCTATAAACTAGCATCTTCAGTCCTGTTCGTTTGGTAGACAACAGTTACTTTCATATGCTCAGCAGCCCGCTGCTGATATCATCATTCTACAGAAAGTTCATATATACCATCTAAATAGATTTTTTTTTGTGGCAGTGACATAACTACAGAATAGCACGAATCATAATAACGTACATATTTCCTCTTGAGAACAGGGGACCTACATGCTTGTTGATAAAAACTGGATCTTTAATCTCTGGATAGATGCCGACAGTTCTGTCTGCATCTAGGGCAATTGAAATGAATTCTTCAAATGTGATGATTGAAAACATACCTGAATGACAAGATGAAGAAAATAATAGATTGTTATCATTAATCCCCAATCACAATCTTCCGTGCAAGTTAATGCAAATGAGTTCTTAGGCCAAGTAAAGTCAAACACAAAATAATATAGCTGTAAGTTCTAAATAAACAAGGGATTCATAAAGGAAACGGAATACCAGCTTTGGTGAAGAGTAATAACTATGCTAAACCAACAAATAAGAATCCTAGATTGTATCAGATAATGGGAAGAAATGTAATTGAGAAAAGAATGAACCACAACCTATACATTTCTGAGTAATCAAAACAACAAAATTCCTCTGATTTCCTAGAATATTTCTGCACTAAAAAAAACTGCAAAGGGTATGTTGTTTACAGTGCATAGAGACATATCAGAATATTCCCTCAGGATTTGGCTGGCGAGTGATGAAACTAATTATATCCAGCTAATTGACAAGTTTATGGCAGTTACAGTAAGAAGCAAATAAACTGCCAGCAGCAGGTCATTTCAGCAAATGCACATGCATGTGACAAGAATCACTTCAAGGCTCTTTGGAGTTGGAGCACATCAGCATGGTCATAAAAGAGGAAGCATGGCATGAAACAATTATGACAAGTTGATAACAAAATCCATATGAAGGATATCCATACCATTGTATTTTTGATCTCTGAACGAGTATCTCTGCTTCACTTTAAGTGTTTTAAGTTCCTCCAGCGTGAAGTCCACTGCAAACCAACAATTTAACATTAGTTTAAATAATCAAGAACACATTAGCTTTGAGCGTGCCTGGAGACATCCCTTGGGATACACAGATCTGGGTTCGAGCCCCCATGAGTGCTCCCCATGATTCTGGATTTAAAAAATGTCCCTGGTTGTGCAAACTATTTTTAGCAGCAGGCGCAGAGTGTGCCTCCTGGGCAGGCAGCCTTCAGGATCTTTTCTAGACACAAGAGTGGTTTGCATCTACCTAACATCAAAGCTGTTGGGTGGTCTTTCCCCAGAGGTCTAGTTTTTTTCTCCTTTCCAAAAGCTTACAAGTTTTTCATTCTCATTCCACCCCTCCAAGTAACATGAAGTTGAAACTGCCAATATATTATATGTAAATAGTGTTCCAGTATAGATGAGCATGCAATAAATTCCTGAATTAGAGTCAAGACAAGAAAACACAGCAGGGATGCATTGTCATTTCCTTGTTGCTTGACTACATTTCATGTAGCAGAAATGTAAATTAAAATGGTAATAATAAAAGGAGTGAAGGAATCAGGGTTGGTTGTACGATGCAAACCTACAAACCATCCAGAAACATTAAACCACTCCACTTCATAGGTTCTTCTTCGATTGGCAAATTCCTTACGCCTGGCAACATCAGTTGTATCGTCAAGCGTTACATCATGAAAACAAATCAAGGTTCCATCTTTGCTAGCAAGGATGTCAGACTCTATAAAATCTGCCCCTTCTTCAATAGCTCTCTGCAATAAGATTTCTTTTGGTTAAATGTGATTTCCACATGCTAGAAAAATTATAAACTTGTCATATGTGAATTCAATAGTCCTTTGCAGTAATCGATATCTGATAATCTGAAAGATAGCATTTAGGTGTATCAGCTTCAATAAAAACATATTATTCCCTTCGCAAGATACAAATATAGAATTCGGCTACAGATCAATAGTGCTCGCAATTTTCTGAGGAGTACCAGGTATGCAGCAGCTGTTTCCTCGGGAATTTCCCCATTTGAGCCACGATGAGCAATGTTATATGGTCGAAATGTCTGTATTGGCTTCTTCTCTTCATACTTTGTCTTACTCGGTAGAGGAAAGAGAGGCCTAGCAAACGCCAAATGTAATAGTAGCAGAAGAAAAAGAGGTGCACAATCTGCCAGGGGCATCGATGCAGAAAAATTAGAGATAAGTATACTATTAGCTACAACATAGATTAAGGCGATATGCAATCCAGAAACATTAGCCATGGTTCAAATACACATTGCATCAGGGACGTCAATTTCTTTTCTCAAACACACAATAGAACTGCATGTCATTGTATTAATAGGTAAAACAGTCCGATTACATGCCTCTCCATGGCTTGGGGTTAGTTTTTTTTATTTTGCAGGATTTGCACCCTAGAACATATAATCAAGGCTGTCAAATGAAGATACATTAAGACAAATGTGGCATTAGGTGCACACTAAGATTCTATCATGGAGATCTTTTTAAGAGATTCATGTTGCAGCAGCATGGATAGAATATGCAAGAATGTCAATTATATGGAGAGAACATGGCTAACCACGACATAAAATACAGAAGAAAGAATAAATCTAGTTGCCACTGCCTTTGGTTTCTACTTCTTCTGCACGTTGATGTAAGAATACACATGCTTGTGCTTTGGAACCTTAGTCAATGTAAGATTCCTTTGCAGTTCAAAAAGAAAGGAAGAAAGAAAATCCTCTCCCTTCCATTAATTTTGGAGTTTCTCTTTCTTTTCATCCAGTCTACTAGGGGTCACAAGTTACAACTCTTAAGATCA
>Ga0182004_10003087_pt1 | contig 13160 bp, 14 predicted proteins | sample Sormic07211540_1_FD_120479 | JGI IMG/M metagenome (GOLD analysis project Ga0182004, IMG submission 120479) | Endophyte microbial communities from Sorghum bicolor roots, Mead, Nebraska, USA - 072115-40_1 MetaG | ecosystem: Host-associated > Plants > Roots > Unclassified | place: USA: Nebraska...
TGTAGTTTCATACTTTATTTGTGTGCAATAATGACGCTCTCGTATAGGTGTAACGTATACGGATAATAGCAGCGTATACGAATAAATTAGAGAACATATACAATTGAAAACCAAAATCAATAAAGAAATAAAAAGAAAAAAGAAAAAAAACAAACCACCAACCGGAACTAAAAGGGGTGGCGCCACGTCACTACCTGGCGCCCCCTTTAGTCCTGGTTGGTGGTCCCTCTTTAGTCCCTGGCCGGCGAGCCGGGACTAAAGGTGGGAATTTTAGTCCCGACCTCTTACTCCCGGCTCGCCACCCGGAACTGAAGGTGGTTTTGGACCGGGACAAAAGGCCGGTCCAGTGATATCAAACCTTTATAAGAATCCCAAGACATTATCAAAAAAAAAAAAGAAAATCCCAAGACATAACAATCACAGGCAATGTGGTGAAGTTTGTTCTGTATCGTAGAGGATAATACTGTATAGCATGTGATGTTGACAGGTAGCGCTAGTGATTTATGACGGTGGCGCTGCATTGGATTTTGCAAGAAGAGCTGCGGCCTGGGCCCTGTCCGCATTGTACAATCTGGCTTTCAACATGCCAAACTCAGCTGAGGACCGGAGCCTGACCTTGCGGCGGCTTCCATCCACGGTGTCGTTGTCCTTGTTTCCGAGCGTAAACCCCTCGTGATGCGCCACGTACTGCGCGTCGACCACACCGATCTGCTGCTCAGGCTCCTGCACACACATAAAACATAACAGGTGTATGGTAACCTAATATTTTTACTTTATATAATCGCGCGAATATTAGTAATAGCGTTTTCTGTGGTGGTGAGTAACGTCCTCTATATGTATATATATACTCAACAGCGACGAGCCAACAACAGCTAGCCCTTTGTATATATATGAATCATTCCACTAGCGTATTTTGCCTATAAGTACTGATGATCTCTTACATCGACGCATCTCCAGAAGTTCCAGTCGAGACCCCAGCCGTGTACCAGGTCGTTCTGGATCATGTGCCACACGCAACTCCAGGCCTCTCTGGTCAAGACGGGAGCCATCACCTCCACGAACCCGCTACACGGCCGCTGGTGCACGTCAATAGTACTGCACTTCCCTGCAGACGTTGACCTGTGTAATTAAACATATATTTGGCCATTCCATTGGCCGAGTTTAGTCGTTCAGCCGTGAGCCAGAAAAAAGATTAATGTATGTTGTAAGATATGAGAAACCTAATGTTATTAGTTATGTGCTATGAAAGAGCTGTGGAATGTTTGGTTGATACAATTATGAAACCTACACCATCTCTCTATCTCCGTTGAAACAGATGTAAAGCATCTCTCTATTTCCATGTATTTAGAAACACAGAAAACCAAAATTATTTGGATCCAAGGTGCTAAGAAAATAGTAGTACACGGAATCAGCTACTTCTAAAAAGCTGCATTATATTAGTTTCCACCGTTTTGGTTGGCATTATATTGTTAAGCAAACAGCTTTAAATTCTACCCTTTTAGTTGGCGTTTTGATTTTTAGAACAGCAGAATCATTTTCGAAAAGCTGAACCAAACCAGCCTTAATTCAATGGATTGAGAAATAAAGCAAAGTAGATTGTCACAACATGCTGTATTAGTTACTATATTAACATGTTCTTGATCATTCAAGCAAAGTAGCTAGATTGTCACAGTTGGCACTCAAAGTTGGGTAGCTGTTCCGAAAAGAAACAGCCTGGCTGGCCAGTTCTGTAACAAACTGTAAACTAAACATTACAGTTACACTTTTCCATCGAGACGATTGAGATGCATAGTCTGGATCAGAGAATTATAGGATTGAAAAGATCCTGACTCGTGGAAACCAGCTAGGTCGGTTTCCAAAACCAGAAAATACGTTCTTGTCAGCCCAAAATCAAATTGAATTTTGCATTTTGCATGGATTTTAATTTACAATAGTTTTGGCAACCCCACCCCCAATAGGATAAGTTCACCCTCGTCCTAAAATTTAAAAACGGCCATAGCCGACTGAGGGTATCCGATCCATCAAAAATACAATAAATCTATTATTTTACAATTTCCAAACTCTATCTTTTTCAAATCCGATATATGCCACTCTACCAGCATCCGACGATGATTGTTGCTAGGTGGCTTGCCTGCCCTAGAATAACTAACCCATGATCTGTTGAAAAAAAACCTAGGTTTGCCTCCCCAACAGGTTTCTTTTCAGGAAATCTCCGACATTCTTCTTCACTGGAGAAGTTTGGGGTATATTTTGGTGAATCTACTGAAACTAGGACTAGCTGGGTTCAGAGACAGCCTGTGGGCTACTTTTCCCTCACTATGCTACAATTCAATCCCAGAGCGATCCTCTTAGGATCTTAGTATGCTAACTCTTGGGGTGTATTACTAAGACTAGTGACTCAAATTGGTCATAGAATAAGTCGATGATCACTTTGAATCACTACTACAAAAAAAGTTTAGCTAGTTTATTAACTGAGGTGGATAAACAACCTCCGAGTGTCCAAAAATACCATACTATTTTTAGTGGCGGCCAGCTCATTTATGAACACTACTACACAAAATTTTAACTGTGGTGGGCAAAAACGATTAATCGAGACGATTTTTGCAGCCGCCTCGAACAAAAAGTCATGATTAATCGTGGCCTTAACCAAGACGGTTGCCCTGCCCACCTCTGTTAATCGAATAAAAAATTGAAGCCCATGGACAAGCCTATCCAAGGGCCCACTGAGCTTGTCCACCTACTGCCGCTGCGGTTGCTCACTGGATCCGCCGCTAGGGAGCTGATGCCAGAGTTCGAGGGTCGCCGTGGGAAGGAGAAGGAGCACCGCCAGGGGAGGCCCACGTCGTTGCTAGAGTTGTTGTGGAGGTGGAGGGGGAGGAGCGCCACCGTGGGGAGGTCTTAGATCCGGCCTCCGCACCACTAGATCTAGCCTCTAATCTGGCAGCGGAGTTGAGGGGCAAGTGGAGGGGGAAGAGAGCCACCATAGGGAGGCCAAATCTAGCATCCACACCACTGGATCTGGCCTCCAAGCCGCTGCTAGAGTTGAGGGGAAAGTGGAAAGGGAGGAGAGCCACCATGGGGAGACCGGATCTAGCCACCACGCCACTGGATCCGACCTCCATGCACTAGGGTTGGGGGTGGAGGGGAGGAGCGTCGTTGTGGGGAGGCTAGATCTAGCCTCCGCGCCATTGGATCCGGCCTCGACATAGCCGTTGGAGTTGAGGGGGGGTGGAGGGGGAGGAGCACCGCAGTGGGGAGGCTAGATCCGGCCTCCACGCCACCGATATGGCCTCCACGTTGCTGCTAGAGTTGAAGGGGGAGGTGGAGGACCTGTGCTGCCACGTGCTCGCTGCCCCATGCGCCATCCATTGGAAGGCGCCCCGTCCTGCCAAAGGGGGGCTCCACGCTCACCACCCCTGCCTGCCGTCATGAAGCGCCCGTGCGAGCCATTGAGTGGGAGTTGAGAGAGGGAGGAGCACTCATGGGGGCAGATTTCACTATGACAGTGGGACCACGGGGGAGAGTGTGTGTTGCGGCTGAGGAGAGGTGTGAAGTTGTTAGGGTTTTGTTTATATACTGGCGATGATAATGGGTTCATGTGTGTCAGCGGGTTGGGCCTGATTTACCGAGTCGGTTTCAATACAATACCCGCCTAGGTGGTTGTATTATACCTGCCTCATTTAATACCTATTAATCATGATGGTTATTAACTGAGGCGGGCTGCTTACCTGGCTTCCCTACCTCGAATAACCGAGGCGGGCAACCAGGCGGCCACCCCTGAGCCCTATTTTGAAATGTTGCCTAAAATATTTTCTGTAGTAATGGAAGACACCTAAAATCCACCACCTCTGAATATATATTCATTAACAAAGAAGCCTCTTAAGGGGGGTCTGTCTCTAAAAATAAAGCCTATTTTCAAAGACATGCCTCTTAAAATACATGTCTCTACTACTAGGCCAAGTCCAAACCAGTTCATTTATCTCTTCGACCCAAACCCAAAGTCATAGGAGAGGATGCTAACTATTTTCTATACCATATGACATACTCAACACATCATTTCCATCCAACAATGGCGGCCCTCCCTTGCCGATAGGACACGACCTCCTATCCTCTCCCTCTACACCCTCCCTTTTTTTTGCTCTATGCCTCTACCTGGGCCGGTGGATCCTCACTGCCTATAATGGGCTGAATGCATGGCTGTGAGGCCATGCACACTAAAGGCAGCAGGGTCGAGGAGTTATGTAGGGGTGGGGAGGATAGGGGCCGAGGCGAGATCTCCACTTTATCACAGCTGGCGACGCTCCTCTCATCTTCGACTTCTCCCTCCCACTCTTCTGCTCTCATAACTTGCGGCAGAGAGGATGCACAACGTGAGGCTTGCGAGATTCAATGGAGGGGGCAGTGGCCCCCCCCTCGCACTGGGGGCCTGATATGGAGCAGATCAGGGCGACAGTAGCCCTCTCCGCTAGCACCAATGGTGGCTTCTTGCTTCATCGGCACCAACACAGTGATGTGGCAGGACTCTGCATATGGGGCGGGTAGGCTTACTGGTTGAGTTTAGTGGGTAGCACTCTGCATATCGCCAAACTTGTCATTTTTTTACTTTAAAAAAATTATTTTTAGAGATGTGCAAATGACCTATCTCTAGAGTTTGTTATTTCCAATGGATTTCCGATGGCCATCATCTAGAGGCAGGTGCACCCTAAGCCTATGGAAATGTGTTATGCACGTCTTTGAAATTGAAGTTTGTGGTAATGACTTACGATAGTGATTTTATGAATTTACGAGATTACTACGACTCCTCCTAAGTGATACTATAACATTATTATGGTAAATATCATCATGAGTTACACTAACACTTGTATCGTAAATATGTATTCACTTACAAAAGATATCATAACTTGTTCTACAACTCTAGATATATCTATGCAGATCGCATTTTTAATATGTTTCCCTAATCTGTTCACGGATAGATCCAACTGTACAATTTTTTGTACTATACTAGAACTCAATTTATTTGTGATGGAGTTCTATATTTGGGAATTGGTTTTTTTGTTTCGGTGTAATTGGTTTTTTTGTTACTGAATTTTGTTAGTGGAATATGTTGTATTTTTCCTCTGAGAAAGAAAGAAAGCGCTTCTGAACTTTTGAAGGTTTTATTTACATGGTGTTTATTTTGTGAAATCACTCTATTCTAGCTGGGGTGATCTAGCATGTGGGTATATTTCATCAAAATTAGTGAAATGACTCTATTCCTCATAACATTAATACTAAGCTTGTGGTGAATAAGGTGATGTTAATTAAACCAAAAAGTGAGGAATGAGAAGATAATGATGGACTAACTCATTTCTCAAACCAAATTAATACCCTATAAAAAATGTTATAGAGATGGATGAGCGGACCATAATATAAAATATAAGTACTTACGTGTGTATCTCAGTGTCGTTCCTTCTGACATTGATATCAAAGCTCTTGACCCCCCTGACGATGTCCAGGCCCGGCTGCGAAATCTCCAGCCCGTGCTTCTTTACAATCTTGATGTACTCCTCCGCGTCGAAGGTCTCAACTCCGAGGTCGTGGTCCCACAGGAAGACGTACTCATAGGGCGCCACGATGCTGGGGTGCATGAACCTCTTGGCGTACCACCTGCACTACACACGGATGGGTTCAATCACAGACGCTATGTTGCATGCACCACACCACACCATCAAGGAAGAAGGAACTGTTTGTTTGCCCGCCGTTGCTCCTCACCATTTGGCCTGCTTCCTGGCGCTGACATGAATGGCTTGCTTGGACCACTCGAACTCATCCCACTCTGTCGTCCGACCGTCGTAGTGGAACAACATCACATCGAAATTGTCTGAGAACTGCTCCGATCGGTGCAAGGACGACGAATAGGACCATGATGATATTGTTCAGTTTACAGCAAACCGCCATAAAAAATCAATGAATCAAGCAAGTAATTATAATGTCTTAATTACCTTGTGAACCATCGCATTGACGTTGTCTCTATCGCTGTAACCCACTGTCAGCACCAGGAGGTATTTGCGAGGGGGGGTGTCCTGCTCATTGCATTGGCCACGACCCCACATGTTCAACTTATAAGACTTTGGTTTTTCTAGAAACATATGTATTTAGACATATCTTGCTTTGGCTATGTATTTGGCCATATGTATAGGCTTATCAATTCGGTAAAGTAAATAATGCAGTAGTTACAAGTAAATGGAAGGAAGGAATGATGAGTGATTGAGTGGATGAAGATCATGAGAGAGAAGAGACCTCACGCGGGTGTCCCCAAAGCCGGCGCATGTGAAGATCAGACTCTCGAACAACGATGTTTGGTGGTAGCCGCTCCGCGCCTTTTGGTTTTGTTTTTTCCAGCGGAGCAGTCTTCTACAGCACAAGAGAAGAAAAGGTAAAACCATACATATATATATAGAGTATGGACTAAGGAATGCCAAAGCTTATGTGACTGGATATTTTCTTTCAGTTTCTGGTTCAGCATGTGGCGAAACTTAATATCAATCCATACAAAAATTGAGGGTCGTTGTAATACCTCTGAATCCGAAGTGGCATTTGACTGCTGCAGCACAGGAGTCCCCTCTGCTGTAGAAGTGCTATTTCCGAAGGGTGTTGAAAATCTGGCAAGTATGTTCCTGCCGCTGACGATGCAGTTTCCATCACCCAGGCTGAACGGGAATACCACCGTTGGTGCGATTCGTAAGGGAAAAGAGACGCCGATCAAGAAACCGATTGATGCCGCAGACAACACCGTAAGGATCGGATTTGGTTTCTTCATTCTGGCTATTCACTAGAAAGGAAGATCAGTCGCAAGTACAAGTTAGCATTACCAGCCAAAATTCATATTCTCATTGAAACGTTAAGAGTAGAATTTACATGTATATATATAGCTAGGTTAGAAGTTCAAATTAGAATCTATGCGGTCACCCTTATATCAGGGGTTGAAAATTAACTAATTTCATTTTGGTCTGCTTCACAATGTATGGATTGAGGTGAATACAAATGCAAAAAAAAAAAAAACGTATTGTAGACTGAGCTACAAGTGGATTTCCGATGCAAGGGCTATATCAATGTTGGTTCTCTAGCTATCAACTGACAGTTCTCAGGAAACAAGGACGATAGAAACGAAACTATATATGCACGCTAATAAAAAGGAAAAAAGAACGCTAGCTGATCGAGTACGTTTGAGACTTACCAGCATAGACTACTTGACTCCCAGCCTGCTGTACGTACGTAGGGTAGTGCTGGTACCAAAGAGAGAGAGAGAGAGCGCGCCTCAGAACGTCGCAGTGTCAATCCGTGTATATATGGTTATGATCCACATGCATCTGCTGTACCTTTCTTTATATAGATCTTTGCAAATTCTGTTATTGTGGCCTTCATGCTGCTAATTAATATAACCCAGCTTCTTATAAAAAAAACATGAAGTTTTTCGCTTTGACTCTTTGATCATAAAGGAGAAGTAGCGAAGTAGCAACGACGACAGTAGTAGGATTTCTCATGATGACTTTGTGCACCGGAAAACACAGTTGCCTTCGACTATATATATATTATCCGGCCGACTGTCTAGCTACTCCGTACATAATACGTAACTTTGTGCTCCATAATAAACTATTCAAAGTAGTCTGTCTCTGTGTGCATGCATATCATCCTTGTTTAGTTTTTTTTCCTTTTTTCCTGTTGCGGTGAAAGATGGCATTGACAGGCACATGCCCCAAGGTCAACACGTACGGTAACAAGGTTCCTTTCCTTTTGGATGACACAACTAGAAAGCAAGGACGCCTTGGAGCGTAATCAAACCAGAGTTAACAGTCTCATCGAATCTTGTGGCACATGCATGAAACATTAAATATAGACGAAAACAAAAACTAATTACACACGAGACGAATCTTTTGATCCTAGTTAATCCATGATTGGATAATATTTGTCACAAACAAACGAAAGTGCTACAGTTCCGAAAACTTTTCACAGACAGAGGACCTCTCGTCCCTGCAGGCTGTAGAGGAAGCTTCGTAAGACTGTCTCTACAACAACCGTGATCTCTTATTATTTATTCTTTGGGTAGTGTTATAGGAAAAATGTTTAATTTATATTTTTAGTCTTCTTTAAGAACAAGGCCCAAAAGATAACTTTTTCTCCAAATGGGTCTAAGGGCTAATACCCGATTTAAACGTTAAGGCGTGCCAGCCGATTTGGCTTTACAATCGACAAAGGTGGTAACTCGACCACTTTGGTCCCGACAACAGCGATGTGCCCGGATGTCACGGCCAAGAGGTGATCACGCGGAACTTGAGAACACGCCGAGCTTAAGTCGACGAATTCCTAATAACTCGTAGTAAAAAGAAAATATGACGAAGTCGTCGAAAAAGTAGATGCTGGAATATGAGTAAAAACTTATGTTTGATTGATTGATATATTTTTTTTATTATATTGCCCTAGGATCTATATTTATACCCTGTCTGAAGAGCTACAACCAGACACGACTAGGACTCGAATTCCAAACTAAACGGAACCCGTACACAAAACGAATTCTAATAACTAAGGAAAACATAAAACTACCCTCTTGCAACCGACCGGGGCACCGCCACAGATCAATCGGCAATCTCCACGTTTTCCTTCAGAGTCATCGGCAAACCTCCTGTTGTGGTCATCGGCAAACACTAATACTGATCATCGGCACGAACACGTCACCACCCCTGGACTTAGTCACATTCAATTGTCTTTTCATCGGCAACCACCTTCATCGGCAACCACCTTCATCGGCAACTTCCCTGCAGATTAGTTACCGTTGCTTCATCTGCCGATCTATACTTTACTAATCCCCAGGTACGTGTCAAAAGATACGTGTCTAAAAATGGTGTCAACACATGCCCCCCAATTTTGGAGTATAAAATCATTAATGCTCCAAAATTCTCTGCAGTAATGATGCCTTTCCGCAATTAATTCTCCCAACTTGGTAACCGTTCGTCAAATGCGAACAACCTTGGACCGATTCTCTTGCATATTCCTTGAATTCCTCAACCCCCGAACCGAATCTCTCCACTTTATGCGCCCATCGGCAATATTACTGTTAGAGAGAACTGCCGATGGACCGATAAGGAGATCTTGCACAGTGAAATATCTCCAAAATAATGACCGCTTGCTGTCAAATCACCTGCGCAATTCTTTGATTACCGTGCGAACAGTTACCATATCCACCTGAACACCCTCGGATTTCACGGATGCGGCAAAGAGATAAGTCAGATTTGCCCCTGCTCGTTTTGCCCTATAAATATTTCCTTCTCCAGTACTCCTTCTCCATCTTGTCATCCCGTAGCCCCAAATCCACTTCCTCGGCCACGGCAATAGTCGAGGACTCTGAGAACTCCAACAAGGATCTCCTCCAACAACTCTCAAAGCTTTCGATTTCTCCTTCCTTCAAGAAGGAATGGCCATCAACTTCATCGTCCCTGAGGTCAGTTCATCATCCTTTTTCTTTTCGCACCTTCACTGTACTCCTGTTCATCTGCGATTCCTTTTACTGAATACTCATTTTTCTTTTTGTTCTTCCTTTTATCCTCAAAAATTTCTAGGATTTGGCCGAAAAGATCGAAATTCCTACCGATCAACCTCACCTCCAATGTCTTGGCCTGCTAGGAAACCCAGATCCCACCGATCTGATAAACGCAGAGACAAACAGAGTTCCCTTTAGAGCCGAAAACTTCTCCCTAGATCTATGGAAAGATGCCTTCCGTTCCTGACCTAGTCCTACCAAGGGATGGAAAGATTGGTTCTTGAGAGTCAGCCACTCAAATGAGGTTCAATGGGGCGAGCGGAAATTAGATCAGTGCATTAGGTTGTCCCTTGCCGATATGGAAAGGAATGAGTCACTGCTAATTGCTGCTTCGTACTTCTGGTCAGACACGCTCAACGCTTTTGTGTTTGGCCTTGGCCCTGCTTCTCCCACACTTGCCGATGTACTCATGCTCACCGGCTTAGATATATCCACTGCCGATAACAGCCATCTATTTGACACCAAACCTAGTTCTAAGGTGGAAACTCGCGCTATCGGCGGCTGGTCTGGGTACATTCAGAAGTACCGAAAAACAGGAACTGTTAGTGCAAAGGAACATACCACTTTTCTGAACATGTGGCTGGAAAAGTTTGTATTCTGTGGCCGATCGGCAGGACCAACCTCCGTTTACCTATCGGCAGCAGAAAGATTAGCCAATGGTGGCCGATTCCCTCTTGGCCGATACTTGCTCGGCTCTGCTTATTATCTCCTCCACCAGGTAGCCATGAAACTTCTGCTAGGCCAATCTATCGGCAACTTAGGGGGTCCTTGGTGGTTTATCAACATGTGGCTCAATCTCCGCATGCACAAGCGCCTTGAATTCGACCTCTTTGCACAGCGCTTCCCCAGGGACATAGCCGAGGATTATGAATTGGACGAAGAAGAATCGGCAACTCACTCTCCCTTGAACTTTGGCGAAGCTGCCATAGTCTTACATGACACTGGTGGTAACGAAGACCAGGTTAGCCGATTCTTTCAAACTCTGTATGAAGGTCTGACTAGAGAACAGCGAGCATGGATGCCTTATGATGATCCAGACACCAGATTTTCCCTGACTTTCCATCCCTTCAATGATGCTCTCAACAAGGACCATGATGTGATGATGGCAATTATCACCCCAAGAGCCATACCAGTGAACTTCTTTGGTAGTGGGAAAGCTTCCAATCTGACCTATGAGTTTTATAACCCATCGGCACTAGCCCACCAACTGGCTTTCGGCCAACTGCCGATTGCACTTTGCTACGCTGATGTGGTGAAGCCGAGGGAAACCATCACCAGCAATCTTGAATGGATCAGAATAGCTCAACTTTCGCCAAATGCCGATACAGATGTCGATCTATCGGATTGGATCCCAGCTCTCTTCATTACTCAGGCATACAAACAGTGGTGGGAAGAGTGGAAAGAGCATCTGTTCTGCAGATCGGCCCTCAAATATCGTGGCATGATCGACCCCAAATACAAGGTCCCCGATAATACTTTAAGCATTTTAACCGATGTTTCAATCCTTTTACTCTCATTTTCTATCGGTAACTTACTTTCTTTGTTTTATACAGGTCAATGATACGTCACCATTAGTTAGCAGAAGTGGCAGGCCGATCGAACTCCTTCCATCGGGCCCGATCTCTTTGATTGGCAACAATGCTCCAAGCTTGGCTACTTTAATGCACCGGGGTGTGCGTCTCAAGAAAATCACCACCAAGCGAACGAAAACATCCCCGTCGTTAGCTGCCACCGCTTTGGCACAAGCCTTCAAGGTAAATTCTTGAATTCCTCAACTTATACCGATTCCATTCTTACATTCACACAATTTTTCAGGACACATCGGCTAGCATGGGAACTTCATCGGTAACTTTTATTGTTTCAATCAGAACCTCATCAATACCCTGTTACACTTGTACTCATAAAACTTTCACTGCTGTATCAGCACACTGGCAAATCGGCAAAGACCAGAAGTACAACTGCTGATGCCCCCCAATCCAGCCAACCAAAGAGAAAAGGTTCCAAGAGTACCAGATCACAAGCGAAGCGCCAGAGAACAGCAACGCCTCCCCCTCCTCCAAGGTCACCGATCCTAGTGGAATCGTCCCCCTCTTCTCCAGAAGCTCAGACACAACAAGCACCGTCTCCTCCTCAGCCACAAGAAGAACCCCAACCAGAAGAACTCTAGCCAGAAGAACCTCAGCTAGAAGAAACATCTGCTGACGTACACGAGCAGACCGCCGATCCAGCAAGCTTAATCATAGCATCGGTAGTTTCCTCGATTCAGACAAGTACTGCACCCCCTCAAGGTAACATATTCTCTATGAAATTATTGTCGATGAACCTACTTTTCCATTTTATAATTACTTCTGTTAATTTTCAGCTGACATTGTTCCATCGGCAACTCCAGCCGATAAACCCACAGTGCCGTCGGCCTCAACTAGCCAGAGGCGAGAAATCGCTCTAAAACAAGTAAGTTATTTGATTACCATTCTGTATTTTACTAATATTTCGTCATCAAATAACCCATCTCCTGTCCTCTTTCAGGAACAAGATTCTCCTAATAGTCTGTTCTCCTTCACTATTGAAATTTTTGATGACGAAGGCGAAGAAGCAAGTTCTTCCCAAGCGATTGGGATCTCATCGGCAGAGATCAGAGCAAAGCTAGAGGATCTGTCAGCCCTGCTTCATCAAGATACAGCGCAATTGGTAGATGACTCTGATCCAGCTAAGGCTCTGTTTAAGGCTCTCAGAGGTCAAATCCCTGCCGATGCCGAGGAGATTCTTTTTCAAGCTGCACACTTAGAGAGTCGTCAGCTGCAGTACCAAAAGGCCGCTTAGCCCCTTGCCGATAGAGCCACTTATGCTCAGCTCTCAGAGGAGGTGATGAAAGTGAAGCATCTTGCCGATGAAAAGCATAAGAGCATCGGCATTCTAAAATCCTCCGGAGATACGCTGAAACAGAAGATCTCTGACCTATCGGCAAAGAGGAAAGCTCTGCTAGCGAAACTTAAGCAAGTAGAAGAAGCTCTGTCCCAAGCTCAACAGGAAGAAAGCCAGTTGCCCGAGATAATCAAGACCCTTGAACAAGAGCGAAACGTCCAAGCCCGCAAGGCACTGCAGATGAAGAAGAAATTGAAGCCAGTGGAGGGCTCTGCCGATGAATGCATGAAGGAGATAGAAGAAGCCGATCAGATTCGTCTGCGCGCCATATCGACGATCCAGGCTCTGTAAACATATGAACTCCTCATCGGCGGCGTGTTTTGCTCTTTTCTTTCAAACACTCCTGATTATTTTGGTCTAGCCGATAGGACTGTTATCGGCACCCTTTTAAAACATTGAGTCTGGCCCTAGATACACTTTGATCCAGCCGATAGGAATGTTATCGGCACTTAAACTTTCATGCATCAATCCATACGCTAGGATAATATTTCTTTAAATATTTGCCATTCAATGCCCTGGGAAATTCAACTCCTTTGAGAGATTCTAAAATATAGGCATTGCCAGGAGCAGATCGATTTATCCGATAGGGACCCTCCCAATTGGGAGACCACTTCCCAAATTTTGAACTTTTAGTCCCGATCGGTAAGATTAGTTTCCATACTAA
>Ga0182004_10003088_pt1 | contig 13158 bp, 11 predicted proteins | sample Sormic07211540_1_FD_120479 | JGI IMG/M metagenome (GOLD analysis project Ga0182004, IMG submission 120479) | Endophyte microbial communities from Sorghum bicolor roots, Mead, Nebraska, USA - 072115-40_1 MetaG | ecosystem: Host-associated > Plants > Roots > Unclassified | place: USA: Nebraska...
ATATTCATATGACAACATCAAATTCATATACATATATATTAGGAGAGTTTAGTTGGATTTAGACCAAATTCATGTGCTATATAGGCTAAAATGAGAAGGGTGGCTAGTTATTTTGACGGGTATCTTTTACCCGCGGGTAGGCGGGTATGGGTAGTATACACCCACACCCGTACCCGCGCATATGTATAGAATTTTGCCCAATAACATACCCACGGGTAGAAAATTCATTCCATACCCGTCTCTTTATCGGGTAAAACCCGTCGGGTACTCGGGTTTCGGGTACCCGTTGCCATCTTGAGGTGCAACTGGTCATAGTGTCCCAATTTTTTATTTTTTGGCCCTTTTTTTAAAAGAAATTTACAATTGGCCCCTCTGAAAACTTAATTCGACCTTTGGACCCAGGGGGTCGGCGCCAGATAACCTGGCTCCGAGGTAACACGTCGCGGAGCCGCAGATCATGGCGCCCACCTCGGCGCCACAGATCTTGGCGCCGACCTCAGAGCCACAGATCTTGGCGCCGAGGTCGGCGCCACAGATCTCGGCGCCGAGATCAGATTTATAACGCGCAACGTGCACCCTTGGCCGCGCCCGAGAGCTCTCATTTCTCCTCACTGTCGGCTTCTAGCTTCCCTACCCTCCTAATCTTTTGCAATCTTTAATTTTGGCCGTTAAAATTTGGAAGTGATCCGTAGATCTTTGCTAGCAAGGTAATCTCTCTCCCCTCCTCATTTTTTGTCTTGTGATTTCGTATATATTTCATGTATTCTTAGATTAATGTTGACATTGATTATTAATTTATTTATTTATTATGTAACGGTAGGATGCCAAGGCGTGGTAAAGCTAGTAAGCCAAGGTAATCTCTTAATTAGGGTTTTTAGTTTATGTTTTCATTAATTAGCAATAGATGAAGAACCTAGGTTTATGGTTTATTTTAATTTCTTTTCGCTTATTAGAACGGAATATGTTTAAATTGTAGCTATGGACGGACGACCGGTAGTCCGTACGACCTAAAGCCTCTCCCTAGCGGTGTTCCAAGACCCATGTGCTTTTGTGGTGATCTTTGTAAAGTAGAAATTTCTGAAGATGAGGAAACGTATAAGCAGAGGTATTGGATGTGTTCCAATTTTGCATGGGAGCCTACGCCGCAACAACGCCGCAGCAAATATATTGTGAGGATTGTATTGTGCATTACGTAGTTTATGTTATATGAAGCATGATTTATTTTTTTATAACAATTATTTTTGTTGCAGACCCCTCCACCGTTGTGTGATTTTGAGCAGTGGATCGACACTGAGATCAAAGAGTCGGACAAGCGGCTTCTACAAAACCTGAAGGAGTGAGATGCAGAGCGTGCGAAGATATTCGAGATGAGACGCAAAGAGGAGGCTCTACAGAAGGAGCACAAGGAAGAGGAGGAAAGGAGACGTGTTGCTGTGTTAAGGGAGGAGAGGGAGAAAAAGCTTGAGCGTGTGCGCCGAGCGAAGGCAGCGATGGAGGAAAATCCTGATGCACAGAGGAAGGGAAAGTGGCCTCGTTGCACTCAGTAATTTTCATTAATGCTAGTTGTATGGTTGTGTTTGACTTTGCAATGCGTTATCATGTAATGGATTTTAAGTAAGGCCATATGTAGAACATGTTATGTGTTAACTAGTTTTTTGCCATGTTTCGAGTGTTATTGCACATGGTATATTTGTTTATGGTTTTACTATCAGCAGTGGTTGTATTAAGTTCAATAATTCATAGAGTGTGAAACTAGTCGAAGTAGTAGATATAAAATTTAACGAACTAGTGGACTACATAATTGACACGTGAAATGGCATGTAAGAATATGTGCCAAACAGGGGTACATAGTTCTTTCAACTAACCCTAACATGCCTTAGGTAATTTAACCAAACAACAACCATATCGAAGTAGCTTGTGAATGAGTTCGGTTTGAACTAGTAGTGTGGCCACATAGCAAATTGTGTTGCACCTTCTCCAAAGTATGCACCCATTGTTGGTGGTGGTGGCGGTGGCGGTGGTGGCGGAGGACCCTTGTTCTTGTGATTAGGGCAGGTGCAGTATGGATCATTGCACAGTCCATCCTGTGAACCAGCACCATCGTTGTTGTCGTCGTCTTCGTCGTCTTTGTAGCCACTACTAACTTTCCTTTTCTAAATCAAAGATACGGTCCTGCAGGTAGTAGATATACTCCGCATGCGGATGAATAGGTCTAGGATCAACCCACCTAGTAAACCCACAGTTTTCTTTGGACATGTCGTATAAGTATGCAGTACAAAATAGTAACTTTTTGAAGCGACAAATATTAAAATCAATTACCCATGCTCGTGGGCATTTGAAGAAACGACGACCTCCGTCCATCCTCTCTGTGTACATCTGTACCAAGCAATCCTCACCATGCATGCATTTTGGCCACTCCTCTTTCTGGTCATCATATCCTCTTAGTGGTGCCTCTTTGGTGAAATCATGTTTAGTCTCTAGGGGGAACCTATCATAAAGTGCCTCCTCAAAGTCTTCAGGACCAAGAGAACCCTCCCACAAGAAGAGAGTTCCCTTCGTCCCCGCTTTTCCCTTGCCCTTTCCTCTAGACGACCCTCCAGACATTTCTACTAGAACGTACCAACTTCTTGTGTTAGTTGAGTAGCAACACTTCCACCACTGCGTATTTATAGGCAGCCGAAGACTATGTCATAGGACACTAGAGACCCAGTATTCGAGGAATGAAAACCCTACTCGCCCATGACCTGATCGATCACTGAAAAAGTTACATGAAAACCCCATTCACCGATGACATGATCGGTCACTGAAAAGGCTACATGAAAACCCCATTCGTCGATGACATGATCGGTCACTAAAAAGGCTAGATGCTCTGCATCCCACTGTTTTCATCGTCCTAGTAACAGAAAAGGCTATTCTAAATGTCTGAAAAGGCTAGATTCTTTAGTAGCACATCATATATTGCATGAACATTTAATTCATTTCATATTGCCTACTCTCTCGTGCAATACTTTTTCGTCATGGCATATTAAATCTCAAATGCAATTAATATATAAAGAATGTTTCACGGAAAAAATTCGCAAGAGTTTCCCTTATTTCCAGAGCATCCACATATACAAACAGAAATTTAGTCATCCACAAATATAATTCACAAATTTAGTCATCCAAATAAACAAACTCCACCAGAGTTTAGGTAATAACATGTCATTGACATAGTCCAGAATGTTCATATAGTCCTAAATATTTACAGCAAAGTTTCCAACTCTCCATGTTAGCACAATAATCACATACTGTCTCTAGAAAATAAAAAAAAAAGCAGCTAGGTCAGGCACTCGTGCTCAGTGCCTCCTACTCTTAGCCTTTCCCCTGTGGCCCAGAGCTCCAGTACCTGGAGTGTACTTGCAAGGTGGACGTCGTCGCCTTGTTCCTGCAACCTGTTGTTCAGAGTCGCTCAGCTCATCATTGCCATCGTCATCATCATCCTCTTCATCTTTCTCGTCGTCCTCGTATACATTGCCTTGGAAAGTGTCCACAGATGCCCTAGACGAGCTCTGTCCTCCTGAACCTATAGACAGGGGTTTAAATACGTGTGCGCATAAGTGATCTTATCATGTCATTATTATAGCAATTATCTCTATAAGTAAAGAAAACATCTAATGAAAATATACCTCCATGAGAAGAAGTGGGCACAGGCTATGGCTCCCATTCTCGTCCCTGTGGCACGTCCACATCCAACGCAGTGCTAGTACCACAACCACAACGAGCAGCTGCTCGCCTTAGCCTACGCGCTAGCCTCTGCCATGAAAAGATGTAATTAGTGAGAGGAAACAATAGTTTAAGTGTTGCTGTGTGTACCTAAATTACAGCATATATTACCATGAGATTAAAACAGTAGTTAATTATTCGAGTGGTTAATTATTGCAGCCACCAAAATTACTAGCAGGCAGCCATGTAATGACAATATGCAGTCGCTGCTGCTGCAACACAATAGAGACAGAAAAGACAAAAGGTAATGTTGTCCTTACTCCAAGAAAGCTGTCTAGCGTGTGCTCATCCACTCCTGTCCTTGGAAACCGTTCAATCTCAATCACTGATTTCTTTAGCGTGTTGCCCTGCAAAATTGGAGCCAGCTGATATAACTGATTGTACTGCACAAGTAGATGCAAGGTTAAGTGTAGCCCAGTCCACGGTTGTGAAAAAAAATATATCCTACAATGCCATATGTGTCAAATGTTTATGCTATAGCTGGTCTTACCACTCGGTCGAGGATAGGTGCACACTCTACTTGTGTCCCAACCTTTGTTGCAAGGTCGTAAGAAGTTTGTTCATCATCTGATGACGCAATGTCAGCGTAGTCTACTTGGGTCCATTGCACCTTTAGCTTCGTTCTTGTTGATCTTCTGTACCAATTTAGGTACTGTCTGAAGTTTTCGTTTGTGTGGGGCTGGTCGTTCTCATACAAGTTTTCATGAAAACTTTCCCAGTACTCGATGTAACGGCGCTCGATGTAACGGCGCAAAAAAGTACCATCAATGGATAAGATTGGACGACAATGCCTAAAGGCCTCAAAGCACTGGGGAAAGCACCAAAATGCTCGAAAGAATATCTGCCTCCCGTTCTTCCATTCATTTGGCTTTGGGATATACTCATAATGCATGCCTGGATTTGCTGCTTTAATGGCATTGAACATTGCTGGCAACTGCTCGTACCCCTCCTCCCAGTCCCCATATATCATCTTCCAAGCCCTTTGCTTTGCCCTCCAAGCCTTACCATACTTTATGTCATACTTAAATATTTTCTTAGCCATGTCCATAATTGTCCTGACCTTCAGGTTGGGCTGACCTTTCAATATTGTGTACAACGTGCTAGCAATGAGGGTAGAGGTCAACTGTCGGTGCTTCTGTTGTAAATCTGTCTGGGCACAAATGTGTGGACCTACAATTTTAGTGATCTTAAACTTACCAGTGGCCTTTTGTTTACGAGCACAGACCCTCCAATTGTAATCTGCCATCTCACACACCACAGTGTAACGGCGCTCGACATACGAGTGCCTCACCTTGAAATGTCTTTTACGTCTCACAGAGTACTCCTGTGACCACCTCTTTAAAGAGGGCAAGTCGTTGAAGACCATTCCCTTCTTAATTTCCACACTTTCACCTGCCTCAGGAGCCTCTATCAGCTCGTCATCTCTTCCTTCTGCATAAGCATGATGAGAGTGACTGAGAGAACTGAATTCATGAACAAGTGGATCACGATCAGGACACAAGCGTCTGATGAGCTCCATTTCTTGTTCACTCAAAGCTGCAACGGGGCGGTCATCATCAGAATCAACGGCCCTAGCTGTGCCATAAGGCTCCTCATCATCCACAATTTCAACATCAACACTGTTAGAGGCTATAAAACCTGGGTCCAAGTGGGTTGATGGACCAACAGGAGCACAACCATCATTATCAGGATTATCTCCTGCATTTAAAGCATGAATATGGAAAGCCTTTTAGACAAAGGAAAGTAAATAAGCAACAATAAGGAAACGATAGTGTCAATACAACACTTACTAGGATGATTCTGGGTCAAGGGTATCTCATGAGGGGCAACAAAACCATCATCACTACCACGAACTTGAGGACATACACCAACCTCATTAGGGGCAGATTGAGCATCCGGCACCACAACCACATCTTCCACATCCACCTCGCGGTTGGGTAGCAGAGGCTCATAGATTGGTGGATTCACCGGTGTTGGCGACAACCGATTAGGGGGTGCATGACTATTAAGGGGTGGATACCCATGAGGGTTGGGATTGTTAGAAAACTTTCGTATAACCAAATCCAAACATTGAAACTCATTCTTCATGACAGTTCTGACATATTTGTCCCACTGACCCTCTGATGCAATTGGGACCAACCGCCTAAATATACGGCCTGATTTACCATAATGAAGTACCCCATCAACTGAGATGTCATCCTCATTGCACTGAAGCTCATCACAAGCACTACCAACTAACTCAGAAAACAATGGCCGATCATCGAACATGAGAGGCACTCTTCGCATCCCAACAAAACTAACGTTCCAAAACTCATCTTCCTCTACTGTACCTCCATAAAAAAGATTGACTACGTTGTCCATCTAGATGATATGCAAAACACCAAAGTTATTACAGAATTAACTAAAATGGGTAGAACTAAATTACTAGCTTAACCAAAGTTGTCTCTATCTAAATAAATATGTATCCAATCTAAACTAACTATTAATGTACTTAGATATTTATTTACATAACAAATTCTATCACTACATAACTAAACACATAACTAATTCTATCACTAGATAACTACATTTACCAAAATAAATACATTTACTACAAATAATATCTAGATAACTATAAATTACCTAACTATCCATCCACATAACTGATTCTATCACTAGGGTCTTATATTAATTAACTAATGTAAATAAATAACAATTTCAATTTATTATAACAGAATGTATAATACCTAAACAACCTAAAAAAATTACCTTTTCTTGCTGTCTGTGGGGAGTCCTGCTTGGAGTCGCGTAGCAGGGGAGGTGGTCGCGTGGGGGACCTCAGCTCTGGGCGGGTAGGCGATGGGCGGCGTGAACGCCTACCGCGCCCAGTGCCCGCCCGCCGGCCGCCACCGCCACCGGCCGGGCCGCGCCGCGCCGGACGCCGTTAACCACCGGGAGGAAGAAGAGGCGCGACGACAGCCGGGGAAGCAGAACTCCTGTGCGGCGGATTAGGGGCGCCGTCCTCTGGTTGAGCCGCGCCGGCGTTGCTCCTACACCGGCGGCCGCAGGGGAGGGGATGGGATGACCGCAGGGGAGGGGATGGGATGGGAGAAGGAATGGGTGGCGGCGGGCAGGAAACAGACGATTCGCGAGAAGTTAGTCGCGGTTTTGATCAGAGGACCTCGGCGCCGAGATCTGTGGCGCCGACCTCGGCGCCAAGATCTGTGGCTCTGAGGTCGGCGCCAAGATCTGTGGCGCCGAGGTGGGCGCCATGATCTGCGGCTCCACGACGTGTTACCTCGGAGCCAGGTTATCTGGCGCCGACCCCTAGGTCCAAAATTCGAATTAAGTTTACAGAGGGGCCAATTGTAAATTTCTTTTTAAAAAAAGGCCAAAAAATAAAAAATTGGGTCATAGTGTGCTGCGCCCCGCGTCTTATATGGGTAACATGTCCATGGCTGTCCGCGTTACATCCAAACAAATGTTTCTTTGATGCTCGAAAAAAACTTAGCCAAGTTCTTTCTAGGTTCTTTTTGGGCGAGCCCTCGGAGAAACCGCTAAGGGGCGTCCTAGCTTGGTCGTGGGACGTCATGAGACCATTGTACCGCTATTTAGGTGGCTTGGAGTCGAGAGCTAGTCAGGTACATTCCCGACTGATGAGTGGGTTCGATGGCTCGAGGCCCTTCGCCTTGGTTCACTTGGGAGGTAGACATGAGGGATATAGTTGTAGTCACAGTCATACCTCTCTCTCTCTCTGTGTTGGGGGGGCGGGGGTGTTACTCGTGGTACTAGTAGAATAATAATAAGAATATCTTGTTCTTGTACAATTTACGTGAAATTTCTAGCACTACCATTACACAAATTTGCAAAGTGTATGTAAGATTGGAATTGAACTGCAATGATCTCAAAAGTATGTAAACTTGTCTAATTAACATTATCAGAACCTCTTTGTAAAGGGATTTGTCCTAAGAACTTTTAGAGTTCAGCTTTTTCCCAAACAGGGGAAACTCATCAATTCAGGGGGTGTTTAGTTTCCATTTTTTTGCAAAAAAATTTAGATTTTGGTCCATCATTTTGCAAAATAGAACTAAATACTATGCAATTTTTTTTGGCAAAAAGGTGTTTATTCTCTATTTTAAATTTTGGCCTCAAGAGGTCAAAAAAACTCAAAAAGAGCATCAAGAGGCTCTCATGAGGACAATAAATTCTACATTTTAAATAGAACTAAACATGACCCTGAAATTTTTGGTATTTTGTATTTCATCACTCCAAAGTAGTTGATATTTTATATTTTGGAGCAATTCCAACAGTTTTGCAAATAAGTTTGGTATTCTTGTTTTTTTGTCAAAACTCTCAAAATCTTCTATCCAACAGTTTGACAATTGTGTTTGACATTTGTAGCAAGTTGGCAAATTCTTCTCTTTTCTTGGCATTTATGCACACCTAGAATAGGCTTGACATTCTGCATGCGCGTGCTTTTATAGCAAGCTGACAACTTGATGCTTCTTCGTTGATCTTCCACAACAAGTAGAATTTTGTTTTTGCCAAGTCAAAATTGTCAAACACTTGGAGATGTCCTTTTTGTTCTCTCATCATATCGTTTTGGAAGTTGACAAATATCAACATTTGCCAAACAAAATTTGCAAAACTGTTGGAGTTGCTTTAATGGGACTAAACACCCCCTCAGTGATGGTGGGGAGCTGCCGAATTGGTCCAACCCTAACTCCCTAAGGGCCCCGGCACAAGTCATTGTTTAATGCGGAACTAGACTAATCTAACCTCATAAAGACTGTCTCTCCCTAACAGCTCGATCAGGATACCCGATTTGATTAGCAGTAGTAAAACGGCGGATCATGCCGCCCTTCCCGTCTAGGCTCTAGCTACCCCTACTAGCTACCCAGGCGAGGATGCATCCATGTCGGCAGTTAATAATGGGGATTGGCCACCTACCCCTGCCGCCATTGCTCACGCCCGTGCATTCAACCTGGCCGATGCCGATCTCCCCGTACGTCCGGTCCGGTCCAGTCCACAGCGCCATGACCATGATGTGCTCGCTCACCTGTGTGCCAACTGCAGCTGATGCTGCCCATCCTGCCTGTAAAAGCGTGTCGTTGTGACCTCTGACAGCGTGGGCACTTGCATGAAAGTACTAGTATCTGTGGCCTTGTTTAGTTTCCAAAAAATTTTGCAAAATTTTTTAGATTTCCCGTCACATCAAATCTTTAGACGCATGCATGAAGTATTAAATATAAATATAAATAAAAACTAATTGCACAGTTTGATTGGAATTGACGAGACGAATATTTTGAGTCTAGTTAGTACATGATTGGATAATATTTGTCAAATACAAACGAAAGTGGTACTATTCCTATTTTGTAAAATTTTTTGAAACTAAACAAGGCAAAAATGTTATCGACAGTAAGATTTATGTTGTTTAATCGATTTCGCTTGGCAGGTAGTAGTATCAGCTGCAAAGAGAAGGAACATGACCGCGGCGGCCACATTAACACCGTATATAAAACCTAGCGCGATGCTATGTTGGGGTTGGGCAGGCATTGGCGGTTTGCTTTCGGTGGAAAGTGATAGCGATTAGATGCTAGCGACGAAAGATAAGACGGGGGAGATATAACCAAAATCCCCAACCTTTTTTTTTTACCACAAGGTACTGTAGCTCGATATTTTTGTTTATCAGTTTGGGGTAGCTGTGACGTGCGATCGAGTGGAAACTCACACTGAGAACATGACAAAAAAGAGTGTCGCTTTACAGTACAGCAGTGTTTGGTTGGGACTTGGGAGTAAACTAAACTTCGCGGTAACTAAACAGCATTCATGGTGACACTACACTACTATATCTTTTATTACAATGGCGAACCCTCGTGAAAAAAAAAGGGAAAATTTTAGCCGTCGTCCATGTACGGGGATCGTCATAGGTCAGGGTTTGGACCTTCGTACATACACGCATCCAAATCGTGAGGCCAAACGAAGCGATAATGATCTTTTTAACAAGCATGGGCCTCAGCATATGCGTTGGCCACTCTTTCTGTGTAGCAATCCCAATCGTAGTACGTACGTTAACAGAGCACATGAGATTAAGTTCATAGCTGGCCAGTAGTTAAGCTAGCACTAATTTTATTTTCAATATCAGCAGTACGTACCTTGTTTTATCATTTATTATGGCCATCGCCGCCGCCAGCGCCGGCCAACATGGGCTGCAATTTTCTGTGGACGCGTGGTATGTTTTTGGAAACCAGTATGCTGCTCCTACTAGTTCGTCACAAGCTGTGTGTTATTGTAGTACGCAGTAGTACAAGTCACGGACGACGCTTTTGCCGCCAGACGCTACACCCGGCCGTGCACAAACAACAACCACATCCGGGGCGGGAGTCGCGTCGCCCACACCGCCGCAATCTCGCGCGAGAATGACGAAACACACGCACCCGGCTCGATCGTTGCCCGCAACCAACCCAACCCAACCAAACCCACCCAAAACCCAACGGAGGCACCGCTGCCAACGTCCCTCCGCGGTCCGCCGCCGATGGCATTCATGACGCCGAGCCGATCGAGGGCGCACGCCCGCGCGCGCGGGGGCAAGGCAAGTTGCGTTGCGCGGGATCGGATCCATCCAAAAACCGCTGACACACACACACACACACACACACACACACACACACACACACACACACACACACACACACACACCACCCGCGCGCCCGCGCCCCCATCGCATCGCCGGGGGACGCGACGGCGGCCGATCGACGGGCGGGGCGGGGCGGGCTCCGGAAAGGCGCGGCATATACGTACGTATAGCTCCTCTTACCTAACAAGCGCCATAAACTGATAAACAAATGGAGGTCGTGCCCTTTACATGACCTCACGCCCTGCCTGCCTGCCTGCCTGCCTTGTACGCTAGCTTTGGTTACTCCTCCATTACCAGCAGTGGTAAGCACCTTTTTATCGGCGAAGATAAGCTAAGCAGCAGCAGCACGGAAAGAAGAAGCGGGCGTCGCCGGCCGCCTTTTCTCTCTTCGAATCGAGGGCGACTCGAATTGCGTACGCTGCTGGCGGGTGGCGGCTACTACTACCACAGTGCCACAGTGGTGCATACAGGTAGAAAGAAGCATACACCTATGACGACCTGTCCTTTTTTTTTCTTTGGTGACTTATGACGTAGTACGACCTATCCTTTTGCGCTGTGCGTCGTGTGTGTGTAATGCAAAAAAGAAAGAAAAAAAAAAGGGCAGGTCAGATTGGAAAAAAGCGTGGTCTAACTCACGAGGCGCTTTATCGGGACTGCACGGTTAGGCGATGGTCACATGCTGCTGGTGTAGTGGTTTGGTAAACGTAAGATCTGGCTTAGGCCTCAGCACATGGTCCAGCGTTTGTTCCTGAGACCACACGGCCACACCCACACGAGGCCCTGAACCTAGCTCGCTAGCCTTCTGCAAACGGGATTGTCAATTTTCAGAGACTAAGCAGCAAGTATTATTGCCCATGATCAGTTGAGTTGGTGATGGTAATTACAGAGAAAAAGAGAGGAGACAAAATGGAGCAACAAGAGAGAGCAGCAGGGAAGACGTACCCAGGGCACAAATCCTCACCTTTTTTTTTCTTCCTTATCTCTCTTTCACTCACTCACTACTACGTATTTTCACCTACGAAGCTAACCAAATACGTATCATCCAGGCGAGATGTAAAAAAAAAAACAAGAAGGGGGAGATTACAGAGGGGGAGACGCGATCATTTCATCTCGAGGCTTCTGAAGTCGAGCATGGCGGTCCTGAGTCCGAGGAAGTTGCTGCACTTGCAGTCGGCGCTCTTGGGGAGGCCCAGGCTGCAGCTGAAGCAGAGCCCGGCCTCCCGCTTCACGGGCTTCATCGTCACCATGGCCTTCTCCTCCTGGCACGGCGCCGCCGGCGGGCTGATGCAGAGGTCCAGGTTGAGGTCGGGGCACTTGAGCGGCTTCCCCTGGCCCCAGTCGCCGGCGGGGTGGTGGTTCTGATGATGATCGCGGCCGATCGCGGCGGCCGCCGCCGCCGTCGCCTTGTTGTGCTCCTCCAGCCGGAACACGGCGCCCTTATTCTCCTCACGGTCACGCGCGGCCGCCGCCGCCTCGAACGAGATGGTTATGTTGGACGTGTGCTCGTTGATGGGGCGGTGTGTCACCGGGTCGATCCCCCTGCTCAGCAGCTTCCTCCGGATGTGCGTGTTCCAGTAGTTCTTGATCTCGTTGTCCGTCCTTCCCGGCAGCCTTCCAGCGATCAGGGACCATCTGTACCGTACGTACCCAACAGAGACACGGGTTAGGAAATGATGAATAATAATGGTGTAAATGTTGCAGGCGAGACGACGGCGAGGTATCGGAGAGGGAGGCACGCACGCCGCGCGCGGTAGTAGTCTTACTTGTTGCCGAGGAGGCTGTGGAGCTTGATGATGAGCTCGTCCTCCTCTTCCGTGAAGTTGCCGCGCTTGAGGTCGGGGCGGAGGTAGTTGATCCACCGGAGGCGGCAGCTCTTGCCGCAGCGCAGGAGGCCGGCGGCCTTGGGCAGCGAGCGCCAGCAACCCTCGCCGTGCGCCTTGATGTACGCCACGAGGCGGTCGTCCTCCTCCTTGGTCCACGCGCCCTTGTTGGTGTGCGCCTTCTCGCAGCACGGCGACCTCCCCATGATGGAGGTGTTGTGGTACGCTCGGCCGGCCGGGCACCCAACCAATCCGATGCTGCTACCTTGCCTGCTGCTTTCCTGGTCCTTCCTTTTGGCAGCCGCCGCCGCTTTTCTTCCCCCTCCTCGCCTCTCGGGTGCGTTGCGGGCGGCAGTGGAGGTTGGTTGCTGCTGCTGCTGCTGCTGCGAGTGCGATCGAGGTGCGAGCCAAGGCCCAAGCTAGGGTGGGTGAAGGTGAAGCGGGGCTGGATTTTATAGGCACTTGACTGGATCGCTGGAGGTCTGGTCTTCTAGAGGCAAAGGCTCTGTGAGTTGGTGGCAAAAAAGGTTAGGCCGCCGGCCGGTAGCGGTAGGCCTCCCTCTCCGCCCTGCTCCGCTCTGCCCTCGGGTCATGATCTCATCACTGCCAGCCACTGGTTTACCACCAGTTTCATTCACAAAGCAAAGCACAGCGCCACGGCCGTGGTCCGTGGAACGGAACCTCCGGCAGGTAGGTGTAAAGTGAGGTACGCGCGCGCGTGTGTGTGTGTGGGTGTGGGTGCCGATGGATGGACTCATGGACATGGACGGATGGGGGGGGGGGGGGGGGGGGGGGGGGGGGAGGGCCACCTCCCTACCCCCCCCTCTCCCCCCCCTCCCTGTTGTGGGGCACCCCCAAAAAAGAGCCCTCCCCCCCCCCCCCCCCCCCCCCCCCCCCCCTCTTTTTTCTCAGAAAAACCCCAAGACCCCCCCCCCCCCCCCCGCTCCCCACAATTCCCCA
>Ga0182004_10003089_pt1 | contig 13157 bp, 9 predicted proteins | sample Sormic07211540_1_FD_120479 | JGI IMG/M metagenome (GOLD analysis project Ga0182004, IMG submission 120479) | Endophyte microbial communities from Sorghum bicolor roots, Mead, Nebraska, USA - 072115-40_1 MetaG | ecosystem: Host-associated > Plants > Roots > Unclassified | place: USA: Nebraska...
AATCCTAAAATTTTATAGGAGATCATAATATGGTTATATTATCTTGCCATAAAATTTTCAAATTATATTAACAAAGCTAACTATACATTATTAACAAAGCTAACTATGTGAGAGATGTCATACAACAAGTTAGGTAACTTGGCTACAAGTACCATTTATTTAGATCATTTGATTTTTTATGCAAATATTATATATAAAAACCATGTTGTCATACAAGTTTGCAGAATTTTGTAGCCAAGTTTAGATATTACTATAATTATCTTATGGTAATTTGGAGATAGAACTATGAACTATTCCTAGCAAACAAATGATTTTTTTCCTCAAGAAAACTATTTTTCTTGGCGGTTGCAACATTTTCTTAGCGCTTTAACAAATTAAGTGTGGTATTAATTTTCTTGGCAGCTAATCTTCAAGGAAATCATCCTCAAGTGTTAGAACCGTCGAGAAAACTAATTCCCCTTAGCTTCTATCCTTAAGTATGTTTGCTTGATGGTTTGTGGTCAAGGATCATTTCTTTGACGGTTTAACCTTTTTTCTTGGCGGTTTTTGGCACTCAAGACAATTCGAGATTGTGGCAGTGACAATGGACGAGCACAATACCGAACAAAACTGCAAACTATGCCAAAAAAAAAACCAAGCATAACGACATTATAAAAAAGGCATCAGATGGTTTCTAATTCATATATGTGGTTCCTTTTAATAATCGTGTGCGACATAATTTACTGTCCTCCACATGTTCAGATTCTGAATATGTGAAAATTTGTCGTTGTTTTGGTTTCCAACTAAATCGGCGTGACGCTGACATCCTCCATATATAATCCGGCATTCCGGCTTGACATTTTGCGAAACGCAACTCCAAAAGTACACATACCTAAAAAAAGATTGGAAACATTAACGGGCCACTTAAAGGCCGGAATGGCTTATTTTAATTTGGAACACTAGTCTCATGGTGCTTGGGCCTCGAAGTGGCGTTTATGGGCCAAATTCAGCCAGAATATTCGGAGCCCAAACAAAAGAAGCCCACATACGTTCGAACCGTTTTTTTTCCTTTTTCTATTATCTCACGTGGCGGTAATTAAAGTTTGCTTCCATTTCCGATTTCCGAGCTGGTTCACCGTAGGCCACATATTTTTTTCTTTTTTACACCTGTCCAAATTGTGGGCTTTTCTATTTCTCCGTCAGAATTCAATTCACGTGTTCATAGAACAAGTTGTTATTACGGTTAGTTGTTATTACGGTCTTACGCACTTTTGAGCCATATCTCAAATAATCTTGGCAACAATCAACTACACTTTAATAGGCACAAGACTCATGCAAGGTTGGTTATAAAAAAAAAGGGAAGGCCAGTATGGGGCTTTTCGCTGTTCCGCGAGGTTGAGCAGTAGTATCATAGTATGTCATTATTTATGGTTAAAATTTGTTCTTAAGGCATATGTTCTCATAATATGAACTACAGGATTAATACGAATTCTGTGGTCCACGTTGCGAGAGCATGTGTCTTTAGGAACAGAAAAACTGCGTTCTTTATAGAACTTATGGGTTAGCCTTTGTTTACATTTAAAACCTTTTTGATTCAGATATGGTAGCACGTTCGTTTGTATTTGCTAAATATTATATAATTATGAACTAATTATACTTTTTGGATTCAGATTTGTCTCACAAGTTATAGGTAAACTATACAATTAGTTATTTTTTAATCTATATTTAATACTCCATGCATGTGCCGGAAGATTTAATTTGACGAGGAATCATGGATTTTTTTTAGTTTAAATAAGGTCTTATTCTGCGTGATCTGCTCAACATTCTTCCTGGATCCTAACAGACACCGCACTCACCGGGCCAACATTATATTTATATCATATCTATCGCAGCATCGATGCCATGAGTTGCTGCCGATATCGACGTGCTCGAACGATCGCCGCAGGTAGCACGCAGCTGATGGCAGCAGAAAACCTATACTAGATGTCGGGACGAGATGGCCACTAATATAATAATGTCGTCTCCTTGCTGACCGACTCCATTAAACAAGAATGATGGTGGGTGTGGACTAAAGTCAGTCTCAATGGAGTTTTATGGAGTGTTTCATACACATTAAATAGTATGCCACATCAGATAAAAAGCAATCTTTGTATGAAATTACATGGGGATGAAACGTATCAGCGTGGTTTCCAAAACATTGATAATCACGTGAAACCTCCACTGAGGACTCAGATTTGTTTCATCGCGCCGGTCTTCTTCTTTGCGGGTCTTCTTCTCCACCGCCGGGGCGCGGGCACCGGCAAGAGAGCTCCACCACGGGCTCCGTTGACCGCGGCGCGGGGACGGGAGGGAGGGATCCGTCGCGGGCGAGGCCATCTCTAGTCCGTCGCAAGCTCCGCCATGGCGCGGCCGTCCGCCGCAAGCTCCGCGATGCTGCGAGCGCGAGCGCGACTCCAACTTCAGGCCCTTGCTCCGTCCTCGTCGCGACCACCGCGAGCCACCTCCGCATCCATGCCCTGCTCCGAGCCGTTCTGCTCTGTCGTGGACATGGTCGTCTGGTCGGCAGCGCTTTGATCCAGGCCGTAAACATCAGGAAAGAGAGAGAGCGAAGGGACCCACAAAAGCTTAAAATAATATATGAAACTGTATCATGAAATTATGTACGTAGAGAAAGACCTATTTCATGTTGAGTTTCACACCTTGGAATCCGGGAGGTGAAACCTCTCATTGAAACTGGCAGGGTGCCTTCCCGGCGACGGAATGAGCCATCGTCATCAAACACTTCCGTTTCCGTATTAGTGTAATCAATGGTGGGATTAGAAGAAAAAGCATGCCATTATCGCCTTATCGGTGACGTGCTAATCTTGCACTTGATGAGAGCTGACAGCAAGGAGAGGGGACGATGCCCATCGATTAATGTATTGATGTGTCGTGTAGTCAGTCTGAAGGAACCTCTCAATTTTCTCAGCCCGGGTGCCATTGACTAATAAATATAACACACTCTTTGCGAACAGTAGTACTTTGATATTTTAGTTGGGCGAAGCTAGATCAAATTAGAGGGTGTCTTTCTCTTATAGTCGTGAAAATTGAATATGTGAAAATTTGTTTTGTAATAATAATTTTTCAAATTTTGGTAGGTGTCTGGGCACCCACAACCTTCAACGTAGCTCCGCCCCTGTTCACAATCAATTTAAAGGAGTATTTTGTTTTGCAGTAAGGACAGAACATGCATGAGAGGTGTTTTGAAGCCTGATGGAGTCTGAATTCACCATGAACAAGTGAGAGCTGCGGTTAATCCGAATGTGACGGCACGGTGTCGAGTCGCCAGGAAAAAGAGGGCGGGCGCGTCATGTCGGGAACACCGCACACGCGACGGGAACCTTTTTTATAGTGAAAAATGGGCCGGTGCAGCGGTTGCTGCTGCTGTCAATACAACCACCACCACCGTCCAGTCCACACACACGGACTTTCGGTGCTACTACCTTTCTTTTTCTCGCCTCATCTTGATGCGTTTAATGAAAACTTTCCAAACAAAAAGGCTCCCTACAAGCATAGAACTTTTGTTTAAATTTTCGTAGAAACAAGTTGACGCACACAGGTGGAATTCGTAGAGTTCACACTGTAACAAATGGTGCCGTTCGATTCCAAATGTACAGCAAAATATAGTTAATGTAAAACGTAGCAAAAAAAAGTACCAAAAATAATAAAAAAAGGAGCAGTCGTGTTCGGTGTTCTGTGTTCCGTCCCAATGAAGGCCCTCCACCACGCTTGGCCACCTTGGGCGCCGCCCAAATTTGGCGCTCCGACTTGGCAGAGGCAGACAGAGAGTCGCACCACACCACCCTCCCCCTCCCGCCGCACGTCACCCACTCGCCCACGTCTCGCCTCGGTCTCGGTCCCTCTCCCTCCCTCCCCTCCGCGCGCGCCCATTCCCGCTCCCCCTCCGGCGCCACCTCCCGGTTGGGTCAGTCAAACCACGCCTCCGCCTCCGATCCGATCCCGGCACACTTGGAACCCAACAACAACGTCTCGGCCGTCTCCGGTCTGCTCGATCGCCCCCCATGTCCGCCGCCTCCGCCGAGTCCCGTAAACCCCTCCCCTCTCCCATGTCTGCTCTACTCTTCACCAAATTTTGCTGTCCTTACCCGCGGCGGCCGACGCGACGCTTTACTACGGATTTGTCCCTCTTTTTTATGGGTTTGTTTTGTTCGCAGCGGAGAGCCCGGAGCGGCGATCGGAGGCGGTCGCGTGGCTACGGTCGCTGCTGGCAGGCTCTGGCCTGCCTCTGCCCCCGCCGCACGCGTCCGACGACGACCTACGGGCCGCTCTCGCCGACGGTGCGATCCTCGCCGCGGCGCTCCGCAGGCTCGGCTGTGGCACTTCTACGCCCGACTACCAGGTACGTCCTCGATCGCACCACTGTTACACTACACGCGGGGCTCCATTTGGGTTTTGGGTTTGTTCGCCCGTGATCGTATCGTACGTCGTCGATCGCTGCTGCAGGGCGGAGCATCGGCGGCGGCGGCGGCGGCGGGGAGTGATGTCGATAGGTTCATAGCGGCAGTGGAGCGCCTCCGCCTTCCCAGCTTTGCCGCCTCCGACCTTGACAAGGTACTGTATTCTCCCTTGGACCATCATCAACTGCTGCTTCCGTTCAGTTCAGTAGCGGTATTTTTCCATGTAGTACATATCAGGGAGAAAAAAAGTTCGGTTGGGTTTAGCTGTGACTGACTTGAGAGCCAGTATGATAGTACGGTAGTAACATTTTGGAACATCGGCGGTTAATTCACGGGTGGAAAGGGATATTACACGTGATTTGCGGTGCGTTACAGTTTCAATTCGAAGAAGCTCGGACTCTGCTTTCGCTTTAGGTGGTTGACGCTTGTGATTGTTCCGTTTTGCTGATTGGCCAGATGGCAACGCTAATCTCGTCCTTTTCTGCTTAAACTGCTACTGGATGTTGGATGCAGCTGGGTGCTACCATCCAAATCTCAACCAGAAAATTTGATCCGCCAAACTAATGAGATGTGACCCCACTGCTCCACGCCTCCACTAGCATGTAGTCCACTGCATGACATTACTGTCCAAATGGCTTGCAGACACTGTACATTCCAATGGTTCATACGTTTTCCTGTAATCATTTCAAGTGAACTCAATTCGTGGTAACAAAATCAATGGCAACTCCGTAGCCTGTTGAAATTACTTCTCCACTGCACAAATGGATCGGATATATAAATAAATAATTTGTTCAATGATTGCTTTTTATAATATCTGAATATGAACATCAGCCATGTTCCAGTGTGATGCCATATTCGAGTACTATGATGATGTTCTGGCTATTAAATTTATAAATATCGGAATATGGACGTCAGCCATGTTCCACTGTAGTGCCAAGTTCGAGTAGTATGGTGGTGTTGGTGTTCTGACAATAATTGTCACTTATGCAATATTGCCGTGGAACATTCCTGTTGTTTCCATCTCTTTATACAATAGAAAAAGTTATCACCTGCTCTTATTTGATTGGCATTGATCCAGGGCCCAATGTCAGCTGTCATAGTCTGTCTTCTTGCACTGAGGGATCGGTTTGGTTCGAATGTTGGGGAAGGCTTGCATTGTAGCCTTGAAGGAAAATGTAGGATGGGCAGCATGGAGTTTCCCATAAGGGAGAACGGCCACTGTACTCAAAATTCTGAGTTTGGACAAAAGGTGAAAGGGAGCATACCAAAGGTCTCCAGAAGTCCGGCTACGTCAGGTAGGATTTTCTTTTTCTACATGCCAAGCTTTCAGCAGTAACACTGAGGAATACAAAGGGAGCTGAGCAGAGCTATTCTATTAGTTTTGCAATATGAAAATGTCAAACAAATCATATTTATCAGTGAAAACTGTAGTCACGTGTAGATAACTAAATTCATACAATTATTTTAGTGAAAACTGTAGTCACAAAGGTTAAGCAGTGAAGCAGATTAGCTTATCTTTTGAAACATCTTTTCCTATTGTAGAACCATCATCTTCGATATCAAGACCTGAACTATCTTCTATTTCAAGGCACGCTGGACACAAGTTTCATGAAGTCTTCCATCTGAGACAAGGAATTTACTCTGACATGCCTATTTCTAAATTTTTGGAGATGATGAAATCCACCAACTTGGATGTAAGTGGAATGTAGCAATTCTTTCTGAAATGTACATGAGGTAATGTCAGCACAAAATCTGATTTTTTTTTATTCTTTGCATCATGGAACTTGGAACCAATTTTACAGAATGCCCCTACTCAGTCACTTCTGAGTTTTGTGAATGGCATCCTTGACGAGATCATTGAGAATAAGAATGGAGAAATTCCTTATGTAGGCTACTCAAAAGCAATACAGTTAGTTGTTTCTTTTCATACATGTGAACTTTGGTACATTTTTGTTTTATACTTCTTTCATTCTCTTGAATAAAAAGATAACGTTCTTTGCACAGCATATTGCTTGCTTGTTGAGAAAGGTAATGCTGGAGATTGAACGCCGCATTTCAACTCAAGCAGAACACATAAGAAATGTAAGCAATACTATTTCATACTTATTTTTCAGGTTATTCTTGTTGTAACTCAATCTTTTATGGCAGCAAAATAACCTCATCAGAGCACGTGAAGAGAAATATAAATCAAGGATAAGAGTACTAGAGGCACTTGCAAGCGGGACAGGTGGACAAATACAAATAAACTCAAGTGCAGCAAATGGAAAAGTAAATATAAAGTTTAACATAAGTTCCAGTTTTCATTTGAAACCTATTCAGATGAGTCTTCTGCACTTTCATAAAAAACAAAACCTTCTGACATTAATAACAGATCTCTTTCTTTATATTGATTTTCAGGTTGAAGATCATGTGCTCCAAATGAAGGTTTGTTTCTTGTCCAAAAAATTGTTACCTGTTCATATATTTAAATCGAGTTCTTGCTACTGTTTGCTCTAGAATTGTTCATTTGATCTGAATTATGTAGAAGGGTTTGTTAGCAAATAAGCAATGATAGTTCAGGGAGGTTCAGCTTAAAGGCACCACAAGATTGAGCTTCCCAAACAAGGCGTGGCTTAATTAAGCCTCCTTTGTGTGAATGATTGATTTTTTTTAATTCACTTTCATTCTTCAGATAGACAAAAGCAGAACTGAAGAAAGAAGATTAGTTGACAAAGATATGTCAAGCTTGATGACTGAGAAGGAAGATGTAAGTAGATTGACAAAGGATAAGGAAGATATGGCTAGGCTGTTGAAAGATAAGGAAGATATAATAAGATTGATGAAGGAGAAGGAAGAAATGGTTATGATGATTAAGGAGAAAGACGAGATGGTTACCTTGAGGAAGGGGAAGATTGATGGCAGAGATCAGTCAGCAGATGCACATGTGGATAAATCAACTACATATAACGATGAAACCAAGGAGAAAGAAGATACTAACAATACAATTATGAAACTAAAGAGCGAATTGGAAGCTGTAAAATCATCATATAAAAAGAACCACAACCAGTTAGAATCTACAAAGGAGGAGGTGCTTAAGCTTCAAAAGGACAAGGCAAATAGTGATAATATAATATCAAAACTCAGGAAAGAGCTTTCATTAGCACGGGAATCTCATAAGACACATATTCAAGAATTGGAGAGTAGCGCTTTGCAGGCAAGCAAATGCTTTGAACATAGATTAAAAGAGGTAGATCTAATGCTCGAAGATTCTAGAAAGAAAAGAAGAGATCTGGAGGAAGTGTTAGCATCTAGAATGGATACTTGGAAGCAGAAGGAAATCATGGTGAACCAATTTTTAGGTCTACAAATACAGAACATCCAGGTAGCATTTGGTTAAATTATCCTTTGGTTCTCAATCTTTCTTTTAAAACATCACGATGTCAGAAATTGAAATTAAAACTTCTTTCCTGTCAGGATTTGAGGTTATCTTCTGTTTCCATTAGGCATGAAATCCAAAACTGCCAGAAAAGATGGTCTGAAGAACTTAATGGCCTTGGTATGTTTCAGTGCAGCATGTGATTTTATTTTACATTGCATACATTTACTGTAATTGGCATTTTATAACTTGCATATTCATATTAACTCTGCAGGACAAAGTCTCAACATACTGATAAATGATTCTGAAAATTATCATGCTGCTCTAGAAGAAAATAGAAAACTGTATAACGAGATTCAGGAACTAAAAGGTGACTCTGCAAACAAAGATCAACTAATTTGAATATGAATCTTCTTAAGTTTATGAATTTTTTCGAGTTTTTTATTATTCTTGACCAGGAAATATAAGAGTCTACTGCCGGATAAGGCCTTTTCTTCCTGGGGAGGATCAGAAATCTACTATAATTGAATATGTTGGTGATAATGGGGATCTGGTAATTGCAAATCCAACACGAGGAAAGGATGGGAGCAAGTCGTTCAAATTCAACAAAGTTCTTGGCCCCACTGCTTCTCAAGGTACCAATGAATGTGACCAATGCAATATGATTATTTTTTTTTGACGGTCAACGGGGGGGAGACGTTCCCCACCTGTTTAAAATTATTTTAGCCCAGAAACGGCTCGCACGATTGTGTTGTTACAAATACAGAGCAACGTTTTGTTGCTTCAATAAAGCTATGGAAGTAGCAGAAGAAACAAGTAGGTGGAAAACAGAAAACAGAAGATGAGCGGGAGCCCTCTCCTTTCTTTTCTAAATGCCCAATGCAATATGATTGTGCTTTGGATACTGATAACTTCATTGCATCTGGTAAGGATTGCATTTTTGGAATGCTAACACACCACATTTGCCCTGCCCTTGCCTTTTCTCTTTTCTAGATGAGGTCTTCAAGGACATTGAACCTCTTATCAGATCAGTTCTTGATGGCTATAATGTTTGCATTTTTGCATATGGTCAAACTGGATCAGGGAAAACATACACAATGGTATGATGCACTGATACAATTATACAAATATATCTTCATCTGAATTTTTTTTTGAGAGAATGGGTCTTTTGTTTTTAGTTATAAAATGTAATAATGTATTTTTCTTTCTGCAATTATCCCAGACTGGGCCTGAAAATGCAACAGAGAATGAACGGGGTGTCAACTATAGAGCTCTGAATGATCTCTTCCATATTTCACATAATCGTGGGGATACCATCATGTATGAAATAAATGTTCAAATGATTGAGATATACAATGAGCAAATTCGTGATCTTCTTGGCAGCAATGGTTCAGAGAAGAAATATCCTTTCTCCCCTTCCTTCATTTTTTTGAATTTACATGTCAACACTTTCTGCAAGTGGCTTATGATAAATTTGATAAACCTAGTTTATTATATGTATTACTTCCTTTTCTGATGAGCTTAGTTCGCTATGAACTATTCCGTATATTTCGAAATGTAGGTGATTTAGGACATTGACATGGTATTCGGTATGACACTTTGATTTGCAATTTTGTAAAATACATACTATTTTGATAGAAAAGCTTATATTACGAAATTATTTTTCATGATAAACCAATAACGTCAACCATGTGGTATCAATATATATGATTTTCCGTGTATTGATGGGTAAGTTAAAGAAGTTCGAGCTCTAAAACGACCTACATTTGGAATTGGATGGAGTAGTTAATTTGATTCATTTCAGTGAACATATGTAGAAACTCATCCTTTTATCATCCATGATATACTCTTTGTTATTTGTACATTTTATAATAGCATATCACTCAAATCATTGACATATTTCAAATGGAACTAGAGTTTATTAAGACATCCTGTTTTTCCTTTAACTCCTACACGCTAGAGATTATGAATGTCAGCCAACCCAATGGGCTTGTCGTTCCTGATGCAACATTGCATCCTGTTAATTCAGCATCCGATGTTATTGAGTTAATGAGAATAGGACTTGCGAACAGAGCAGTGGGTTCGACAGTGTTGAATGAAAGAAGCAGCAGATCTCACAGGTTTATTTTCATGTCCCATAATCTAGTTACATTGTTTATTATGATTATTTTAAAAATATAGTTATTTTGATTAATTCTGCAGTGTTGTTACCATACACATTCGAGGTGTCGATTTGAAAACAGGAGCTACTATTCGTGGTGCGTTACATCTTGTTGATCTTGCTGGGAGTGAGAGAGTGGACCGATCTGCTGTTACAGGCAATAGACTCAAAGAAGCACAACACATCAACAAATCTTTGTCTGCTCTTGGAGACGTCATTTTTTCTCTATCGCAGAAGACTGCTCATGTACCGTACCGGAACAGCAAACTTACACAACTCCTACAGAGTTCTTTGGGTGCTTACAATTGCTGATTGTTCTATATACTTCTTGCATGTATCGATCACTCACCTAACAGTTTTCATCTGCAGGCGGACATGCAAAAACCTTGATGTTTGTGCAGATCAACCCAGATGTCTCATCTTATTCAGAGACTTTGAGTACTTTGAAGTTTGCTGAAAGGGTTTCTGGAGTGGAGCTAGGTGCTTCAAAGGTGAATAAAGAAGGCAAAGATATTAGAGAATGTATGGAACAGGTGATAAATTATTGTTTTTGTTTTGTCCATCCCTTATTCATACAGGGCACTAGATATGGATTACCAATGTTTAATCTCTATCTTATCCAATGGGATGAGACTTATCTAGAGATTTTTCTTTCAAATTCAATGCAATGTTGTAAATACCATTCTTCTCACCACCAGTGTTATACATAATTTTTTATTTGTAATATCCTTTCCACCCCACAGCTCTCAGTGCTCAAACATAAAATTGCAAAGAAAGATGAGGAAATTAACACATTACAACAATTCAAGGCACAAACTCCAAGGGTCAGGACAGCAAAACGTGCAGATTCCCCATTGAAACATTCGTCCTCCTCCCCCGGCATATCTAATTTAGGAAGCAAAATCCATCATAGAAGAACGGCATCTAGTGGAAAGGCAATGAGCATTGGCAGCAGGGCTGGCTCTGATAACTTCTCTGACATCAGTGACAGGCACTCTGAATCTGGTTCTATGCAGTCTGTTGATGATATCCTACCACATAGGGGGATTATGGGACTTCCGAAGCTCTCTACTGGGGCAATGGGTCAGAATTCTGCTGATCCTGAGCTTGTTTGCTTTGGCTATGCTGATTCAGAAGAGAGATTAAGTGATATATCAGATAGTGGTCTTTCCATGGGTACAGAGACAGATGTTTCAGTAAGCAGTATAGTTGAGTTGACACGCTTCCAGGAGCAAGAAAACACATATAGCACTCAGAAAGAACAAGACAGTGCACTAAAAACTCCAAATGATCGGTTGTAAGTGCTCTCGTCTTCTTAAAGTGAAAATTCATTCAATTATGGTTTCATGATACAAAAATGTTCCCTTAGATTATCATTGCTTTTCAATCTAAGTTACATATGATTTAGTGGAAGCATTCATGTTATCAGATCAAGTGACTGGGTGCCGGTAGTGGCTAGTTCTGTGTGTTTGGTTGGCCTTTTGTTTGAATTACTTTTTTTATTTACTTCCTCATACAGGTCTATGGTGGCCACCCGAGCCCAGAAGACAACAGCACCCAAACCAGCTCAAACTTCCTTGTGGCCTAAACTAAGAGATCCTCCAGCTCTTAGATCCCCAAGTAAGCTAAATTGCAAGTCCATTTTTCTTTGGACTCACTGAGCTGAATTTCTGCTTCTACATGTGCATATTTAAGGCATTTTTTCAAAAATCATATGCATGGCTATAGTGCACCTGCTGACAAATTACCCTTATGTCGGAGTATAACCTGAATATATAAAAAAAGGAATAAAAAGTTTTCACGATTCCGTTAAAAACACGTGTATGTGATGTAGTTATGAGATATGCGGCACACCACTGATTATGCTGGACGATCTATTTGCATTCAATTTTGTCACAAATTTTAAATGACTAGCAAATATGTCCATGCATTGCATTAAAATGTATAATTTATTTCAAGGTGCTCATATCAATGAAAATGAGCTAGCTATTTTTGTTGAATTTAATTGGGTTTGGCCCAACCTTAAATCAAATAGATTTTAAGATCCTATAATAAATTTTAGTGCAATAAGTACTAATCTTGTATGGAAATATTGATATGAGATTGACTCAATTTAAATTGGTGGCTATTGTGTACACCTATTGTGTTTTTAAGAAAATAAAAAGGCGAGCATGCACCTATTGTGTTTTTAAGAAAATAAAAAGGCGAGCATGTGGCTATTATGTGCACATGTGTGTTTAAGAAAGTTGGAAAGTGAGCCACATGCTTGCGTTCGCCATGGTGTGAATGGACTCGGGAGATAGTCAGACAAAAGAAACAAATTTCCGTTCTTTAATATTATAGGTATAAATTTTCCCATAAATTTTCACTTCAACCCTGAAAATGGACAAATTCAGTGTCATTTTCATTTCTGTGAAAGGTAAGCTAGTAAGCTAAAACAGGTGTTACCATGACCTTTGGTTACTAGTACTAGTTACTCCAACACTCGACGTGTTTACCAATGGGAACCCGTACCTGTAGCAGAATATAGTAGCTCAATTTCCAAAATGTTTGATCTGCTGTACCAATCAAGTGTACCAAGCGTGTAAAGAAGTTTTAAACAATTTGAAGTGGCAAATGAGCTAAGACAGTTACCAACTGATGAATTATGGGTACGTATACATTACCCACCATTTGCCCTGTCAATGGCTTAGTTTCGAATGAACTGGTTATATAATTGCACCTACCACTTAATTTATATTGCTGTTTTTGTTATCTAAATTAATGTGGAATTTACATGTGCTCTGAGTCAGATAAGTTTTCAAGACATGATATGCATTATCACAAATATATAAACTAATATAAATATTTCGTTCGCTTTTTGCCGTGTCTGCAGAGAGAATCACAACACAAACAATATCTGCACCAAGAACGTCCAGTACTTCGAAACGATGGACATAACTCAAGTTTGATCAACATGTTCTAACACTAGTTTATGTTTTTGTACAGCACAATCGGAAAGTAATTTATGCCAATTGATGAACTTTATACATCAGTTGATTTTTTTTTCATGAAAAAATGCCAGTTAGCTTTCTTAAAATTTCTTTGTACATACACGTTATTCAAAAAGTTTGCTGATTGCTGGGTAGAAGTGGTACTTCTCTCTATATTGTTAATAGAATCAACAAGTCTTTCTTAATTGATATAAACCAAAACAAAAAAAAAA
>Ga0182004_10003090_pt1 | contig 13152 bp, 8 predicted proteins | sample Sormic07211540_1_FD_120479 | JGI IMG/M metagenome (GOLD analysis project Ga0182004, IMG submission 120479) | Endophyte microbial communities from Sorghum bicolor roots, Mead, Nebraska, USA - 072115-40_1 MetaG | ecosystem: Host-associated > Plants > Roots > Unclassified | place: USA: Nebraska...
CCAGATTCCTATAGTTTAAAACACTGTAGCAGTGTTTGGAATGAAGGATTCACAAGTTCCTTTCCAAAGGAAAAATTCCTGCGCATGTACATTTTGAAGGAAAGAAAGAATCCACTTCTAGCTTTTGGTTTCAATTCCTTCACGAAGTCCAAGGCTCATGCACGCTAATACTCACTTTCTGTTCTTGGCTTTTATGGAGATACACAGCCAAGCACTCATTCCTCTGTTGTTTATATTTCTTTGTTCCAAACACCAAATCCTCTAGAATTCCTGCGTTTTTCTTTCCTCTGTTATACACATGTATTCCTTTCCTATTCCTGTGTTTTTCCCCATTCCTCTATTTTGTATTCCTTCGTTCCAAACAGGCCCTAAGTTTCCTATGTTTTTCGTATCCTCTTTTTTATCCTCTCATCGTCATCCTATTTCATGTTCCTGTGTTTTCAATTCCTCTGTTCCAAACAAGCCCAGTGTAGGGTAGAGTTAGGGTTTAAGTCTTGTTTGGATGCATGTGTATCTACTCTAATCTACACATGTTGGAATAGATTAGAATAAAACTTAGTCTAATTTCACTTCAACACATTTAGATTAAGATGGATACACGTGCATCCAGACCAAGGATATTTATACCAGTGTTTATACCAAAAAAAAGGGTGTACCCTGATAACGGAACCCAAATATATGGTCAGTTGCTTGATCTTGTGTAATCCTACGAAATGAAAATGTTGATTTTATTCCCCTTGAACCCGGAAACCTCCAAATATGATTACAATACAAGCAATCAAAATTGAATAGCAACTTTGTACAAAAATAAAACAGTGATCAGAGTATAGGTCAACTGATGTTCCAGAAATCGACTATAAACAAGACAACCGAAAGATGCCCATGGCATCAGACAAGCAACATTCATCATTATCAAGTAAACCGGCTCTCCATGTAAATAAACCCTGTACCTAATCCAAAATCACAACACTGGCCTCAGAAGCACCCGCTCTGATGGTACATACAGCCCAGGATAAATAGTACAAAACAGGGCACTAATGTACACCTACTGGATGAGGTCCAGCTTGGGCAGCTGCCACATGTCGCTGTGAGTTGTCATTGAATCAACATACAATTGGAAAAGAAAATTGGGGGAATGAAACAAACAACGGTGCTCAGGTTTCGCTTGGTCGCTTCATGGTTTCCCCCCGGACCAACCTCAAGTTGCTCCAGCTTGTGACTTTCTTCTCAGAGTACCCTGTGCAGACCCTGAGGGGTGATGCTATATTCAGTCATGAGGCTGTTTAGAAGAGCTCTTCAGAGTTGAATTTGTTCCACGCCTCCTGTTTTATTTAAGCATGGAACAGAATTACTGGAGTTAGTTGGATATGTCAACTACAGAAACACAGAATTAGCATCCCAGAGTTTTCAGTTATTATCTAACAATCTGGTAAAATGAACATAATTATAACTGGAAAACCAAAGAAACAATAACTCCCAACACATAGTATATGTTATCCAGCACCCTTTCAACCATTAGCTAAGCATATACATTAAATGGAAATAAAATAAACAGTGCACAGAATAAGTTCCAGTAATCAGCACAGTGCACTAAAATTATCCAACCTGTAGGTATTGTAATTCTAAGACTATTATTTTTCTCGTAAATTCAATGACTAGAGTATGAATCAGGCTAACAGGTCATTACTTGGATTAGCATTGATTTGGCTGTAGACAGAAAAGTACACATCAGGTACTTCTCAGGCACCAGATGGTGGTCCAGGCTGACACAACCATTGTTGCAATAAACATTCTGGTGTGCCATGTGCCACAGATCACATGAAACTATAAAGGCTCAGTACTTTCCATGTATATTATCCATTATCCATGCACCAACCCAACTTTTTTTCCATGGACCACATATGTAATAATTGGAAATATTAAGAGAATCTGAACCGTAAATGTGAAAACCCCGTGTTCAGCAAAACAGGTGATACCTATCTAGCTCATATATTTTCTTGATGTGACAAAAAGAGAACTAGTTTTTAATGTCTTCAAACCATGGTGCATGGGCCAAGGAAAAAACAGGGATGAAGAATAGTATCATGTTGGTGTGTAAACAGTAAGCTGCAGCAAATGTTTTGAGGGCAATACACACCTTGAGGAGATCAAAAACCTTCTCAGCGATATATTTCTGTTGGAGATTGGCACCCTTTTGCTGCACCTTGTCAGGATGGATACATAATGTTGCTTTTCTGTACACTTTTTTAACAGCAGCAGCAGTGATCAAATCAGTGAGGGATACAGGCTGCCATCCGCATTCTGGCCAAAGAACCTGTTCAGGAAAAATAAACAAATTAAAACAGAAAGTCATCAAACATTTATTTCAACTAATTAAAAATATTTCTACAAATTAAAAATAGGTTATGTCTAAAAGCATTGGCATTGTGTACAATTCTTGTTTCAAGTATCGTCCACAACCAATCATTTTGTTGGTATGGTATGTCTCGAGAGGCAAACATTACTTCTGTCTATGCCCTACAAAATTGCTTGAAACCTGAAGCCGGAAATACTACCAGTGGATCGAGTGCTTATATAAGAGTCTCATAGCCTAACTTAGACTAGAGGCGCAATATGGTGATCATGATGCGTCCACAGTAAGAAATGGATTGTATTTGTATAAAATCACAAACAGGAAGAAAACAAATCATATGTTTGAGTAGACAACTAAATATCTAAATGCTAGTTTCTATTAAAGAAGAGTAATGCCCACATAACAAACAGAATTGGTAAAAATGAATGAGAAATGCTTCAATCTAGAAGTTTCAACTCACATATTGTAAAGTTGATAACAATGCACGCAAATTGCCTTCTTTTCCAGCAGCCCAGCGCTTAATCTCAAAGTCCAGTGTTTCCGCAAGCCTCTGGAATTATCAGACAAAACAATTTGAACAAACTCAATGAAGTGAGGAACTACTCACTAGCAGCCAATAAAGTGCATTTAAAAGGACAGATTATATGTTGATAATGTAGATGTTCAGCATTATGAATTTAAGATGTATTTACGAGTTACAACAGAGTACTTACATGTCTTTCAGCCTGCTCTCTTTGTTGCTGCATGTCTCGTTCATTCTTCTCAGCCAAAGCCTTTGCCTGTGAGTACAGGAAACTAATAAAAAACAAGCATTGCAATTTCTTTATCCTAAAAATAATGCTTAAAACAAAATTTAACCAGGAACATACAAGCATCCACAACATCATCAACAACAACAAAACATTTTAGTCTCAGTCAAGTTCAGGTAGTATCCAGGAACATAGATGTATCCATAGAAATGACTATTTTAATTAGTGTAGCACATTACCGCTCGTTCACGAGTCCTTTGATGCCGTTCCAACCTAGCACGTCTTCTTTCTTCGCTCTCCCCATCAACTTCTTGAAATTCGTCGGATGATGTAGGAACTAAAATAACAAATAAATCAGTTACTTGCATGTGTCGACGGATACTGATTCAGTACCATACTTCTCAAACGATCAGTACCTCCTCCAAATATTGCAGACAAGTCATCAGCAATATTTGCTGTTGATGATGCCTTTTTCATTGATGTCGAAGTGGAAGTCCCTCTATTTTGCGTTTGAGAATCAAACATAGAATCCTAATAATTCCACAATTAGAAAAGCAACAGTGAGGAAATTGCAACGAATAAAAATCTGGAATGAAAATTTTGGTGGAGTAATCACCACTGTTGGAGCCCTTTGCCTCGGAGCGCTATTAGCTCGGGCACCCATACCAAAGAAGGAGTCTAGATCATCTGGTTTGCTCGTTTTTTCTCTTGCAGCTGCAGCGGCAGCAGCAGCAGCCTGTCTTTCCCGAGCCTCAGAAGCAGCCCTTTCCACTGCTGCTCGTTCAGCTCTCTTCCTCGCTTCTTGCTGAGCTCTCTCCACAGCAGCTCTTTCTGCTACAGCCCTATCCCTGGCTTGACTAGCAGCTTTCTCCTTAGCTTCAGCAGCAGCCCTTTCCTTTGCTTCTGCAGTAGCCCTCTCTGCTCGTTCTTTAGCCTCCACTGCTGCCCTCTCGCGTGCTTCCTGTTGGGCTCTTTGCACAGCAGCACGTTCTGAACGTTGGCGTGCCTCCCTCTCTGCTTTCGCACGAGCTTCAGCAGCTGCTCTTTCCCGTGCCTCCTTTGTAGCCCTCTCCACTGCTTGCCTAGCTCTTTCTCTTTCTCTATGTCGCTCAAGTTCTCTCTCCTCTTCAAGTCTTCTTTGCTCTTTTTCCTTTTCCTCTTTCTGCCTCATCTCCCTTTCTTGTTCTAGTCTTTCCTTTCTGTCTTTTTCCTCACGATCCTGGCCATATGACCTTGTTACAGTATCTTGTTCCTGTTGTTCTCTATTTCTAAGCTTCGCATCACGTTCTCTTTCTCGTACTTCCTTGGCATGTTTGAACTTTGCCTCTGCTTTATCCATGGCCTCTTTCATAGCAGCTGCAGATGCTGCTGCTGCTGTACTTCTCTCAAATTCTTCCTCATTAAAAGCATGCGCATTCTGAGACCTACCCATAGCAAAATCTTCTAGTTCATCTACTGTAGAAACACCAGCCTGATTTGATGAACCTCTTTGATGATCATTGTTTTTCCTAGACCGTCGTAGATACTCATCATCTTTTCTTTTTGATTTTGATCCATGTTTTTGCTTAACTGCAAGAGGTGGCGGTGGTCTTGAAGGTGGTGGGGCACTAGTTGGCTGTGTGAAGAGAGGAATCTCAGAAGCTGTAAGCCATATCTCATCTTCAGATTCATCAGATCTAGGTGACTGGTCATTTATACCATTCCCACTGTATTTCTCTGAGCTAATGTCAACATGGACATCAGAATATCTGGCAGACTGCGATTTAGGAAAGATATTTTCAAAATCCTGTACAGAAGATTGCTGGGCGGAGTTTCTTTTAGAAAAACTCTGTACAGGATTTGAGTCTCGGGCTCTGCTTGATTCATTCCTACCTTTTGAGCCATTGTCCACTTCTGAGGTAAAAAAAGGTTCAGATTTTGGAGCCTGGTTGAAAGTGCTTGAATCCAGACTGCTCTCAACACTAGTACTTTCACGGCTTTTCCCTTGATATTTTGCAGCTTTACCAAATTCATCCAAGGGATCTGCAAACGGATGGGCTGAGGATGAAGTTGTTTCGAGAACAACAAAGGGGTCGTTTAAGCTAGCTGTTTGCTTAGCTGTTGACACGGGAACCTTCTTTTGTTTTGCACCACTAGTATCCCTGAAGTTAATAAAGATACACATTAATATGTGGACAAGTTTAGAAGTGCATGAAACTGCACAAAAGCGCAATCACTGTCATAAACACAACAAATTATGATTTTCCACACATGCACTGGACAACCTGTTCACCCATAAATTCAAATCAGTAATTCCTAAGCATGTTTGAGACTCAAATCTCAAAATACATCATCACGAAGCGAACTTGGGCGCTGTGGAGCACTCGAACCCATTCCACTTGCAATATTATTATTGTAATGGTTGACATCTTTTCAAGAAATTGTTGATTAAGAAACAAAGAGTCAAATTGTTTAAGAACATATGGGGCTATAGATGCCTAGCACAATGCCTCAATTGGATGTGTGACTTAATAATTAAGATGAAATCTAAATAGATTGTAACAGAAACGTCAAAGCAAATTACAACTAAAATACTTCATTATATGAGCAGTATATAACAAAACTCATTGTTCCATGGAAATACATCGAGTGTTTTATGCGGTCTAATCTTAAATTTTTAATGGGTAGCATGTAAGCAATAGTTTTCCTCAATAAGGTTGGTAATTGCAATCTTTGAGGAACGAGGAATATTGTACAGGGCTCAGAAATGTATAACTAAATGCACTTAATTTCAAAGCAAACTTGACATTTGGTACCAATCCTCATCGTATAACCAAGTATACAAGCTGATAATGATACCCATATTGTCTTAACTTACAGATATCCAGCACTCCAGCAACACTGTGAATATTTATCAAACCAGAATGCAGTATTTAAATCTAGTAATCTACTCACAGTTCAACTTTTGAGTGAGCCTTTGTAGACCTTATTTCAGCTTTTAATCTACTACTAACAAACATAAGTTCTTTACTTAATCCATTTCAACTGCCACACAAAAGCACACACCCATGGAATCAATTCATCAGGGTCCACCAACAATCTAACATCAACTACAATCTCAAGTCAATCAAAATTCTGCAAACCTTTTTGGCACACTACCTAAAAAATACGCAGATCTATCACACTACAAACACAATATCACAGAAGAATGGTACAATTCTCAATGAAATTTGTGGATGACCTACCATATGTACTAGAACCAACACAAAATACCTAGATTAAACCTACCAGTAGAGGTCCAGGAACCAACACCAAAAGCGCAAAAGGATTTTCTGAGAAGGTGCATGGACATCGATATGAATAATCCTTTTATGCAATGACTTGGGAAAACAGTGGATAAATTTGTAATGCAAGCCTAAAGCACTAAGTTATTTAGATAAACATGAAGTCAAGCCTATCAAAGTATAATAGGTTATTAATTTCCCAAACATGATAAATATTAATTAAATGCATGCCGTAACCAAGGGAAACTGATAATTTTCGCAGCGTAAAGCTCTATGTATAACGTATATAATAAATGCTTTCCTAACTGGTATGGATTACCAAATCGAACATAGGACATCAGGAGGCCAGAATCTAATTGTAAAAACATCCAACAAATGAGCCAGCATAATTGGCCCAACTCAATCAACAGCCACGTGATCCTATAGTTACCGAATACCGACAAACTCTTCCGGTTCAATTGATCAAACTAACAAAGTTATACGTGTATCCAATCCTAGACCGCGCATATGGACATCGTAACGTCTATCAGTCCCATGCACACTGAACTGAAATGCATAAAAGAAAGTAGTCACCTTTGGCGCGGGGAGCTTCTCCCGCCAAAGCCTGGGATCAAATAATCGAACCCAGTAGCCGCTGCCGCCGCCGTAGCTGCCTCTTGTTTCCTCTTGTCATCCACCTCTTCCCTTACCTGCGAGCTCTTACCAAATCCACCAAGCAGGTCATCGAACGCCGGAGGCGCCTCGCGGCTCTGGCTCTGGCTTCCACCGAAGACATCGTCGTAGCGCGCCGAGGAGCTCTTAACCCCAGGGACCCCGACGAAGATGTCGTCGTCGTAGACGGGCTTGTCGAACACCGGCATGGACGAGTGCTTAGGCTTGGGAGGCGGCGGCGCGGTGGTGGAAGCGGCGGGGTCCTTGAACGAGTCGAAGATGTTGTCGAGCGACGGCGACGGCGTGGCCTTGGGCGGCGGCGGGGCGGACCCGAAGAGGTCGTCGTAGGAGGGCGCGGCGGCGGCGGAGGCGGACCCCGCGGCGGATCTGGTATTGGTCCAGGCGGATCCGGAGGGCCCCGAAGAGCGCGCAGCCGACATGGGCGCGGCCTTCCCCTGCGGGCGGAGGCCGAAGTCGCGGGCCAGCAGGCCCTGGAAGTCGTCCATGGCGGGCGCGCGGATCGACGGATCCGTCGCCCGCTCGCTCGCTCACTCGCGCAGCAGCGCCTACGCCGCCTGCCGATCGGCGCTCGCGGACGGGGGCCGCGAGCAGGCGCAGGGCGGATCTGGGCAGGAGCTCGGACCCTCGCCGGGGGGGGCGGAGCGCAAGGCGTGAGTCGGCGATCGGAGGAATGGCGTCGCGGGGCCCGGCGTCGGTGGGGCCGCCGAAGACCCGGAGTGGTCGCCGCCGGCGATGGCGGAGCGGCGAACAGGAGCGGGGCGAGTCGAGTCAGAGAGAGGGAGCGGAGGGAGGTGGTGGTCGTCTCTCTCCCTCTCTCTCTCTCTCTCTCTTCTCTCTCACACGACGCGGGTGACTGGCGAGCGGGCCCGAGGTGAAATCATATCATTGCTTGCCTCGTGGGGTCTCCATCCATCATCTATCCTGTGGGCCCCAGAGAAAAGGAGTCACGAGGAAAGCTCTAGCAAAACCGGCGCGCGCGTCACTGACACGGTGGGGGACAAACGGGTGGGTCCGGAGTGTCTGTGCCTTGTGACCCGGAGCGGGGCGGGGACTTTCGGGCAGGGCGTCGGTGGGCGAGTGGCGACTGCGCGTCTGCGCCTACAGCGCTCGCTCGTCTCTGTCGTCGGCGATACGCGCGAGCGCGGTGGGGGGATCCGGTGCGTGGGACCATGCCGGGATGGGACACGTGGTGCCATGCCGTTGGTCCACGCGGTGTGCCGTGTTCTGGGGGCAGTACTGGGCGCGCGCGTGTGTGTTGGGGGGGGGTCCGAGGTGGCGGCCGAGTTGAGTTGAGTCTGGCCCGGTCCGCCCTTCGCTCGTGCGCGGACTGCTGCGGGGGTGCCGAACCAGCCAAAGGGTAAACGGGTAAATTCATCGTGTTTGTTTGGTTGATAATGAACCGAGGCCTTATTCACTTCGCAAAATGAATTTTTTTTGTTATATTCGATGTCTTAGAAAGATATTGAGAGAAATTTTCGAATATTAATAAAATAAACTATATAGTCATCTAAAAACTGTGAGATAAATTTATTAAATCTAATTAATTTACTATTAGCACATGTGAGTTATTATAGTAATTATGGTTAATCGGGGAGTAATTAAGGCCTTGTTTAATTCTTTTTTTTTGATATGGACACTGTAGCACTTTCGTTTGTATGTGACAAATATTGTCTAATTATAGACTAATTAGGCTTAAAAGATTCGTCTCGCAAATGACAGGCAAACTGTGTAATTAGTTTGTGTTTACGTCTATATTTAATGCTCCATGCATGTGTCAAAGATTCGATGTCACAGTGAATCTTGAAAATTTTTGGGTTTCGAAAAGGAACTAAAAAAGACCTATGCTTAAAAGGTTCGTCTCGTGATTTATAACCAAATTGTACAATTAGGCTTTTTGTCTATATTTAATGATCTATGAAATAGATGAAAAAAATTTTGGGTAGAGAACTAAACAAGGCCCGACTAATCAGGCATGTGGCACAAATCTTATCTCATCTTAGGCCTTGTTTAGTTCCTAAAGATTTTCCAGATTCTCCATCACATCGAATCTTTGTACGCATGTATGGAACATTAAATGTAGACGAAAATAAAAACTAATTGCACAGTTTGGTTGTAATTTGCGAGATGAATCTTTTAAGCCTAGTTACTCTGTAATTAGATAATAATTGTCATATATAAACGAAAGTGCTACAGTAGCGAAACCTAAAATTTTTTGCGAACTGAACAAGGCTTTATTCTTTTAGAAAGCAAAATGTCACTATCTATTTCTCCTCTCAATAAACAAGTTATTCAACTATGTAATCCACTACCACACCTCACTATCTATTTTTCTCAACATGCAAGCTATCCAACTAGGCAATCCATTGTTATACACAATTAAAATCCACTAACTCATCAATTGTAGTATCCACATTAGCAATTTACCTAATTCTCTAAACATACAAGTTGTTCAACTAGACAATATACATTCTAACTTATTTATATTTTTTCTTCATACTCGCGGTAACGCACGGACCGGGAAATCCTCCTAGTTATAAGATATCTAAATCTTGACAAATTAAACTATTTGGTTGGTTGCCACACCTACGGCAAAATGTACCATATTAAATGGATGGTGTGTCTGTGTGTGTTTTTACGTAGAAATGGAGATGTGTGGATCAAAGCCACACAAAAGTGTCACAAGTCTATCAAACATAGGCGTGTGTGGTTCTAAGATACAAATCTATGGTTTGATTCTTAGTGTACCTTTGGACTCACAAGTTCTGTTTGCTGGTGGGGGAGAGCCGGATTGGCTCCTATGCTAGCAAACCTTGCCTTATTAAGCGAGATGACAAGTAAAGCCGACGAAGAAGCCAAACGTGCCTATAGGTATAATAGTCATTTTGGTCCCTCAACTATTACCTTACTCGAGGTTCAATTTCGTCTCTGAATTTTTAAAATGGCTGTTTTAGTCATCAAACTCTACTTTTAGACTCAGTTTCATCCTAAAACTATAAAAATGATCATTTTAATCCTCGAACTTTGTATTTTGGTCTCTATTTCATTTATAAGCTATCAAAGTGTATTCTATTCTTTAAACTTTTATTTTTAACTCAACTTTGTCTATGTTGTACGTGGAATGCTGCACTATTACACATGGTTAGCTCCAACACCACCAGCGATTAGAGATAGAAAAATAATATTCATCGAAGAACTCTTTCGTGGCCATTAATAATTCCAAGCTATTATTTTATACCATTTATATATATTTGACAAAATGATATTTGTGGGAGCAATTACAATTGCATCGAACACTATTTACTTTTTTAAGAATAATGGATATATTGAAACAATAGCAGATCTATAGATTTGATAATGTATGGATGGAATTGTGCTTCTAATATAAAAATTTCTTTTTGAATACTATAACACTTTTGTTTATATTTGATAATTATTGTTCAACCATGGACTAACTAGGTTTAAGATATCCGTCTCGCAAATTGCAGACAAACCATGCAATTAGTTATTTTTTATCTATATTTAATATTTCATGCATGTATCGTAAGATTCCATGCATTTAAAGGCAAACTTTTTTCTTATCTTGAATAGTTTTTGAATTTTGGGTGACAAGGCTTAAGTTGCAGCATTCAAATCAACCACTCTTTGGTTGGAGCTCTGAAAGCGTAAACTATATATACGTAAATGTTCAGGTGAAGCGGCTTCCTGGCTGTACTTAAGAAACGGCGCCTTGTGCTGTACTGGTCGTCAGCTGTCTCTCCTAATCCAAAAATCGCGTGCTCTGCTCGCTGGAAAGGGATGGAGACCATGGCCGCGCTCGCGAGGACGGCGCCGCCCCTTGCAGGGTCCACTCGCCGGCCCTCCTGCGCGCTGCGGCCGACGGCATCCCTCTCCTTCGCCGCCGCTTCCACGACGCCCCGTGGCCGGCTCGGGCTGGCGCTGAGCACGGCGTCGGCGGGGAGCGGGAGGGCGGCCAGGGCTCGCGCCGTCCCGCGCCGCATCGTCGCCTCCTCGGTTGGTCCCTCCCCTGCATACTTGGTCTGATTGGGTACTTGCATTACCTCGAGGGCGGGAGAAATGGTGACGAGGTTGATTTTGGTTTCTGCTGCTTTTCTTTCTGCTCGTGTGTTCGAGGATTAGGGCCGGCCAGCAGAGCAAGAGCAACTCCAGCAGAATATGGGCTGGCTAAAAACATTACTCCAGCCCAGCCCCTACTTCTGACCCCATATTTAGCTGGGCACCCATATTTCACCCTCAGCTCCTTCTCTCTCTTCCCTTGTATGTGCATGACACACTAAGATAACCACCTCGATGCTCTAATTGTGTCTCTGTCCAAAGGAAGAAGAAAGAGGAAGAAGAAAAAGACAATGACGGTCCCTGTAGTTGCTCTTATGGTTTTCGTAGGCTTACATGATCTTTTATGTATTGGATTAGCTTCAATTTGGATTTTTTCCCAATAAAGTAAGTGTACCTACAAAGTACAAACTACCCCATAATTCTCCATTTTTTTTTAGTTTCTCTTACGTTTTCGGATTATAGTCTAGTGCCTCGTGGATAGGTTATGCAGAGCAGCTGAACTAAAGGGGAAATGCACTGCGCAATGATCAATTTTTTTTTATTCCACCTAGGCTTTTAGCATGGATTCTTGAATTCTCTACGATTATCATGCCAGGAATTAGGAATGAGGTGATGCTGAGATTTTGGGCTTCCTGTCGCAGTCAATGCTGAAAATGCACCATTCAAACATGCTCCGTTTTGTAAATTATCAAGAGGACTTGGGTTTTCGTCGCTATTGATATGTAGTCACAACGTGTCTGCTGTTATGAGGTTACTAATATCAACTTTTGAGTGGATTGATCTTCCACTTCTTATGTGACCCCAGTGTAATGTTCTTGTTTCCAGCCAAAGTTTTACCTTGCTTTGCTTTCTTCTGACGAATGCAAGGGTACCTGTGGACTGACTGCAGGGTTGCTGAAATTATCCCACCATGTATTGGACAGTGGACACTTACAGTAATTTTACAATGGAAGCAAAGTTTTCTCTGGCAACCTATTTTTCAACGGAACATTATATGTGCTAATTAAATTAAATGGTTTTACTCATGTTAGTGGTACATTGTGGAATTCCAAATACTTCCAAGTTAGTTAATTTTGTTGTGTCAACAGATCTTCAAAACATAGCAAAGGCAACTAGATGTCAAGCCTAATCTAGTCCTTCCACCAATTCCTGTTGACGTTATAGGAAACCATTTTGTGCACACAAGTTCCATGCACATGTGATTGGGTTAATAGTGCTAGTAGTTTCATCCATCTGCCCTTGAATGTCCAGATTCAGGTCATCAATGATTCATTTAGGGAAGCAATTTCACTTTTTTTGTTATAGAGTGCACACATGGAAACAAACTTGGTGCAGCATGCTTCTCTTCATACAAACATATCCCTACACTACAATCAGTCATAGTTGTCGTCAGGGGCGGAGCTAGAATGTGAACATAGGGGGGGCTGTGCAAACCAAGAACAATCATGTGTATCAAAATATTACATGACAAAGGTGTACATAGCAGCAAAATAAATGTTTGCGTTACGATACAAAAAAAAGAAGAAAAACTAAAAAAATAAAGATAAATTAATTAGTCTTAGGCCTCTAACCTTCACCTAATCAATCTATTTCTTTGGACACGAAAAGAATCACAATAAAACAAGTAGTTAAACGGGGGCAAAATTAATTAGCACTAGATCCTAACATTGAATGACAACACAACCAGTTGCATGTCGTTTAGCCTCAGCCAAGACGATCACTTAAACGGGTAAAATGGTCATTTAAATAGAAGATTAAACAGAAACACCATACCATTGTTAGTGTTTAAAAGTTGAGTACACGAGCTAAATAACCGTTTATAGTTTAGACAAATAATGACAAAAACTTAGGAGATAAGAAAGATAATAGGAAGACTAATGCTAAATAATATAGATCCCATTATTGGGGATCAATTTAAAAGGATTAAACAAGAAAAACACTGATTTTTAATTAACTAGCTAATTAGAGTATGTAGTAGGGGACAAACTAATGTTTGATAGGCAATAATAAAAATAAAAGATATGAAGAAAATATTAGAAAG
>Ga0182004_10003091_pt1 | contig 13150 bp, 7 predicted proteins | sample Sormic07211540_1_FD_120479 | JGI IMG/M metagenome (GOLD analysis project Ga0182004, IMG submission 120479) | Endophyte microbial communities from Sorghum bicolor roots, Mead, Nebraska, USA - 072115-40_1 MetaG | ecosystem: Host-associated > Plants > Roots > Unclassified | place: USA: Nebraska...
GTGCAAACTGCATACAGTAGCATGATGGACTCACACTAATCAACTCCATTGGGGAAGTGCGGTAGTTAGACGAGTTGTACTCTTAATGAAAGATAAACACATCATTACCATCTATCATGATTTTTCAAATATTTTTTCACCCAACCCCCCCCCCCCCCCACACACACACACACACCAAATAGAGGATATAGATATGAACTCTTTCTTCAACTCCTGTCTTATTTCTCCATAAACAGAGCATGCGGTTGGGACTAATAAAACTCAAATTCCTATCTTACCTCCACACGTGAGACTCGATTTATTTTGTCGCTACTATTAGAGAGCATGCTAATTGGCACTACACGCCACCAAATCAATTTGGTCCAAATTTGTCATTAAAACAAAAGGCAAAATAAGAGCAACTCCGAGAACAAATGTAAACTTAGATCTCTAAAGTGGCTCTGTAACACTATTTAGATTCATTGAGGAAATGTTGGGTCCACCCTGGATGAGAGCGAGACTGTCTCGCCTATTTTGTCGAATACCACTGTCCAGCTATTTTAGAGAGGGAGATGATGAAGATGTTGAATTATGTTTTTTTTATGTTTCTGTCAAATTTACAGATTGTGAGTGATATACCATTCTCTTGGAGTTGCTTCAAGTCAAGTTTTTTTATGAAATTTTCCAAACAATCTAGGCATCCACAATTTTTTATTCAAACCACTTGAGCCACATCTTAAAAAAAGAAAAATAATGGACACGAGTATAGCTTGGAAGTGACTAAGCGAGCGTGGTGAGTGCAAGGCACCTGGTTTTCTTGCCACTTCCTGTATGCTAGTATATTGCACATGCTAACACTATGAGTCGTATTAAGTCCAAAGTAAATTTCTATCAAATTTGAAGTGCTTCATTAAGATTCAATCAGAAACATATTCGTATGGCTCTAAAAAAAGTTTGAAGTGATGCACGTTCAAAAAACATAGATGTACTTGGCTGGCATGATGGCTCTGGACCTTGCTAAGCTCTACAATTTATTATGAGTTTTGCTTTCATCTAACTTGATTTGAAAATTTTGAATTTATATGCTCCGCGGGATCCACACTCATTCTCATGGATGGTTGGCACTAGAGATCTCCCTAAAAATGGGATTCTTATGGCAGTTGTTTTATGTCAACCGCTTTTGACAATAGATAGATTTTTAGGGGTGGTTTTATTAAGTCAATCGCTCTTGAAATTTGATTTACATAGGTGATTCAGAAGTTATAGTGCAAACAAACATTTCTAGATGTTTATTATTTGAACTGCCCCTGAAAAAGGGAGGCCATAGTAAAAATCATCTGTTTAGTAGGTTGACCGACTAAGAATTTGGGTCCTAGTGCCCCTCCCAAATGGACAATAGATATTTGGTCGACGTTTTACAAACTTAGGGTCTGTTTGTTTTTTGTTTTTTTTTTTTTTGGTCAAACACTTACTTCTAAAACAACTTCTTGGATGAAGCTGTTTTTCTGCAGCTCTCTCTCATTTCTTTCTCTCATCTATGCAAGAAGTAGTTAGTGAAGCTATTTTACCAAACACTTTTTTCAAAATAGTTCAGCTTCATCTAGAAAGTTGCTTATAAAACTATTTTCTAAAAAAAATAAATTTACTAGTGAAAATTGATCTATGACAAACAAGACTTAACCGCGGGTGACCACCGACGTCCAGCCAGCATGAATGTTTGATGGATATAGGACTAGTTACTTGTGCTTTCGAGATGCGCTGGTGGAACAGCCTGTAGTCCCGTGCAGAAGTTGTCATGAATGATGTAAACTGACCACCCACCTGGAAAGACTGCACAAGCAGCACAGCTAGGCGTATGCATGCAACGGGCTCTCATGGCGACCGGGACTGCAAAGAATATCTCCCGATCTGGATCCTCTGTGCCTAATGATGAGAGCTGGAGCTCATTGCACTGCAGCGATGTTGCTGATACAAATTAAGGCACTACGTGTCGTGGCAACGGTATAGAACTTTATTGTATGAAGACCACAGCTTTGTCTCTGCTTTGTTGTGTTTGAAGAGCACGGAATGGTTTGTGATGTGTTCGTTCGCTTCCCGGGGAATAAACCCCGGATCGTTACTTTCATTTATATTAGGCCTTGTTTAGTTCCGAAAAAATTTCGGATTTCGCTACTGTAGCACTTTCATTTTTATTTGACAAATATTGTTGAATCATGAACTAACTAGGATCAAAAGATTCGTCTCGCGATTTACAGACAAACTGTGTAATTAGTTTTTATTTTCGTCTAAATTTAATGCTTTATGCTTGTGTCGCAAGATTGGATGTGATGGAGAATCTTGAAAACTTTTTTAATTTCGGGGTGAACTAAACAAGCCCCTTAGCTTTTCAGGGCCCAAACTCGCGGAGTATGAGTTTGCTAAGCACTGTGACCTGCCATTTCACGTTTTATTTGAAAAACGCGAGAGCGTCGGTCTGCCTATCAGCATCGTCGACCGGCCTGCTACTGTCAGTGTTGCATACGTAACAGATAAGCAGCAGCTAAAGAACACAGAGGAAATCACAGGTCAAAAACTCAAAACCCAGTTTCAATCTAGGTAAGCCGTCTTTGTTTGTCAGATTTCTTTCCTGGCAAAAGCATATAAAATAAAATTAGGCGCAGCGCTGTGCGGTGGAATCAGCAGAAAACACTTGCAATGATTTGGTTTCATGTTAATAAATAAGGACAACCGAACGAGCACCTAGTGGCATTGTTTAAAGCAGACAAGCAGAGTGGAGCTTACAAGTTACAACTGCCGTAGCACCGAGCAGGTACTGACGAAGTACATCACGGACACGTCACAGATGTGCTGTGTTTGTATATTGCAATTTCGTTATCTTGACTTCCTTCCATGTTACCCCTCATGGTCATGGCGGGACGTCCCTCGGACCTGGATTCAGTGCGGCAGGTGATGTAGGTACATATCCTCATCTTTTGACCAAAGACCCGAACTTCAATTTTAGGCCTTGTTTAGTCAAGGAGGTGAAATTTTCTTGAGTATTATAGCATTTTTATTTTTATTTGACTACTATTGTCCAACCATGGACTAACTAGGCTCAAAAGATTCGTTTCGCAAATTACAGACAAACTGTGTAATTATTTATTTTTTATCTATATTTAATGTTCTATGTATGTACTGCAAGATTTGATGTGACGGAAAATCTTGAAAAGTTTTTAGATTTTGGGATAACTAAACAAGGCCTTAGTGTAACTTGACACTTTTAGCTACTCATCCTCACTATAGAAACCGAAAGTTTGCCGAGTGTCATATGCTTTGCCGAGTGCCAAAATTCGGGCACTCAGCAAAGAGCCTCTATGCCAAATGCCGTACTCGGCAAAGCACAACACTTGGCAAAGAGCCTCTTTGCCAAGTGCCTGACACTTGGCACAAGTCGGCATTCGGCAAAAAGCCTCTTTTGTCGAGTGCCAGACACTCGGCAAAGGTTAGCCCTCGGCAACGGGTAACGGTGGTACACACCGTCAGCCTTTGCCAAGTGCCACAGGATGACACTCGGCAAAGATTTTTTTTTAACGTTCAATTTTGTTTGATTTCTACTAACTAGGAGGATTCCCCACGTGTTGTCGTGGGTATGAAGAAAAAATATAAATAGGTTATAGTGCTAATCACTAATCAGAAGATGTATATCTATGATGTTGGTAATATAGTAATATATGTTAATAAATGATGTAGTTTGCTAATGTGAATAGTTTGAATAAAAATATAATATCATGTGTTAGTTGGATGTATTAGTGGATGTTGATATGGACATTTTGCATGGTGAGATAGTTGAATGTGCTATATGTGTTAGTGGGATGTTCTAGTGAATGTTGATGTGGACACTTTGTATGGCAAGAGAAATAGCTAGTGAGGTTTATCTTTATAAGAGATATAGATTTGTTGTTTGTTGCACTCGGTGGCATATGCGGGTCAGGAGTCCACTACGTTCATGGCATATGCTATGGCCCACAAGGGCAAGGCGACGTCCGACGTCTCCTACAACCCCGACCCACCTGAGGCGTACACAAACCCGACCGTCTACGACCGCATCAATGGGTACACGTCGGTGGCAAGGTCTATCCATGAAAACAACTACAACCCGAGCTCCCAGGACTTTGATCCAGAGGTTGTCATGAGAATTAGAGGAGGCAAGAATGCCAAGAAGCATCAGCGGTATTATCTTGGCGATGGCATCATTGACGCGACCTCTACTGCCTCTCTCTCCCAGATCCGAGCACGGAAACAACCATTCTCATATGTCCACGGCCAGAGACTTCACAGCAGCGGATTGTGTCACTACAAGTGATTACTATTTTATTTGCCATACCTTGATATTTACATATCTTACTTAGCTTTGCATTATTCAAACATTGTGGTGAAATGTTGCAGGCCTAGGTACAGGCTTTAGAGGCCCAGTGGGAGGCCGATCGGTAGAGGATAAGGCTATGGAGGCTACAGAGGCCCAGCGTGTGGCAGTGCAGCAACGACAGCAACAGCAGATGGCGAAGATTCTACAGTACATGCAATCTCTTAGACAACATACGGGTCTAGATGTGCCATCTTCACTATTCGTTATACCTCCACCACCACCTCCACCTCCCGCGCATGGTACTCCTGTAAGTATGAGTATGAGTGTTTAAGTTTGTTGCTAAATGCTTAGGATCAAACCACAATACTACATGTAGCCTAGTGGATTTTTTGTCTAACACAAGCAATGTCTTCTCTTTTGTGCAGCCTCCATCCATCGGTTCGAATAATCCACCTATCGGGCCCTCTAATGATCCAGGTCATAGTACACCATAGTCGCACTGGGGACCTTGGGGAACCGGGTAGTTCTCTTTGCATTTATTGTTCAGTTGGTGATGGACTTACGATGCACTTGTGTTAATATTTGCACTTGTGATGGACTTGTGGATTTGTTTAGATGTGATATTTATGTGATGCGTATGATATTTATGAGATGGATGTGAGATTTATGTGATGAATATGATATATTTTTGAGATATCTTTGAAGGATGTGAAATATATGTAATATATTGTGTTTGTTGTGGAAAAATGTAAAAAAAGAAAAATAGCTCCGTTCTGGTCACTTTGCCGAGTGTCGGGCAAATGGCACTCAGCAAAGTGACCATTTGCCCCACCATATTTCCTAGCTTTGCCGAGTGCTTCCTGAGGAGACACTCGACAAAGAATTTCTAAAAGAAGAATTTTTTTGCCGAGTGCCTTCTAGGAGGGCACTCAGCAAAGTATTTTAAAAAAAAATGTTTTCTTTGTCGAGTGCCTCCTGGGAGGACACTCGGCAAAGAGTTATCGGAAAAAAATTGCCTTTGCCAAGTGCCCCCAGGAGACACTCGGTAAAACAACCATCAATTACAAAATCACCGTCACGGCAATTTTTCTTTATCAAGAGCTCCGGGAGAAACGGCAAAGTCTTTGCCAAGTGCCTGATAAAAGGCACTCGGCAAAGAACCGTTTACCGACGAGAAATTTGTCGAGGGGCAAAGGATAGTACCTTTGCCAAATACACACTCGGTAAAGCAGTGACTGCTTCCGTCTAGATTCACAAACGCTACTGCAGCTCGTATGCGTGGTTTATATGTACGATTCGACGATATATGAATAATACCATTCGGCAATGCAAGTTTCCTCTAAACATGTGTTGAATGTACTAGCTGTCCCGGAAAAAAGTTCTAACTTCATAGTAAAATAAAGAAGAAGCCACCTTAAGTTTAAATTTAACTAAGTGTATAGGGAATAGTATTGACATATATGAGTCCAAATAGATATACGATAAAAATGTATTTCACAAAAGAAAATACTTATTTAATATAATAAATTTTGGTATTTAAATAAAATTAGTTCATTAAATTAAAATTTATGAAGTCATACTAGTATCTTTAGACGGTCGTATCTGTCGTACCTAGGGCTTGTTTAGATCAAAATTTTTTTGGATTTTGACACTGTAGTACTTTCGTTTTTATTTGACAAACATTATCTAATTATGGAGTAACTAGACTTAAAAGATTCGTCTTACGATTTACAGACAAACTGTGTAATTAGTTTTTTTTATCTACATTTAATACTCCATACATGTGCCGCAAGATTCGATATGATGGAAAATCTTATAAAGTTTTTGGTTTGTAGGTACATCTAAAGAAGGCCCTACTCTCGTACTACAGTAGGTGAAACTGCCAAAGGGGTGCAGCGCAGCAGATCCAATGACGGGACGCCGCCACCGAAACTGAACCACGTCGCCGCCGCCTCACATGATTCAGGCCTTGTTTAGGCAAAAAAAAAATTGATTTTTACCTACTATAGCACTTTCGTTTTTATTTGACAAACATTGTCCAATCACGGAGTAACTAGGCTAAAAAGATTCATCTTACAACAGATAAACTGTGTAATTAATTTTTATTTTCATTTATATTTAATGCTCTATGCATGTGACCAAAAATTCGATGTGACAGGAAATTTTGAAAAATTTTGCGAACTAAACAAGGCCTCACTAACACACCAACAGATTATAAACTCCAGTTCACTGCCGACACACATGCAACACCGTGGCAGCACAACACGGAACATGGCACCCCCTCAACTCCGGCGCTGCGACACGCTCATTTTCTTACCTTGTTCAGCTGGATAAAAACGGTATAAATATTATTTGACCATATTCGAGATCAAATCTGTTTGGAGGAGTTTAAATCTGTCTATATGGCTGTATTCAAGTTTATATATTTGATATTCGATACCGTATTCGTATCTGAATATTTAAATCGTATATTTATAATGTCAAATAATATCCTATTTGACATGACTGACATATTCGTATTCGAATCCAAATGCAATCATAAATATAAAAACAAATATAATATCTCATCCGTTTTCATCCCTGCTGTCCAGCGACGTGGTGGCATGCCGAGTCGCCAGCTCCGGCGAGCACAGTGGCATTCTTGCAATACGGCAGAATCGCATGTCGAGTCATACAACGCCGTTATCATTACAAAAGAAAAGATGATATGCTACCAAGCAACTTTCTCTCTCTTTAGACCTCCATCTGTCCATCACTCTTTTAAGCCGCCCCCCATGCATCTTCCCAACCCCTCAATGATACAAACATCATCCATCATTCATCAGGAGAGCAGCATCGCATCTGTGGGTCTCTTCCCCAAGGGGCAACCTACCACATAGTACTACCGAAAATGGTGCTGCTCTCCTCCAGCGGCGGCCGCCGCGGTCTGATGGTCGTGCCGTGCCTCGCGGCGGCGGTGGTGGCCGCGCTGGCCGTCACGGCCCCGCCGCTCGGCGCCGAGGCGTACAAGAACTACACCGTCGGCGACGACAAGGGCTGGTACGACGGCCTCACCCTGCCGGGGGTCGACTACCAGGCCTGGGCTGACGGCAAAAACTTCAGCCTCGGGGATTTTCTCAGTGAGTAGAGTACTGCTTGCACTTGCATGCTCCGGCCCTCTCCCTGATTCCACTCCCCACCTATATATATGCTAACCTTGATTTGTTTCCAGCGATATCCAGTAGTTAACCATTGTTACTGTCTTTCATTTGCGTTATACTGACCTGCTGGTCAGGTGTTTTAACATGCCAGACAACGCATATTACTAACTGATGATGATGAAAATGAGTGATTCTAATACTAATAAGTAGCAGAGGTAGCACCGCAGCTAGATGAAGATGACCCAAGCACGCAATGACCCATATGGCCTTTTCAGGCCCAGTTTTGCTTTGCCAATGCATGAGCATCCGTCTGGGAATATGCTCCCTTTCTCCATTTCCTGATGCACATGGCCTGCGCGGCTCCATATGCCCTGCCCACTCTGTTTTCGTGTTATCTCATTAAATCTTTAAACACATGCATAGAGTATTAAATATAGACAAAAACAAAATTAATTGTATAGTTTGTCTGTAAATCACAAAATGAATTTTTTAATCTAATTAGTTCATAATTGAACATTAGTTGTTAAATAAAACAAAAATACTACAATAGCCAAATCTAAAAACTTTTCGAAACTAAATAAGGCCTTGGTTTGCTCATTTTGAGCACTATTGACATTGGCATCCAAAGATTTCAGCTTTCAGCTTGCTGTGCTACTTTATTTGCTGGCATTTCACGTTAGAAGAACATGGCCTTTAGTGTATGGCATCAGTATGCTTTTGTTGGGGGGTCTGGATATGAACTAGTAACTAGCACTCTGCTCGGCTGGATGACACAACTAACGTGGCTGTCAGTGTCACTCTGTATATATATAGCCAGCCCCACTCACATATGAAATATGTTTATGTTACTACTCAATACATCGATCGCAGCTCAGTGACAAGAACGTCGCAGCAGCAGCTCTTAAGCTCCTCTACCAGCTGACTAACTGGTGGTTGCACTCGCCACATCACAACAATTAGTTAGATACTAATCCGTGGATTATTGCATCCAACTGCGTTTGACAGTCCTGATCCTGACTAACCAACGCACCTTCTTCCCTGCAGTCTTCAACACGGACAAGAACCACTCGGTGGTGCAGACGCGGAACGGGACGCTATACAAGAGCTGCGACTACAACGACTCGGGCCCCGACGACACCGTCGAGTGGTCCGCCGCGGCGCCGGAGTTCAGCAAGGACGCCGTCACCGTCGCCGTGCCGCTCCTCAAGGAGGGGCGCGCCTACTTCTTCTCGGGCAACTACGACGGCGAGCAGTGCGAGAGCGGGCAGCGCTTCGCCATCGACGTGGCCCACGGCCAGGGCCTGCCGCCTGACCTCAGGCCCCCCGTCGCCGACGCGCCGGCGCCCTCCTCCTCCGCAGGGACCGCCGACGGCGGCGCGGCCGCGCTCGACTTCAGCCACCCCAAGAATGTCACCACGCCCAGCTCCGCGGACGACGACGGCGGCGGCGAACCGAGCGGTGGTGGCACCACCTCCGGCTCCTCCTCCACTTGTCGGACTCTTGCCAGCCAGCTGAGGTCCCCTCTGGCCGTGACCGTGACGCTGCTCATCACCTTGCTCTTCGTGATGTAGGTGGCATACGTTAGTCTCTCCTTTGTTTGTGTGGTGCTTGGGCCTGATCATTAATTTATTTACTGTACTAGCTAGCTAGTCAAATAGAATGGTTTCTATATGTAGATGAAATGTTTTCACTTGTATATTCTGCTGGCTATTTATTTGATTTGTACCGTGTTTCATATAATAATAATGGATCTGGATAAATAATCTCATTCTTTGGAACAAGCAAGTCATCATTTCGTTAGAGTTTATTCAGTTTGTTTAATATCTCAATTTCTCATGACCCCGTTGTCCCTTTTTCATAGCGGGTTTAACCCATGACTACCTGGTAGATTGTGGTATGACTTGTAATGCAGATTTTCTGTTATCGCTAAATCTTAGCACCTAGCTACATTTTAATGGGCAAATCCCAGAAAAGAGAATCCACCGTCCACAAAATCTTTAGCAACATTGTATGCCTAAAAATGAAGAATAACGGGCACACCTCCGATCCTACCCCTAACCCATACACCACCACCATAAACAAACATGAACGCCATACACATAATTGGAGGTACGTAGTTGTATCGCTTCAACTTCAAGCTGTCATACTCTAGAGCCAATTTTTGGACCAATATATCCAGATGCTGCTAGCACTCACTTGTTCTGTGATATAGGCTGCTAATGTTCTTTGACACGTACATGAGGGCACATTGCATTGGGTTATGGGAATTCTTGTTCTAATTTGTTTATTGGACTAGTCAAGTGCTAGTAGGGTTTCTACATATGAAATATTTTTAGTTAGCCAAATGCTTTTGCTTGTATAACGTGGCTATTTGTTCAATTTGTATGTGTTTTCATAATAATGAATTTGAATAATCATTTCACTCTTTGGATTAACGAATTCATACTCTCATTAAGAAATTAAGTTGTTTCTAACAATAGGGCAAACAAGATCTCAATTTGTCATGACCCTAGGCATGACTGAGGAGAGGAGCATGGTGCCTATTGTCATTATAGTAAGCAAGTGACAATGACTTTGTGGTATGCACATGCAAAAATGATCAAACCTCTTTCAACTACAACTAAGGTTTTATTTGGGTTGCCTTTTTATGGACCATAATCAATACACATTCTATTTGTTACTAATAATTCATGTTTGGTTGGGCTAGGACCATAATCATTTTCAGTGGGGGGCTGATATCGATATGTAGGAAGTCAAATTGTTTTGCTCCTAATGTTATCTAGTTTTGCTCCTAATGTGTTATCTAGTTTTGCTCCACTCTTCTTGACTTCTCATGGTCTCAGTTCCACATGGTGCCATCTTTTGTTCACAAGGTCATGGTGGCCTATGACTCTAGGAATTAATACCCACATGCTAGTGACTTTAACAACTTCTGCCACATCCTCACCGGTGAGGACCACTTATGACTCACCCCATTTCCTTCTCCATCTTCTCCCTCTCCCTCTTCCACTTAGATCCACCCAACCTTTTCACCTAGCCCATATATATAGGAAGCTCTACAAGAAGATCTCAAGGAGAAGGTGGCCTATTTGGATCAAGAAGGATTGGGTATGTAAGGCATGTTTGTTCCTTCATCTCTAAATCCTTTCATGGTTTTCTTAGCAACAGATTGATGTATTACACATGGAACTAGTTTTGAATTTATCAAACGAAAATCCTGACAATGTATCTTATAGAGGCTCCCATGGATGTTTTTGTCACATTATTTGTCTTGCACTTGTTCAAAGCATGCCATTTTGTTTGTTAATCATCAGCCAAATTACCTTTGGTTACTATCTAAACACACCAATAGAAAATGGAAAAAAATAATATTCTCAATTAAACTTAGCCTAATCAAATCATGGTTCATGTGCCTCCCCAGCTCCACATCACCACATAGGCATTCCAAAAACATTTTTTTCCAAAGGATGATATGCCTACAATCAAACACATTCTTAGATTATAAATTCTTTTTTGTTTTGGGTGTGGGGGTCAGAGGGGAAAGAGGGGTCTTCTACCAATAACTGGTTAGAGACTTATAAAATATTTTAAAATATAAGTATTTCTAAGCCTTATGGATAGATTATATAGGAGTACAGTAGTTTTTTTTTGGAACACGGTAGAAGTTAGTACCATATAGAAACAACCCAAAATCTATCCATTATACTAAAACAATCCTATATTTGTAATACTGACCCGTTTGAATCCTTGGAATTGAAATTCATTATATAGTCATAATTTAGACACAAATAAATTAAGTTAATATAGCCACATGCAAAATATACTTGTATACTATTGTTGGTCATATATAAGAGATACTTATTTGCTGCAGTTTTCTTGTACAAGAGCAAGCCGAAGAGCATGCTATGAGTTATAGAGCAGAGACAGAGCACGAGGATCTATGGAATGAATTTATATTTCTCATCCCATGAATTTAAGACAAGCTTATATCTAAAGTGTGGAAAGTTGTTGAACGTCAAATTCCAAGACAAATAGTCTATTATTCCAATTCCTCTAAAGTGGAAGGATCCAAACAGTTTTCAGAATTAAAAAAAAAACATGAATGAATGACTTCAAATTCTTCAAATGCAGTCCATGAAAAATTCAAAATCGGGGTTTTTTATGGAAGCTACTAGCTCTATCTAAAGGTTGAACATTTTGTTCCTTACTATCTGCACCCCCTCTCTCAGTCCCATTTTGGAAGTTCTAAAAAATAAAAATCAAATGTTCAATTGAGCCACTCATTTTGAAAACCTTTTGACATTAAAAATACAAATAGTCACATACTAGAAAATCCCTCCACAAAATCTTGAGACAAGTACCGTACTACAAATATCTGTTTATGCAGATACAGAAAATCAGTTAAAAACAAGACATAAGACCACATCTCTGTTTAGCAGATCGATACTCCCTAATCCAATCAGCCTGCATATCAATACTCACTAATCCAAACATAGCATTCAGTGTTTGATTTCTGTGTGTCTGTTTTAGCAAACCAACCATAGAATTCACCAATCCAAAGCCAAGGCCAGTGGGCCACGGGCATACACAGATTGACAGATGTATATGGAGAAAAATTGTGGTGGTGTTTCTGAAGGCACTGCGATAGCATTGCACCAAGGCATATTGCAAGATTGGGTTCCCCTTAGGAGAGGTCATTCGAACTTGTGACACAGGGATCAACAGTAACACAACAAGTGCATTGAGTAACAGAAGATAAACAAGAGACTGAATATCATTCCTGATAACCAAGATGCTAGTGGTTCATATAACTACATACTACTTAATGATTGATGCATCAGAGACTAGATACTTATATACAGCACAAAAGCACACTAGACATGATTGTTCATACCAAAAGACACTACTAGACTAGTAGATCATATAGAAAAAAAACACGATCCAAGGGGGGTGGACGACGTCCCACCGGTTTTTCATTAAGAAAAAGAGATCTTCTCACCAGATCGTGAAAATCTTTGAATCCTAGCCCCACCCATATACAGCGGCACCGCATCCTCGAGATAGGACCTGTACTTTGGTGTTGAGTTGATGAGGGGATTTTTTTAACCTCGGGTCTAAAATTTGCCGCCGAGGGGGGTCGAACCCAGGACCATGGGAGTGCCTCAGGTTGTCCTTAGCCACTCGAGCTAGAGGCCATATAGACACGGTTGCTACTTAATTACACACCAGGAAGACTAGATACAATATAGCAGCATGAGTACTAAACACACTACAATACTAGTATATTTTTTTGACAAGAAAAAACTATGGGGGAGTTCCCCACAGTATTGTAAACTTTCATTAAATAAAAGGGGAAGAGTTCAGAGTATACATACTTGACTTAACTACATACATCTAGCCAAAAACAAAACAATAATCTTAAGTCATCTCTAAATCTAACAGAGTTGAGGAAGCATTGATTTTTAAAGTTACAAAACCATCTATCTGTGCTAGGATCTCTTTTTTGAAACACTTTGTCATTCCTTACTTTCCACAACTCCCATGCAGCAATTAGAATGATCTCCATGAACCAGGGCATGCCATTATGATTCTGAGCCAGTGCTATTCTGTCGAGCAGTTCAGTGGAGTCATTCCATATGACACCTATCTTCTGCCAGCATTCCTTGGCAAAGGGACAGCTGAAAAA
>Ga0182004_10003092_pt1 | contig 13149 bp, 8 predicted proteins | sample Sormic07211540_1_FD_120479 | JGI IMG/M metagenome (GOLD analysis project Ga0182004, IMG submission 120479) | Endophyte microbial communities from Sorghum bicolor roots, Mead, Nebraska, USA - 072115-40_1 MetaG | ecosystem: Host-associated > Plants > Roots > Unclassified | place: USA: Nebraska...
ATCTTAATTAGTACACTCACGTTCTCTGTGGAAAATCGATACTCTGGAATACTCCCGGGTGAAAGCTACATCGGTATCCGTGCGCTTGTGGATTTTTCTGTTTGCGTTTAAAATACCCAACATTGGTCTCATTGTTTAAGTCCTTTGTTCTTTCCCTTTAGCTAAATATAAATATTGATACCTGGAATACTTCCCAGTGAAGTGCTACAATGGTATTTAATCTGTACGCTTGAAGATCCTATATTTATTTTATTAGTGGACAGTTTTTTATACCACACTTCTGGTGCCATGCTAGGGGTGTTAGAAGTGTCAACAGTGATGAATTAACTAAATGTTCACCTTATGAGTTGGTTTATGGGCATGAGGCTGTATTACCTTGGGAAATTAACATCGGATCACGAAGGCTACTATCGTAGGATGAGTTAAAGGCCGATGATTATAAAACTCTTATGATGGATAACTTGGATGATTTGAATTTTTGTCAATTAAAGCTTTGGAAAACATTAATGCTCATAAGATTAGAATTGCCAAATACTATAATCAGAAGGTATGAGAGAAGAGGTTCAGTGGAGGTGAATTAGTTTGGAAAGTGATTTTACTCATCGGATCATAAGATAGCAGGTTTGGCAAATGGTCACCGAATTGGGAGGGACCATATTGAATTACTAGAATTGGTCCTAGAAATGCTTACTTTTATGAGACATTGAAGGGAGAAGAATATTCCAGAGCAATTAACGGAAATATTTTAAGAAATACTACCCTAGCGTGTGGGTTGATCTACTTTAGTCGATCGATGTGGTAGAGTACGTTTTAGTGCAGAAACAAAGCCCTCTAAGCAATGTGTTAATACAAAATTTTGGCGAGTGAGGAAACTGCCCGTGGGCTTGCTTCGCAGAAGGAGGGACAACCGGGTAAGTGGATCGACTAAACGGAAGTGTGATAGACTTAGTCGATCAAAGGGAAGTTGAGTCAAGGTAAGACATGGAAGACATGTCGGGTTCCATTATGAAAGGAAAGTTAGAGTCTGGATTAACTTTTGAGACAGTTGTGTCGGGACATGACTAGGTTTCTGCGCTATAATTATTAGGAACCCGATCCTTGTAAGAATATAGAACCATAATACAAACCCCATTCGGCTCTGGCCACCAACCTTAGAAGTAGGAGTAATAGTAGATCTCGACGAGACCTTCAACAAATCAAGCTGCATCGGTTGATTTCGACCTTTGGTTTGCTTGTAAGTATTATCATGGTTTATGTTTAGTTTGTCATGTCTGCATCATTCAGACTCATGTTGAACTCGATTATGAACTATTTATCGACTTAATTGTATTCGTAAGGCTATATTGTTTCAATCTCTTATGAGTATCGGTTCAAGTTAGTTATTGGCTCTATTAAATCGGCAATTTAATAGATTCATTGAGTTATCAATATTGTCTGAAGGTTAAAGTTTATTTATTACAACAATATTCTACCCAATCAAGATTTGATGGGTTAGTTCGAACTTCAAGCCTAAATGCTCACTATAAACCCTAAGCAAACAATAATCATCAAGCAAAATTAAAATAACTAACCTGTTGATCTTGATTGTTACATGTTGTGCATTTGGGATATCTGTTTCATTATGATTAATTTGGTATCAACAACTAAATCTAGTTATAACGAAGTAGAGAGATTTTGTTTGTGCTTCATGGACCCTGTATCGGCTAAATAGTCGATCTAGTTAAGCTTAAATGAATAGTGTGAGTATATGAACCATTTGTACATTAAATAAACAAGAAATTCATGTTAAATTTATTGAAGCATACTGGCCTTAAGACTAGGTGAATATAGATTTAATATAATCATGAAAGTAATTTATTAGGACCGCAGGCCTTTAGACCAGTTTTAACAAGTTATCGTTTATCTAACGGATAAAAGGTTAATATACGTAAGTTATCTCTTACTCATATGTAGCGTATCGTCTAAGTAGCCCATCCAGTTATCTTTTCACATAATGCCACTGTTCAATGAGAATTTATAATACCTTAATGCTCTATCACTAGGAGTTGACTTTTTAGTTAACTTCCTTTGATCAATGGCTTCTTAAAGCCACACATCTCGAAACTATCTGGCAACAACCGGTAGGTTCCATAATTTGACTTTTGCTTCTCTTCATTGTCAATTTTAGGTCAAATTGACTGGGACGCCTCAAAATTAAATCATCAAGCTCATGCATTTGTGGCTCAGGAGTTTTAGAACTTTGGCTTCTGCACTCCCTCTAAGAGCCCCTGAGATTGTTGATGTGAAAGGTCAATATTTATGTCAACATATCTTTTGGCAGGCTCGGTGGGACCATCAATCAATAACATACAGAACGAGAACGTGCTTAATGTCACTCTGGATGAACTCCCAGATCAATTAAAGGAACTGGGTGTTACTGCTGTGAATCAATACCAAGAGAAGTGTTTGCTTTCTTTCAGCAAGAATAGAGATAAGAAGGTATATCAAAAGACTCTTTTCCTGTAACACCCTAAAAATTGTTTTCTGGGAAATAGAGCTAAAATGATTTAATTGGTTATTTTTGCGCTCATGAAACATAGGAAAATATTTTTTTTCATTTAATTAAAATTTATCATAGGATGTAGCAACATTTTTATGCACTCATGCTCCTGCATTTTATTTATTGTGCTGAGTGGTTTTACTAAAGTTAAAAAATAATTCAAAGTGATTTTTAAAATGGTTTTGAAAATGGCTTTCAAGTTATCTTGAAATAGGCTTTGAAATAAAAAGGAAGAGAAAAAAAACAAACAACACTCTCCACACTTGTTTCTAGCCCGAAGGCCCCAAACCCCTCCCTTTCTTTTCCCCTCGGCCCGTTTTTTTTTCTCGGCCCAATACACATCAGGCCGGCCCAAGCCGAGTCCTCCTTCCCTCTCTCTTTCTCTCCCTGACAGCCGACCCCAGCTGTTTTCCTCGCTGACGACTGGGACCCGCAAGGCAGGGACTTTCCTTTCTTCAACCTCCAGACGTGCTCGACTGGGACTCTGCTTCCATCGCAGAGAGCCGATTCGCCCAGGATTCGGCCTGATCTCTGCCCCAGGATTTATAGCTTGCACCCCTGCCCGCGCCCCTTTTTCTTCCTGTTTTGCGTTGTGTCATTACCCTAGCTCCATTCTTTGGCTGCCGCAAGGAAAGGAAACAGCTACCACTGATTGAGCTCAGCGTTGCCCCGGAGTCACCAAGATTAGGACATCGGGCTTCGGATTGAGGTTGAAAACCCCCTTACAATTCCAAATCTCCTTTATTTCCTCTCCACGTCGCCCTTTTTGATCTCTGAATTTGTGCAGGAGCTCGCCGTCCGCCTTAGCCCGAGGCCAGCCGTTCATAGGCCTTCCCCGACCTGGTTTGTGCCCTAGGTGAGCTCGCTATCGCCCCCGCTTTCTCCTGGTGTGTTTGGTTTGGCAAATGGTGGACCCAATCGTGGATTAACCGAATCCCGGCGAGCTTTACGGCGGCGCGCATGGAGCCACCGTGCCGGACTCTCGCGCCGACGGCCGGCCGGCCGGAGCCCACCCACTCTTTCTCCTAGATTAGATCGAGGCCGTCCGTTTCTAATCTGATGGCCCATAGAGGCCGATACCCTTTCCGCCTGGTTATTTTGTTAAAGAGCCCTTGAAGTTTTTCCAAATAGAAACCGCAGTCCAAAACGTCTTCGAGGAATACGCCTTCTATTTTTTAATACGTAAAAGCTCCCGGGTTAAATCAAAATACGCTTTCACAAATTACTAAATTGCCACTAAACTTGTATTGGCTATAAAATATTCATCTTAACTCTGATTTGACCCATTAAAATTGCGTTAAGTTTGTATTTAAAAGATCTACATGTTAGTAAACTTCATTCACCAGTTTGAAACTTTTTATTTTCATGACCATAATTAATTAATTACTGCGTAGCACTGCGTTTTAATTCCGATTTTCATGATCTTTATGTCTATTAAATCGTAGCACTGCGTAGAATCGTTTTATAAACTTTTCATAATGTTTTTATATGATTGGTGTAATGTTCTAATTGTAGTCTTGTTTGCATCGTGTATGTTGTCTCCGTTGTTTGTGTGTTGATGATCGATGATCGAGTTTAGTCGGTGAGCTTTACGTTGGTGATCAAGGTCAAGTTTTTGATGACAAGCAGCAGGCTCAGGAGAGCTTTGATCAAGGCAAGTATAACTTGGGATCATCCTTGTCACCTATACACAATTAATACAATATTGATCATATGCATGTGTCCACCTTGATGACCTTAGCAAAATCATAGATGATGATCACTACGGCGAAGCTTCCTAGGTAAGCGGCTTGGCCTGAGACGGGGTGGAACGCGCTGGCCACGAGAGACCCCATCTCCGGCGGAAACACGGTGGCGCTGCGCGTCGTATACGGCGACGGTGAGCGTGGTTGAGCATCTACCAAGTGGCGCAAACGCTCGCTAAGAACCTAAGCTAGCTCTAGGACCTAACCAGAGAGGACGAGAGGCTCCGACGAGCTCGGCATTGAGATCGCCGGAGAAGAAGATCACGGCGACCCGATTTGGGGGAAGTTGGGAATGTCGGCTCAACGGAGGGTTTCATGGCGAGTTAGCGGGTGGAGAGTGGAGAGCGGTGCACGGTGGAGCTGTGGGCGAGGTTTGGTGGACTGCGACGCTGCGAGGAGTGCGTACGAGCTCGCCGGAGTGAGCTCGCGACGGTGAGCTCGCTGCGGCCGAGTTTCTAGCGAGAGAGGGCGCGGCAGAGAGAAATGGACGCGTCCACTTCGCTCGGGACGTCGCCGTGGAGGACATGCGTGTGCTGGGAGCTGACAAGCGGGGCCAAGAACGACGTACGGACGACAAATGTCGCCGTTGCTCTGCCGCCGGTCGGCCACGTCGGTGAGCTCGATTCTGATTCAAACAACACGATGGCCGACTGACAGAGCTACTTTAACAACGATTAACTCCCAAAGCAGAGTGAGTTAGGGGATGATGTAGTTGACAAAGTTGGAGTACTAGCTGAGTTCTACAACTTTTTCAACTGGAGCAAAAGCTAGATCGGCTTAGTTTGAAAGATATGAAGTTTTCAAAATCGTTCGAGCAAATTGTTAAAGCCAGGACTTAGCCAAATTCGGCTAAGTGCCAAAACAGCACCCAAAACTGCCTTGTGGGTCACTTTTGAGCAAGATGTCATTATTTTCATGAGATGGCCATAAAACAACTTTTGTTCCTTATAAAATTTTCTACAACTTTTCTGTAGAAAGTTTTGACATGCAAACATTTTATGAAACACTTTTTTTAAGCCTATGCAAAAGAGATTTCTAGGACCAATTTGTGTAAGTATGACTTAAGTGATTATTTTGGAGAAGTGATCAACATGAACATTGCTCCTAAGGTTGAGTTAAAAATAGATAAACTAATTACCAAGGCATAGAGCACAAACACAAGCATGGTTCACTCAAACATAAGCATAGGAAGCCTATTTAGACAACTTAAACCACATTTTTGCATAAAATGACATGGCTCAATGTAGATGATGATCATGATATGCTTTGAGTAGAAGATGATGCTCACGTTATGCATGTGATTTATGCAACCATAACACTGGGGTGTTAAACAGAGCATATTATTTATAGTTTTGGGGTTCCTTAGTCCATTACAACTAATCAAGGAAGATGTTTACATCCAAATAATTTATAGACTTTCCTGCCAGTGTAGGTTTTAAGTTGATTAATTCGTCCCCTTACTATGCCCAAGCTAATGGACAAGCTGAAGCTTCTAATCAGATTTTTACTAAGATTATCAAGAAAAAGATCAAAGAAAATCCTAGGATGTGGCATTCAATTCTTAGTGAAACTCTTTGATCTTACAGGATGGTTTGTCATGGAACAACTAAATGTTGACCTTATGAATTGGTTTATGGGCATGAAGCTGTGCTGCCATGGGATATTAGTTCAGGATCTTGGAGGATATCATAGCAAGACAAACTAATAGTCGATGATTATAAAAATCTTATGTTGGATAATTTAGATGATTTGATCTTTCATCGGCTAAAAGCTTTGAAGAATATCATAGCTAATAAAATTAGGATTGCCAAATTCTATAATCAGAAAGTGCAAGAAAGAAGATTCAGTGAAGGTAAATTGGTGTGGAAGGTAATTTTGACGATTAAATCAAAAGATAGAAGATTTGGCAAATGGTCACCTAATTGGGAAGGACCATATCGGATTACTCGAGTTGCTCCTGTGAATGCTTATTTCTATGAAACTTTGGAAGGAGAGGAGTATTCCAGAGCTATTAATGGAAAATATTTTAAGAAGTATTACCCTATCGTCTGGATTGATTTACTTTAGTTGATCAGGTCAGTTAAAGGGTGAATAGCCGATACGTCAAGTGTCGCCTTTAGAACAAAAATTCAGAGTATTATGTAATTGAAAATAGACGATACTATGAGTATCGCCTTCAATTCAAAAATTAAGTATTTTTTACAGTTAAGGGAAATTGATGTAGTGAATGCCATATTTAGTATTCAGAGGTGTAATTTTATAGCCGATACGATAAGTATATCCTTTAGTGCAGAAATCAAGAACACAGAAGATTTTGTTGGTTTAGAGACGTATTAAGATTGCCTCGATGGACAATGTCACAAAATAGTGAAGATAATGGATGAACAAAATAGGATAAGATAAAAACTGCATCAAGGGCAGTGTTCTTGATTAATTTAGGAGAGTTTTTTTACATTGATTTAAAATAAAAAAAACCCTAAACTAATCCTTGTCATCGAAGACACATGCAATAATGTCATCAGCCGTCAAGAATTGTGCCACAACATCAGCAACAGGGGGAGAATTCCTCCATCAACTCCTCGAAGCATTCGTCATTACTCTCTACGGTGAAGTCTAGAGTTAGAGACTCCAAGAGCTAAGCCCCATGGCGGAGCTGGGCTGCTCCTAGAGCGTTCATCACCCCTGAGCGAACACTATGGAGAATGAATTCCCGAACGCGGTCGAGAGCGTCATGAAGTCGTTCTGCCTAGGTCTCCCCGCGTGCGTTCACCATCCCGATGATTGAGCTGGTGGCGGGTGTGAGGGTGTTGCATTGCTCCTAGAGCCCTACAATTCGCAAACAAACCTGTCAACAAAAATACTCGATCAACTAAAGAAATACAGAGGGGGACGAACTTACTGGCTACTATAGAGTCTGACTCTGCCAATTGTCCTTGGATCGGGCCAAGGATCCCTCGGTTTTCTCCAACACTGCATCAGAGCGTTGAGCTACTTATGGAGGTGGTCGGACCTCTTGCACTCCTCAGAGTTGAGGTCTTGGGATACTCTAAGATGCTGTAGAAAACCACGGGCATGGTCATGGCCGAAGAAGGCATCATAGCCGGTGGCGTCTTCATGGCCAAGCGGCTCCGAGCCTGAGTGACTCGCCTCGGTTGCCTGGTTCACAGCAGCCTCCTCAAAGGCCAATGCCACCGGAGATAGGGTGGACGCTGACATCCTAGAAGCAGGGTGGCTAGGACATGCCCCAGGATCAACTCGGTAGATAGGGCTACAAGAAAAAATAGGAGATGAGCAGTTATTCAAAACAGAGATGGAATGAGAACCACATTGATCAGAATACCTGTTCAAGCACATGCACTCCATGGAGTTCACCTCCTAGGCGATGCTGGGTGTTTGACTCTGCTGTCCGCTATTGGAAGGAGTTAGGGTTTTTTGGAGAGAAGAGGCAAAAGTCTTGAAGACTAAAAGGATGAAGATGCAAGTCTAATGATTGCATGCTCTTACCCTCAGGGCTTCAGTGTTATTTATAATGGGGTAAGTAGAATGTGAAGCAGCGTACAGTTAATCCCTTGGGAGAAGTGGATCGGCTATTGCAAGAACGTCTTCTCTGATTCAGGATGAGTGGGTCAGCTAAGGGTAAAACATTTCTGTTATACTAGGAATATGGGTGACAAAGAATAGCTAATCAACTTAACTGTGACCACAAAGAGTTTAAGTAGTGGATCAGATAACTTTGCCAATGGAGTTATACCCTACTTGGATTCGTTTGATATTGCTGATAAAATTTTGATAGAATCATATGACTACTAAGGAAGGAGAGTTGAACCTAAGTAAATAGAAATTAAGTCTAGAGTTACGAAGTGCAAAGTAAATGCAGAAAGTGTTCGAATTACATATTTAGAGGAGACTTAATAGAGTTCAGAGCGGAATGCCTAATACTATCTACTTCAGCTATTTGTTGCTGATCTCCTTCAGCTGATCCTGGAATATTGGCTTTCTTCTCTTGCTTGATTTTGTCCAGTTTAGTGTTCGAGAATGCCATGTTCTTCTTTTGATTAGCTAAAGATGTAGGGATCTGGGATAATGCTCCTTCCTTCTGTTTGATTGTGTCCTCAACAATCTTAAACCTAGCTAACAGTTGTGTTCTCTCTTTATTAAGAGCAGCCAGGTCTTTGTTATTTTTAGTAGGATATTCTTTGAGGAGATCGACTATCTTCTTGACCGATAGGATTTCTTAGATGCACTGGCCGTCAGTAGCAGCTAAATTCTTTTGAGCTTCTGGAGCTGCTAATCTTTATTGAGCACTGAAGAATTTAGGGCCATTGCCTTCCAATAATGTAGTTGGCTGAATCATCTCTTTCAAAGAAGAAGGAAGATCATCCTTGATATGGTTGAAAATCTCTCTAATAGATCTTGCATCTTGAATCAAACCTGAAACATCCAGCTCTAGATGGGTAATCAACCTTTGAAGTTGGGCCTTGATATGTTCAGGCATCATTGAGGTGTGTCTTCTAAGATCAGAATTGGTTCTTCATCAATATATTCATCGAAAGAGAATGACAAATAAGGTGAAGAGACCTGTTCCTGCATTAGAATAAACAAATTAGTGTTCATCAGAAGATACCATCAAATGAGGATAAGTAGTTTGATATACCTATTCTACTAAAACCATGCCGAAACTAGGAATAGTCGATGAAGTAACTTCAAGGAGTTGAAGATCTAAATGTATACAAATGAGTTAGTATAAGCAAAAAGATTTATCCTATCGGCGACTATGTGATGTTACCTGAAGAAGCTTCTATAATAATGCCTAGGGTGGGGTTGACATCACCATCACTGCTGGAAAAGGATAAACTAGCCAGGGGATCAGGAAGTTAAAGTTCTTTTTCAGTAGCAGGTTTCTGAGCAACATCCTATAAAAGTCAAGAGTTAGCTAATGCATAGATATGTTGTATAATTGTGAGTTAACAGAAGGATTACCTTGGTGGCTGCATTAGCTAAAGACTTTAGCTGTTTGGAAGAAGTAACTTTGGTTTTCGTTTAAGTTTTCTTCTCAGAGATAGCCGATTTCTTTCTTTTTAGCATGGCAATCAGCTGATCATCAGGAAATTCTGATGCTGGTTTCATCATCGAGGCTTTTAGAGAAGGTGTACCATAGAATAGCCTTGGGTCAGAGCACCATAAATCATAGTGCACTAGTGGGGGAGTCAAGCTAGCAAGATCCTATAGGCAATTAAAAAAATGAAAATATTATGAAGTGTGAAATTCTGGAAGTACAATGTATAAAAACATACCTCGAGTGCGGCTTGAAAATCTAGATCTAAGGAGCAGTAGTAAATAGATACTGGCTCATTGAAGATGTGCTGGCTCCACTCTTGCCACCAATGATCAAAAGCTGTGGAAGTAAAAGGGATGCATTCCCATCCACTAATGGCTTCTGGCTGTAGAGATTGTTCAAAGTGAAGGATTTTGTTGCACTTTATTCCCATGTTGACAGTTTCCCTCGGGTTCACTTTATCAGCAAAGAATAAAGCTAGGGCCAGCTGGCCAAAACCCATCTATCTGCCCATTATTGAAGGACAAAAGAATTCATAAGAATTTGGAGGTTTTTCAGTGCCATGTCTAACTTCAATAGGTAGAAGACTTGGCCTTACCAGATGGCTTAAAATTTGGAATTTCTCAGGATCACTATAAATAGTCTCAATACTAAATGATGCTAGAAGTTCCAATTCTGGGATGTGTGAGTAGACAAACCACTATAAAGCTGCCTTTGGAGAATTTCTGTAGAAGAGCTTGAAGAAGTCAGTAGTCGATCCGTCTATAGTGATTGCCGATGTTGCCTCACCAAAGGACGTACATTGGCAAAATTTTGGCTTCTTGGGAGTTGTTCTTCTTGCTCTTTTGAATATTCCAAGGAGGGAAAAGACAAATTCATCAGCTTTGGAGCGACTAACTTGTGCAGATGTAAACTGAGCCATAACTGCAATAACCACTGATGGCCTTTAATGGTTGGGATGGTCTCATTTTGCATTAGATGCTAGGAGGCTCTATTTAGAAGACTGTATAGAGCTCCAAGGAGAATCTTGCCAAGTGGAATTATAGAGTCGCATGATATTTTCCCTGCTAGGGTAAGAAAATTTGATGTTGGAGAGCAGGCCTATCCATAGAAGACATATCTATACAGCCACATGTTTAAAAAGGCTATGTGTTCTGTGTCAGACATAGACCTATTATCAGCTTTGTGGGTGATGATGTATTGGGACCAACCCCCAGTTCTTATACTCTCTAGCTTGAAAGAAGGCTTCACCATCAAACTAAAGGGGTTGATGTGTCTTGCAATGTTGACACCTGTAAGCATGTGGACATCGGCTAATATGTGAGACATTGGGCCTTGTCTAAAGAGGAAGGCATTATAGGTGTTGGACCAAAAGAAATAGGTGGCCCTGAGCATAGGTTCCTTCTTCTTCATGTTAGAAAGGCATAGATAGATGCACTAATCCAATTTTCAAAGTGCCCAATCTATTCTCTTCTTGGATGCTACTTTGATCAGCCAATTCCTCTAGCCTGGGATGATTGATGGCCAATTCCTCATAGACGCCGTCTCATCCTAGAGATATGGATGCATGTTAGACTACTTGAAAGGAACTTTGTTGGTCTCGACGATAGTTACTCTGTTTGGATCTAGATCACCCATTGGACCTGGGAAAATCTTGTGCAAATTATCCTCCATTGAGATAAATATCTTGCCATGGAGATCCTGAAAGTGAAAAGGAAGAGTAAAAATAGGCTGGCAGAGTAAGAAAGGTTTAGATGAACAAAAGAAGAAAGGGTATGTTCGGGATATTGTCGATGGACGCCATTGGAGCAAGAAATCACCGTGTTGAAGGATTCGATGTATGAGATTGAATCGTGTGGAGATTTGGCGGATTATAAGGGTTTTGAATTTTTGATTAGAAGCACTTGGAGAGAAACCCTAGTTTTTAAGACCGGTAAACGTATAAGACAAAGGAGGAAACAGAGTATTCAATGTGTCCTTATCAGTTTTGAGTGGCAATTCTGGAATAAAATCAATTTTATCCCAAAAATGGGGGCATATGTTAATCCCAAATTATGGCGGGTTAGGAAACTACCTGTGGGCCTGCTTTGCGGTGGAGGGACAACCAGATAAGTGGATCGACTAAAGAGAAGTGTGATAGAAGTAGTCGATCAAAGGGAAGTTGAGTCAAAGCTGGAAGATGTGTCGGGTTCCATTATGAAAGGAAAGTTAGAGTCTAGATTTCCTTTTTGAGATAGTCGTGTCGGGACATGACTAGGTTTCCAGGCTATAAATATTAGGAACTCGATCATTGTAAGAATATACACAATCAAAATACAAACCCCTTTTGGCTTCGGCCATCAACCTTAGGAGTAGGTGTAATAGTAGATCTCGACGAGACCTTCAACAAATTGAGCTGCATCGACTGATTTCGACCTTCGGTGTGCTTGTAAGTTTTGTCATGGTTCATGTTTAGTTTGTCATGGCTGTATCATTCGAACTCATGTCGATCTCGATTATGAACTAGTTCTCGACTTGAATTGTATTTGTAAGGCTATATTGTTTCAATCTCTTATGACTATTGGTTCAAGTTAGTTATCAACTCTATTAAATTAGCAATTTAATAGATTCATTAAGTTATCAATATTGTTTGAATATTAATGTTTATTTATTGTAAAAATATTCTGCCCAATCAAGATTCGACGGTTTAGTTCAAACTTCAAGCCTAAACGCTTGTTGTAAACCCTAAGCAAACAATAATCATCAAGAAAAATTAAAATAACATGTTGATCTTGATTGTTACATGTTGTACATTGGGGATATTTATTTTTTTATGATTAATTTGGTAACAACAACTAAATCTAGTTATAACAAAGTAGATAGATCTTGTTCGTCATTCATAGACCCTATATCAGCTAAATAGTTGATCCAGTTTAGCTTAAATGAATAGTGCATGTGTATAAACCCGTTTATACATTAAATGAACTAGTTATTCGGGATGAATTTATTGAAGCCTGCTAGAATTTAGACCAGGTGAATATAGATTTAATACAATTATGAAAGTAATTTATTAAGACTGCAGGCCTTTAGAACAATTTTAATAAGTTATCGTTTATTTAATGGATAAAATGATAATGTACGTAAGCTATCTCTTAATCGCATGTAGCGTATCATCTAAGTAGCTGATCCGGTTATCTTTTCACATAGATGCAACTGTTCAATGAGGATTTAAAATACCTTAATGCATTATCGTCAAGAGTTGACTTTTTAGTTAATTTCCTTTGATCAACTATTTCTTAAAGCCACACATCTCGGAAGTATCTGGCAACAACCGGCAGGTTCCATAATTTGACTTTTGCTTCTATACCTTGTCAATTTCAGCTCAAATTGACTAGCACGCCTTGGAATTAAATCATCAAGCTCGTAGCTTTGTGGCTCAGGAGGTCTAGAAATTCAGCTTCTGCAGGCCTTCTAAGAGACCCTGAGATTGTTGATGTGAAAGGTCAATTTTCGCATCAACTTAAAGGCAATAGCTGATGCAATATGCATCACCTTTAGAGCAAAAATCAAAGCAATAAATAAGAACTCCTGATGATGCAAGGTGTCGGTGTTTTCCCCATGGGGGGTCACACCAACGAGTGAATTTGTATGCGTGCTCCCTTTCCCAGATGGTGATGCAAGAAGACACAAAGATTTATCCTGGTTCAGGCAAGAGAAGGCCCTACGTCCAGCAGGGGGAGAGAGTTTGTATTATCTTGCACCTAAGTGCTTGTACAGGGGTGAATACAAGCATGGTATGAAGTGTGGAGCTCTACTGCGTATGAGTGTGG
>Ga0182004_10003093_pt1 | contig 13148 bp, 5 predicted proteins | sample Sormic07211540_1_FD_120479 | JGI IMG/M metagenome (GOLD analysis project Ga0182004, IMG submission 120479) | Endophyte microbial communities from Sorghum bicolor roots, Mead, Nebraska, USA - 072115-40_1 MetaG | ecosystem: Host-associated > Plants > Roots > Unclassified | place: USA: Nebraska...
AAAGATGCTCAGCCTAAGGACATTCACAGGCAAAACGCTGCCTAGCAGCGAGGTCGCAACTCTGCACCAGACACTGTACTAAGTTGCAGCAGAGAACCGGTAAGCTGCAGTAAATCAGAGCATACTCGTGCTGGCCGCATGCTCGGCTCAGCAGGCAAAACAAACATGAAGCATCAACCAGGTCACATGAGCGCTGAAGATGTTCAGACGCAGAGCTACTCGTAGTATGTTTGTCTCTCGTCAGTCTTTCAGAGGCCAAAGTTGCAGAGCGTTAGAAATTCCATCTCAGTGTCGACGTACTTGGTCCAGAGATGTTTGTACTGGTTGAAGGCGACGTCCAGCCATGGCTTCATGTTCCCGTTGAAGTGTATCACCGCTGCTCCACCGATGTCCTCGGGTCTGATGTGTGGGTTGTAGCCGAGCCCCATCACGTGCCACGACTTGTCCAGCGGCTTCGTTTTGCCGTAGAATGTCATGAGCCCGACTGGAAGCACGGACGTCGGATCCCAGAGCGTGCCGTTCTCGTTCTGCCACGAACACAACATATTTTGAGCACGTTAGAATCCCGTTCAGAACACTAGAGTTTTGTTGGTTGTAAACGCGGCAATGGTAGAGGCAACAAATAAAGCAGCTTACCATTTCCATGAATCGGTGGAACTGCTGGGTGCATTGCTCCCGGCGCCACCCCTGGAGGTCGAACACGTTGACGCCGTAGGACCAGGCGCAGGCGCGGTGGCTGAAGCTCTCCTGCACGACGGGCTCCGAGAAGTTGAGGTACTTGCCGTACCGCCGGAAGCCTCCGAAGCAGGTGTGCAGCGCGGCGTTCACGTTGGCGCCCATGTCGACGCGCCACAGCCCCGCCAGGTCCCTCTGCACCACCACGTCGTCCTCCAGGAGCACCACCCTCCGCAGCGCCGGGAACATCTCCGGGAGGTAGAACCGGAGGTAGTCCAGCAGCGCCACGTCCCTGTTCCCGTCCTCGATCTGCCTGAGGACCGGCGAGTAGGACGTGTTCAGGAACGGGAAGTCGGCGACGGACAGGAGCTGCACGTGCGCGCCCAGCGGCGGCGGGCGGCGCGCGAACCAGACGCGGAAGGCCGGGAGGTACATGGGCGCCGTGACCACGTGGAAGACGTGGCGCGAGGGCTCGGCGGCCGCGCGCGCCGCGGAGGCCACCACGACGGAGACGGCGAGCACGTTGTCGGAGAAGATGGCGTAGTGGTAGAGCGACGGGTCGGCGAGCTGCGGCGGCGGGACGGCGGGCTCGTCGGGGACCGCGGAGGCGTTGGCGAGGCGGGCCTCGAGGAGGCGCATGGCGAGGCAGTGGAGCGACTTGGGCGTGGACCACGCGGCGATGCGGGAGTTGAGCACGCCCGCGCGGCGGGCGCGGAGGAGCTGCTGCCCCACGGCGAAGACGGTGTCGGAGAGCTTCTGGATCTTGGACTGCGTGTCGAACGCCTCCTTGGCGCCGCCGGCGAGGGAGCGCGCGCGCTTCACCTGGGCCTTGATCTCCTTCTCCAGCGCCCCCACGGTGGAGAGCGAGAGGCGGGCGGCGAGCGCGGAGAGGCGCGAGGAGATGGAGAGGAAGGCGTCCGTCTGGGAGGCCGACGCCGCGCTGAGGTGGCGCGCGTGCGCCGTGTAGGCTGCCAGGACGGCGGCGTGGTCCTCGGCGTGGCGCTGGACGACGGCCAGGCGCAAGGCCGGGGAGTTCGCGGTGGCAGAAGCAGAGCTCGTGGCAGTGGCGGACAGGAGGAAAGACACGGAGGCGAGGAGGATCAGGGTGATGACGGCCGCGAGCGCCGCGCGACGACGTGCCGAGGCCCGGGCGCCGGCCATGGCGAGCGCGTCGTGCGAGTTCGAGAGGGCCGGGACGAGGAAATGGCGCGCAATGCTTTTCAAGCAGGTGGGTTTGGTTTAGTGGCGCCGTGGCCGATCAGATGTGGACTTTTGGAGGTGGGTTTTCTCCGGCATGTCCGGTTGGCTCGCACTTGCTGGCCTCGGAGCACTTGGAGTTAGCTAGTGGTCTCGTCGTCTCGAAGTTGACTGTGCGTATGTGCCAAGAGCCCAAGATGGTTAGTGCGGTGGAGTTCAGACTTGGAGCCGATGTTGCTGCGTCTGCGCGTCACGTACCGCTGCTAAGTGCTTAGATAGTGTATTTGACAATGGACATTACTAATCAAATCAGTATGTGTTAAAGTATTGGGGAGTAGTGAGCCAGTGATTCTGGTTTGGTTGCATAGAGCAAGTTTGCTTGAGTTTAACTATCGAATCTACCAGACATTCAGTAGTGTTTTTCTTAGAAAAAAATTAACGAACAACTTTCAGCTATGACTTTTCAGCCAAACGAATAAATCATAGGGTTGGGCCTGTTGAGGGTTGCCTAACAGGCACTCTCAAACAAACTGTACTGCTGGACTGCACATGATCTGCCCCTCGTGTTGCCCCTTCTGCTAGAACAGAGATAGGACGGAGGTGCATTCTCCTCAAAATGATCCAAAACGAAGCAAAATCCCTCCAGCTTTCTCACCTGTTTCTTGCTAGTTCGTGCCGCTTTATATGCACTAGCAGCAATTCCTGTCATCCCTTCCTGTGATCTTTGTGAATGAATCTGCCACTTCTCGGCTGTGCGCTCGGCAGCACCAGATGCTCGAATGCCGGATGGGTGTGCAGGCCTGCGCGCGCAAGCCATGCGAGTAGGCCGGCGGCCCATGCGCGCAGGTTCAGGGCAGTGATGCTAAACTGCGTAGACGACAGCTACCAGGGGTTAAAACTGTCGCCTATGTTACAAAATTATTGGCATCTAATAACGGCGATAAAGATTCCAACTGGAAAATGAACGCAGCGGCATGTAAATAAAGGAAAACTAAAACCATTGGTAATAAAGTGAGCCTGTATTTTTCGATATAAAAAAAGGAACGGTCTAGTTTTTAACTAATGACATATAGAAATAATTTTCTCTCTCGCTTCATCATGTGAACTGGGCCCCTCTAAAAAAAACTCTTATTCATGGGGACATTTAAATGCCATCATGGGTTCGGGGCTTCGGCCTTGCTTAATTTTGTTGGGCGAGGCCGGGGCAGACCAACGCTGAATTGGTCTTACTTGTCCAAAAAAAAAACCGCTGAATTGGTCTTGGTCCTACTACACCCTCAATCCTCATCCCAAATTTAACCGGCCCAAAACAAATCTGGCCCGAAACAGATCCTAAAGAACAGTCTCCCCCCAATTTCCTGCGCGGTAGCGACCACGGCGCCAGCCGAGCCAAGTAGCCAACAGCTCCACGACCACGAGATTTCGGTTTTCGGTACCAGATTACCAGCAACTCCGCGACCACGAGGCAACGCGGCGGCCGGTGCTAAAACCTGAGCCTTGGTGGAGGATACCGAGTCGATGGCCTGGGCGTGCGCGCCACCCGTTCGGCCAAATGCCCACGAGAAACCTCTCATTTACGCGGCAAGTAAAGTAAGCTTTCTTGAGTTATTACTGCCACAGTGCCATACGAGAGTTTGATCCATGACAGTTGCTCCCATGTTCTGAAACCAGAGTAGAGGGGAACTGGTGGCCGGGTCTACTTCATTGGGCACGCACAACTTCAGTGCATGGAACTATGGACAAAACTGAAGCTAAGTTAGACTTGCAGTCTTAGAGAGTTACACATGAAACATGAAGATCAGAACTGCTCCTACGTTACACAAAAGGTACTAACTCACACAAATGCATCCTAATAACTCTGCTAGCTTCGCTGTTAACACAACGAAATTCTAATACCCCTCCATGATAACAGCAATGCTAGCAGATGGAGGTAGAAGCTCCAAAAGGTGAATTAGGTACTACTGTCTGCTGCACTATAAAGCCAAAGCCTACATTAGTACAGAATACAAACTAAGTATAGCACTTAGTCGACTGGTAATTTGTTGAGACCTCGGTTGTGCAAGGGAGAGAGTCCCAAGGCAAGGTCATCCTCCAGTCATCTGGCAGTGCTCCTTGCAGGTTGAATGGGAAGTTGATTGATCGTGGAGCGGCGGTGACACTGTTGCCAATGTCAGGCAAATCAACCGTGCATCTGTTGGCCATGCTGCTGCTGCTGTTGCTGGGGTGGTGTAGTTGACCAAACTCAATGTTTGTGGGGATCCTATCTAGGTTCTGGAGTGTAGTTGGTGATGCATTGAGGACCATTGATGCAATGTCCATCCCAGCTGGAAGATCAAGCGGGATTGCTGAGAGGACACTCATGGTGTGATGTTCTGCACCAGATGAGGGGAGCACAAGTGACGCAGCCGGCCTGCTGCTGCTGTCAATGATGCTTGCAGGGTTGCGGCAAGAGGAAACTATTGAAGGCATGTAACTGCTGCCAGTGAACTGGATGGAGGAGATGATGTCTGTCATCGTAGAGGATGTGTTCTCTGAGCTGTGATGACTTCTCTGTGTAGCCTGTGAGGAAGGCCGAATGTAGTTTTCATTTGTTCTGGATAACGGAGGAGATACCCAGGAGTGTGAGAGAGCTCTCTGTGCTGTTGAATTGGTTTTCTTGAAAATCCTGCAGATCGCCCAGGAATCCTGTTCATACAAGGAAATTAAGTAGGGCTGGTTAGTGGTTTTCATATACAAGGTAATTTATATCTTCTATTTCGGCAATATACACATGCAAAAAGTACAAATAGACTGCATCTCATTGTCCTAAAAGTGCTATGTTTTAACCATGTCTAATGCTATTGACACTTCATGCTGCAAGTTATCTCGATGAAACTTTTGCCGTACATGTAGAATCCATTGATTTTATGACTGGTTTAGAGAGCGTACCCCACAATGAGCTACACCCCTAGCTTTGTATTAAGTAAATAATTGGCTAGTGTTTCTTTCTCAAATATTACATCATGCAAGTTTCTTACATTTGGTGGAATGGTCTTCTCCAGTGGCTTCTTCTGCGGCAGTGATGGGTCAGTGAGTGATGGCAACCTGAATTCATGCATCATCCAGTCGGTTTTGACACCTTTGGCTGCTCTACCTTTGTAGAAGACGAGAGATTTCTTCAAGCCTATGCACTTGCTCCCATCAGAAGAGTAGATTGGCCTGTCAGTTCCAGTGGCCTTCCAGAAGCCTGCTCCAGTTACCCTGTTTGGTCTTGTGCTGTTCCGGTACTTCCTATCCCTTGGACAGTAGAAATACCATTCCTTCTCTCCAGTACTCGCTAGTTCTTTTTGGAGACAAAAGAGAGAGAATATTTTGTAAGTAACTTTATGTAAGATTCATGCTGTCTTTACTAGTTACGACCAAAGATCCCAAACTTAGGCTTCAATATTGAAGCCGAGGTGTTTAACTGATAAGATGCATTACACATCATGTGTGCAAATATAATCTATGTCCAGCCTACATGCACTCTTAACTTTGATATCTGAAGCCTGAATCAGTTAAACAGCACAACAACATGCAACTGAAAGCATTAGCTCAGCAAGAACTTACAGGTTCGTATAGGCTCAGAGCTGGTTATGTGATCACATAAAGTTTCTTTAACACCGAGACAAAACATGGTAAATACATTAGGACAGCTAGCATATATTATGTTGGTTTGTGCATACCTTACTATTCATGTTAATGGTATTTAACTCTAGGACCAGTTTTACCTCATCTACAAGAATGTTGTATAATGCCCAATATTGCTAGTAGACAAAACCTCAAAGATACAGACGAAGTAACAGATGCATGTAAAAGTTTTTGAAGATTGACTAAGATTCATAGTATCAAAACATGTCTCATGTTACTTGTACAGAAAGGAGCATCATGTAGCAAACCTAGGCTTATCTTAAAACAAACAATTTTCATAGCTCTTTAAAGATTTGTGCAGAGAAATATAACATTGTTAACAAGGGGAAGAGATGCACAGAAGCTTACTTGGGAGATCCCATGGATCATATTTGTAGATGTCTAGCTGCCTGATGAGCTCAATGGGGAGAGACTTCTGCTGGATTTTTCTTTTAAGGTAAAACCTGACAAGCTCTTCATCTGTTGGATGAAACCTGAATCCAGGTAACATAACTTCATCTTGCTTCTCTATGTCATCACTTCTGATCTCATCCATATGTTTACACAGTAAAACAAACCACTGGCTGTATGCTGTATATCTCAAACAGTGCTCACCTGCTTCTAATCACAAGAAGTTACCAGCTACAAACCCTAACGATTAATCTGTATGGTCAAACTTCACTCGATGGCAGTAGCTAAATGATTTTGGTTTCTGCTGATTACTGGAGCTAAAACGAACCCTTTCTTCCACTCAGTGTGGGACTACCATATATTTCTACGGAGCTAAACAATGTGGGTCTCTAAGCACTGGCTCTGCTCTTATCAAAGACTAGTTAAATTTGGAGAAAAGCTAGCACAAAAGCTCAGAGAAGAAAGAAGCGAAGCTTTAAGTTGTAGACTTATAGTCTTAGCTCTCTTGGTTGCTTACTTTGTAGGGTTTCCCTTCCTACTATTTGGCCAACTTTTTGCACCCTTGTGTGCACTAAACTGCAGATACTTATAGAAGAAGTTTTAAAAGCCTCACCTGTTGTAACTCACGTAGGGTCTCCATTGTGAGGATCTCAATGAGATGTATGTATTCTGCAGTATGTTTGGGATTAGCAACCTTGTGATCTAATATACAATTCACTTAATTAATAAACTAACTCAATGTCAAGTACTTAGCATCTAATGTATGTCGTGTTTCCTATAATTAAGCCTCCTCACAGAATAATCTAGATCTCTAGATGGCTACCTTAGGAATTTTTAATTGTGTTCCCTTGGATTTTCTAAAGGTGAATTATACAAGTACAATTCCCAAGACACTAGGAGATTAGAAAATTCCAACTAAGTGCAGTACTCTATTGGAATAATGAGAGTCTAATTCCTTTCCACAGTACATATATCTTACATCGGTATGTGCATATATACCTTTGATTCTCTCATGATCCCAAAATCCTTTTTGGACAGACTTTCCTCTTCATTGGTACCCTTTTTTGTCTCACATGTTTATTTGAATTTGAAGGGGAGATTAGCAAACACAAAAAAAGAACTTTAAGACCTTCTTGAGGAAAGTATACATAATGCTTACTCATTATTGAACTCCTGAGTTGATTGATTAACAAAAAAAAAAGTTTTTTAATTATATAGCAGATCTCTGTATTCTGTGACATGGCATAAGATATAATTTTCCAAACAAGAAAGGCCTCTTTTTTTAATCTTGGTTTAAATTTCTAGAATCAGATATGGGGAAAAGCCACCCAGTTATGAAGTGCCAAGCTGGCACACTGCTCTATTTTCCACCTATCCAAATGAAATTTAGCTAAGCTGAGGGAAGTCCCAGTTTCACATCCCTGAGTTAGAGCTGAAATCCTGAGTCATGTCGAGCAAAAAATCTTTATCATTCTTTTATGGACGCATGTTGTTGTCTGTGACTTTTGTAAGGTTGTGATTAGTCAAACTAATATGAAATCTAGCATCATTCCTCAATAGTTATTTATCTCCATAGATAGTGACATGTTCGCTGATGATAAGGTATTACAGACAAAGGGTCTGTCGTATGTACCGTATGTGTTATAACTTGAGATGATGCTTATCTCTAGGTTATTGTTCTTTTTTGACGGAAGCTAATCTCTACATTATTCCTCTATCCTAGGCATGCAATGTGCTGCCAACGCGCGGTTGTAATTATCATCTAGTAGTATTAACTACCTTTGTCGTTTGGAAATAATGTTTTGTATCCGTTTGGTTGTCGATACTCTGAAATTTCTGGTCTTCCCCATCCTTGATAAGAATCTGGGATGCACACCTTTCTTGACTATTGACAGCCTACTGCTTGCTTCAAATAAGTATTATTGGCTTGACAACTTTTATATGTTTTTATTTAAGTATTGTCTAGTAGTGAAGAAGTAGCCATAAAATTTGTGTTCTCCTGAAGATTTTTTTCCCTGACATGAGACTAGTTTTACACGCTTCATGTGTGCAGTGGACCATGGTGCCAGGGACGAAACAGGCGGACGAGTTACCAAGAACCGTGTGAGAAAATCCAAGGTAGCTCACTGATCACTAGGTCACCATCATAGTCACATAACCATCATTCTTTAACCAAAGCTTTCAGACTTGCCCATTCGTGCATACTCCTACGGTGGTGCTGCACTGCTGCGTTGGGCTCGGCAACAGAGCTTCCACAGACATTGATGCGAAAAACCTGCATGGATCCAAGTGCTGCCTTCTCATTCCTCGCTTCCAGCCAGAAATAAAAAATCAAGGTAAAAAAAAAATGCAACCCAAAATCCCATGGGCCATGTTTTCCAAACCCTGTCCTCCAAGCACCCAACAGTGCAAGAACCTTAGGGTTAATGAAAGGAGACTAATAGCCTCATAGGGGTTTATAGAGGGTTCTAGGGTCAAATCTCTGGGCACGTAGGCTAGTGGTCGGTTTGTGTCTACCGACGCAATTTTCAATTGAGAGTTTATACTCATTCTTGTGTACTACCATAGCTTCTTTAACCATGGTGACGGGTTCCATTTGTCAGTAGTGCTGCGGTAAAAGAATAGTATTCAGATTATTTTTATGCTAATTCTCTTTTTCTACAAACTACTGTATAACGGTTCCAGTGGCGTGAACTATTGAGTACTACACAACTCTGAAGCCCGAAAGGCATGGAATGCAGCTGTTCTTCCCCAGGCCTCTCCTAGAACTGCACACAGTGGCCTGTCTATTGCTTGCTTGACCTCGATCGGGCTGTGCCACTGCCACAGCGCACGTACGGCCACACCACACCCGCTCGTGCGGCCTCTGCTGAACTGCTGCTGGTGCTGGATCGGGTGGGTCAAACGGACAGACCCTTCCGTTTCAAGTTTTCTTCTTCTCATGCGGCGTCGCATCGGCGTGCGCGGCACCTCGCATTCCCTCCTCTGCATCCAGGATCCCATGTTTCCAGGGTTCAGACTCTCCCCTTGTACTGTTGCCGCGGCTAATCGATGTGGGCAAGCGTGTTTGTTCGTGCAAACACGCCTGGCGCATCGGCATTGCGCCCGTGCACGTGTGCCATGGGACAGTGGCTCCTAGGGCCCAATAAACTTGGCGTCTCACCCAGAGCTCAGCAGCATCCTTTCCAGGGTACCAGTTCAAACCTGCTGCTGCCGTAGTATTAGGCGCGTATTCATCGGAAGCTCTTTTTTTTTAAAAAAAAAAATATGGCGTATTAGACTTGAGTAGAATGCGCAGGCCTCCAGCCGCATTTCTATGCTGAATATTTCTACCATATAGTACTACCTCTACCGATGAAATGACACTGCAAACTGCACTTACTGAAAACCGGAGCATATGTGCTCTCTTTTTTTTTCTTCATTTTTTCTCCCTTGTTTCCATAGGTCTGTTGACTCTAGATTCCAAGGGTTAACCAGAATTAGTACTACTACGTAACAGGTACAACATGATGTGTCATGTGTGCATGCATGTAAAACCAAGTCACGCTACGCTCTCTGATTCCCAAACTGGGGAAAAACCAACGAAGACGATGAGTAGTCCGCACTCCACACTTGTTACCAAGAACAGCAGCGCCATGGAAACACGGATGCCGGGAACCAATTCGCGTCGGCTGGGAACGAGGCGAGCCAAGGGAAAAAGATATACGCTGAACACGGAACGACACGAAGATAGCGTGCCAGTCGCACCCTCACTGTGCTTATTACCACGCATGCATGTACGATGCAATGGGACGCTGTGTGTGTGTGTGTGGCTGCTCTGAATGGGACTTTGTTGTACGCGTCCCTTATGAGTAAAGCAAGTGTCCCTGACTGAGAGGCCCTGATTCTCGTCTCTACTATAGCCACCGATATGTATGTGTGCTTGACTTTAGAGTACTCGTAGGTGCTGTACGTTTTGCAAGATTCCATGCAGTCAAACTTCCATGTTACTCGACCTTTCTTGGTCAGACCACGCTACGCCGAGCTCAGGCCTTGGAGAAATTCAGAATTGTACAACTTCTCAAGTCCATTAAACTCGGTGCTATAGTTGTAGTACTGCATGAGGTCAACTGGAACAAATTCTGATTTGAAAAACAAAATAAAACATCCTACTCAAAATTGCAAAACAGATATGAGCAGTTCATCCGAGGCCTGTTCAATCACGGGCTGGAGCGGTTTCAGCTAGTTCTCCAACCCAGACGGGGGAGACCAGCTTGCTTGGGTTGGTCCGGTTTTTATGGTGTGCAGGGGTGGTTGATTAGGTTGAACGTATTATGGGTTTAATGTTTGAAACCAGCTAGGGCAGCTCCAATGTGTAGAGTAAGGGGGTGTTTGGACAGCTTCATAAACTCCACCATGGAGCAGCTTTACAAAAAACTGGAATTTGTGGAGTACCTCTTTAGGTACTCTCACAATTCCACCCATTTTTCTCGAACTGAGTGCGTGGAACTGAAACCGTTTGGCTAAAAAACATGGAGCGGAGCTGAAAAACGTGGAGCACAACAGTCCCAAACACCCCCTAAGAAGGTGCAAAGAGGAGGAAGAACAGAGTAAAAGAGGTGCAATACGTTGGAGGCTTGGAGCAAAGGTGCTAGCTTAGAATCTGCAGGCACTATTGGAAGAATGAGAAGTGGATGAAGAATGTCTCATAATAAATTTTATTGTTCAATGAGACTATACTAGCATCATGACAAGCAACTATATATTGGAGCAAATTTGCTAGTATATAATTTGATGACATGGCTTCTTTTACACCTTGCTAAGAGAATAAACGTTAAAATTGTCCTTAGATGACTACTTTGTTCCAAAGTCCTTCAGCTCTACTGCTCCATAGATTTGTAGGACAGTGATCAAACATTTGATATTCTAGATCGCAAGAAAAGCAGATAGACTGCACATTGTTTCTGCTCGTGTTTCAAAAGTATTAACTATTAACCACAACACCTACATACATTTGTTTGTTCATATACTATATTATACCTCTAAGCAGGATGGCAGCCATTCTTGTGTTTCAGAGGATTAGTACTAGTATGTTACTACAATATTTAAATCATTATTTCTATCATGTAGAAAATAAATCCGAGCACAATTTAAATCCTTAGAATGCTATTTCCATGTATAAAGATAGAGAATTCCATTCTGATTTTATCAAGCACATCATGACATGAAAATGAAAGAAACAAGGTTGACCAAAGATTTGAGCTTCTGAGTCTATCTTTCAGCTTTTAATAGGACAATATTCATTATTCTAATGAATAATATTAGAAGAAACCATGTCATAACCCCATGAGCATAGCTTTTAATGTTTCTTTTAAAAAACTTGCAAAGAAAGATAACTTCATGAAAACCTAACATATGTTTGAATTAAAAAAGAGAACATTTTGATTGAAGTAAAGAAAGTTGAACAATAGTTTAAAATCGAAGAGGATTGAAATGTAAATGACACCAGTCGACACACACATGAGAAATTGGGAAGAGACAAGACATTAGACATAAAACAATGAATTGTAGTTCATAAATGAGCAAGTGAATATGAGGCTTCCAATACAAGTGAAACACGTATATATTTTGAGCATGGATACTTTTGGTGAATGTATTAGATTTTGAGCATCAGAACCAGTGTAAGTCCTCAAGTTGACAAAGATGAATACATCAACGCTATTGTGTTTTAACATTTAACGATATCTTTAAATTTAGAATCACTTCGACAATTTTGTTGTCTCTAGCTGTAAGCGATCTAGAAGCCAAATGCAAAATTACCAATGTATGCCGGTCACCCTAACATACTTAGCACATGATCTAGATAGAAATGCTACCCCTAACTTGTATAAGTCTATTAATATTGGCATTCTTAATAAAAAGAAACACAACCTTCCCAACAAAAGAAACACAACCAATAAATTGTTCATGTTTGAAATCCATTCATAATCATGTAGAGAAAAAAGCAATGCATCTCTTGTTTCAAATAGAGACACGCAATTCTAACCTCCACAATCCAATTACGCAAACTCTAAAATTAGACAAATAGTACAAGCCAACTAGTCTAGAGCATGGCGTTTGAATTGTCATATCTTGTTAGAAGTGTTTGGAGGAAATAAGTGTCATTTCTAACATGAGATGAAGTATTAGTAGCAACTTTAACATAAATAAAAATCAAATAAGCGAATCAAGCATACTTCAATTGTTTTGGTGAACTCATTTGCCTTCACTCTAACATAAAAAACTTTAGAGCTGAGATCTTAGTTGTTTAGTTTGTTCCTTGGGTCTAAAGCGATAGCCATAAATAATAATGGTTTCAAAGCGGTAACATTTACCTATAGTATTTATCAAATTTCTTTTTCTTATGCCACATGCCTACATACTCCTAGTGTGGTATGTTCATTGAGAAAGTTTGACAGGCTTGTCATGGATGGAGATAAAATTATGAAAAAAACATGCTTAGGTGTCACATATTGTGATCCTCAGAGTCATATTGTCACATTACAAAAAGGATGTTTATTATCAATTGCAGTATAAGAGAAGCATGCATGGATGATGCATTGCCTGGTGCCAATGCCAACACACCATGGTAAAAAATATTACCTTCAAACAACCTCATATTTGTCATATATTTCAAGAAAATTATATATACTACTCGAGTGGTGCACTAGGTTTAATTTATCACTAGCTTCACCCCTAAATAGAAAGAAAATTTCTTGACAGAAAATGTTGCCTGATGAACAACCTGGATAAATCAATCGTCCGTTTCGACGCCACTATTTCACGAACGTTCAGTGGAAACAAAAGCAGCGGTTAATTTCTGACAGCCATTTTCTTTCCTTTTTCGGAAAGTGCATATGTTACTTTCAATTTTTGGACAGAATAGAAATCGTTTCTCTTTCTCTTTTGAGGCATTCGATTCTCTTTTTACTTTTTTTTGCTAGATCACCCGCCCTTTAATATTTTTTATTTTTTAATAAGTATGTACTCATAACTTATAAAATGGAATTAAAAAGCATAACTTTTACGATAAACTTAACAGTACTAACTTAAAAGTGTTTCTAGATAACATAAGTTTCGAGAAATAACTCAACATTGCTAACTTAGTCGTTCTCAAAAAGTTATAGTATATAACTTATGTACATAAGTTTACTCCCACTATTTCAAATTATAAGGCATATTGACTTTTCTAAATTGAA
>Ga0182004_10003094_pt1 | contig 13147 bp, 5 predicted proteins | sample Sormic07211540_1_FD_120479 | JGI IMG/M metagenome (GOLD analysis project Ga0182004, IMG submission 120479) | Endophyte microbial communities from Sorghum bicolor roots, Mead, Nebraska, USA - 072115-40_1 MetaG | ecosystem: Host-associated > Plants > Roots > Unclassified | place: USA: Nebraska...
AAAAAAATCACAAAGCTCTCTATAACTTTCCTTGCAGCTTCCTTGAACCAACGTCCTCGCGGTTACGTTATTTCGATGGAACAGCTAATAAACTCACGGCCACGGCTAAGCAACGGGGAAACGGCTTGGCGCCTGCACAAAAACGGAAGGAAACACACTTGGCCCCCAAAATAGCTTCCTGGCAGCTTCCTCCACCGCCTCGTTGTTAGCAGCATATAAACACTGCTACGCACCCTGGTGCTTCCATCTTCCTCTTCCAGATTACCCGCAGCTGTTTCCGCATAATCTGTCAGCAGCACTTGATCAACCGTTTCCGTATAAACTGTCAGCACTTGTTGGCATCAAGAAACCCTCGCAATTCACAGGCCTCCCATTGTCTCTCCTTCCTTTTTTTTCCCAATTTCAATCGGAGTTTCACCTTGTCTCAATCGGTGGAGGCTCGTCTTCATTCTTCTGCACAAATAATGGAGTGCGCCGACTACCTGATCGAGGTGGGTACAATGGCGACGGCGGCGGACCCGCTGCGGTGGACCAAGCAGTGGAGGAAGGCCGCCAACGTCATCCGGACGTGCCACAGGCTGGCCCGCCTCACTCTCACCCGCGCCATCCTGTGCCGGACCGGCTCCTACGTCGAAATCAAGATCCACGACGAGGCCGACGGCGCCGCCGGCACGTCCGACGCGGCGCCGGCGGAGTTCTCTGTCGCCGCGGATGACGAGGGCTTCAGGCACCTGGTCAAGGACAAGCGCCACGACTGCTTCCGCCGCCTGGGCGGCGCCGCCGGGATCGCGTCCGCGCTGGCGTCCGGCGCGGAGACCGGCATCCGCGGCGACGACGGCGACGTGCGGCGCCGCCGGGAGGCATTCGGCGGGAACACGTACCCGCGGCGGAAGCCCAAGGGGTTCTGGACCCACGTGTGGGACGCGCTCAGCGACGTCTTCCTCCTGGTGCTGCTCGTCTGCGCCGCCGTCTCGCTCGGCTTCGGCATCAAGGAGCACGGCCTCAGGGACGGCTGGTACGACGGCGTCAGCATCTTCCTCGCCGTCTTCCTCGTCGCCGCGGTTTCCGCGGTCAGCAACCACGGCCAGGCCAGGCGATTCGACAGGCTCGCCAACGAGTCCGACAACATCGCCGTCAACGTCGTGCGTGGCGGCAGGAGGCAGGAGTTCTCCATCTTCGACGTCGTCGTGGGCGACGTCGTGGTGCTCAATATCGGCGACGTCGTCCCCGCCGACGGCGTCTTCTTGCAGGGCCACGCGCTGCAGGTGGACGAGTCCAGCATGACCGGCGAGCCGCACCCTGTTGACGTCGACGCCGACAAGTCCCCCTTCCTCGCGTCCGGCGTCAAGGTCATCGACGGATACGGCCACATGGTCGTCACCGCCGTCGGCACGGACACCGCCTGGGGCGAGATGATGGGCAGCATCACCAGGGAGAAGACCGAGCCGACGCCGCTCCAGGAGCGCCTCGAGCGCCTCACCTCCAGCATCGGCAAGGTCGGGATCGCCGTCGCGGTGCTCGTCTTCGCCGTGCTCACCGCGCGCCACTTCACGGGCAGCACCAGGGACGAGCAGGGCAAGCCGACGTTCGACAGGCAGCACGTCACCTTCAACAGCGTCTTCACCGCGCTCGTCGGCATCTTCCAGCAGGCCATCACCATCATCGTGGTGGCCATTCCCGAGGGCCTCCCGCTCGCGGTGACGCTGACGCTCGCCTTCTCCATGAAGAGGATGGTCAAGGAGCACGCGCTGGTGCGCACGCTGTCGGCGTGCGAGACCATGGGCTCGGTGACCGCCATCTGCACCGACAAGACGGGCACTCTCACGCTGAACCAGATGAAGGTGACGGAGTTCTGGGTCGGCACCGACCGACCCAAGGCGGCAGTCGCCGGCGCCGTCGTCAGCTTGCTGCGCCAGGGAGCAGGGCTCAACACCACCGGAAGCGTGTACAAACCGGACAACGCCTCGCCGCCGGAGATATCGGGCAGCCCCACGGAGAAGGCCCTGCTGTCTTGGGCCGTGGCGGACCTCGGCATGGACGCCGACGCGCTGAAGAGGAGCTGCAAGGTGTTGCACGTCGAGGCGTTCAACTCCGACAAGAAGCGCAGCGGCGTGATGATCAGGGACAACGCCACCGGCGCGGTGATCGCGCACTGGAAAGGCGCCGCGGAGATGGTTTTGGCGAGCTGCTCAGCGTATGTCGGTTCAGACGGCGCGGCACGCGAACTCGACGCGGGGAAGAGGAGGAAGCTCGAAGAGATCATCAGTGAGATGGCGGCCGCCAGCCTCCGGTGTATCGCCTTCGCCTACAAGCAGGTCGACGGCGAGCACTCAAAGATCGACGACGAAGGGCTGACACTGCTCGGCTTCGTCGGCCTCAAGGACCCCTGCCGGCCAGAGGTCAGGACTGCCATTGAGGCCTGCACCAAGGCTGGCGTCGCGGTGAAGATGGTCACGGGCGACAATGTCCTCACGGCCCGTGCCATCGCCATGGAGTGCGGAATCATCTCGAACAGCGACCGTGACGCCATCGTGATCGAGGGGCAAGAGTTCCGCGCCATGTCGCCGGAGGAGCAGCTGGAGATGGTGGACCGCATCCGCGTCATGGCGCGGTCTCTGCCCATGGACAAGCTCGTGCTGGTGCAGCGCCTGAAGCAGAAGGGACACGTGGTCGCGGTCACCGGCGACGGGACCAACGACGCGCCGGCGCTCAAGGAGGCGGACGTGGGCCTGTCCATGGGCATCCAGGGCACGGAGGTCGCCAAGGAGAGCTCCGACATCGTGATCATGAACGACAACTTCGACACGGTGGTGACGGCCACCAGGTGGGGCCGCTGCGTCTTCAACAACATCCAGAAGTTCATCCAGTTCCAGCTCACCGTCAACGTCGCCGCGCTCATCATCAACTTCGTGTCGGCGGTGACCTCCGGCAAGATGCCGCTGTCGACCGTGCAGCTGCTGTGGGTGAACCTGATCATGGACACCATGGGCGCGCTGGCGCTGGCGACGGACACGCCCACCAAGGCGCTCATGCGCCGCCCGCCCATCGGCCGCACGGCGCCGCTCATCAGCAACGCCATGTGGCGCAACCTCGCCGCGCAGGCGGCGTTCCAGGTCGCCGTCCTCCTGGCGCTGCAGTACCGCGGCCGGGAGATCTTCGGCGTCAGCGAGAAGGCCAACGGCACCATGATCTTCAACGCCTTCGTGCTGTGCCAGGTGTTCAACGAGTTCAACGCGCGGGAGATCGAGCGGAGGAACGTCTTCGCCGGCGTGCTCCGCAACAAGATGTTCCTGGGGATCATCGCCGTGACCATCGCCATGCAGGTGATCATGGTGGAGCTGCTCACGAGGTTCGCCGGCACACAGAGGCTTGGTTTGGGCCAGTGGGGTGTCTGTGTCGCCATTGCCGCGGTGTCGTGGCCCATTGGGTGGGCCGTCAAGTACATCCCCGTCCCTGACAGGCCGCTAAGTGAGATCTTAGCAACCAGGAGGAAATTGTTCTGAGCATTATTATCTAGGATGAGGACACAATTTGAAATCATTTATTAGGTTATTATTTTTATTGTAAAAAATACAGTTCAATGAGTTAATGGATTTTTTATATGCTCATCTACTGCCTGCTGTATTAGTAGTTGGTCAAAGTTAATTCTCAAAGCCTGAAGCTTATTATTACGTTAATTCGAGAAAATCGAATTTAAGTACCCTCCTACATGCTAATCAGTGCTATTTATGCTAATGGCAAAACTTTGATGCCCGGCTAAGAAAAGAGATGTCGACGATTCCATGATATGCAAACCAAACTAGGATATCAAAGTTAATTGTACATCTTTTATTGTGATATGATAAATATAGAGTCTGGTACCGGATCCGGCAAAGGAGCTGGCGGAGCAGCAGCAAACGGCATTGCAAGGAGGAGCGTTTTGGCCACTTTATGGAGCCGGAACCATTTTCATGTACGGAAACGAAGCCGCAAAAGGTGGCTTTTCAAGATGGTGATGGTTGAACCATGGATCAAACCATTTAAACCGTGGTTAATCCGTTTTAAGAGCACTCTCAATGCAGAAACCATCGTGGTTTCTATAGACATTAATTGCAGTGTCACCTAAGCATTTTGCTGATGTGGCAATGTAGTTATTGAAGAGAGAGAGTAAAAATTATAGAAACTGAGTCTAAGTTAGAAACCATGTCTACACAAAATCCAAGACATGAAGTGATATGATTGGCTAAGAATGGAGAGAGAATGAATGTGGTTGGTTATAAAAATATTCTATAGAAACTATCCATTGGACCATAGTTTCTATATATATAGTATCTATAAAAATTAATGAGTATAGAAACTATATTGGGAGTGTCCTAAGTTGTCTTCTTGCCTCGCTGCCCGGATGGATACCGTGGATCGACCCATCAATTGATAAGCTTCCTTCTTTTTGAAAAATCTGGAGGGGTTTTTAAACCCCTGCAGTAAATTATTTATTGAAAAGGATAAAAAAACATGAACCAGTTCAGATACAATTACAACAGAGATAAAAAAAAAGAAGAACAAGCAGGCGCACCAGCACAGCACAAGCACAGGTGGTGGCAGCTTAAGGGACAAAGAAGGAGTTACAAAAAATTAAAAGCAAAATAAACTGCATTAAGCAGCAATCAGTTGCAGGGTTTGAATCCATTGCTCGAGGTTGTGATGTTGCCCTTGTTGAACTCTGAAAAGGAGCAGCTTGAGTTCCTTGAAGAAAGCTCTTCCACAGAGATCATAATTGAACCCAATTCCTCTAAAAATTAATTCATTCCTCGCAGTCCATATCGTCCAAGACATGAGAATAATTGTTTCCATGAAAAATGGGGGGTTGATCTGTGCTTTTAAAACCATGATCATATCTTCGATGCTTGTGTTCAAAGGGATGTCTAGGCCAATCATGTTCCAGCACATTCTTGCAAAGTCACAATCTAGAAACAAATGCTGAGCTGTTTCTTCAACCAGAAAGCTACAAAGAGCACAGGTATAAGAGCTGAGCACCATCTTTTTTCTTTTTAGGATGTTCTTCGTATTTAATCTGTCCTTTAAAAGAAGCCAAATGAATACTCTATGCTTTGGCTGAGTTCTGTTTCTCCAGATCCATTTGTAAATAATATGTCCATTGTTTGAGCCTATCAACATTCTGTAGATTCTATTTGATGAATATGACCCTGTTGTCCCACCAGTGAACCACTTATCTTGTTCATCATTAGGAGAAATACTCTGAATATCTTCCAAGAGAGACTCTAGCTGACTGAAAGCCTGCTCTGACAGGGGCAGATGGACCAAAGTGGTAAGATCTGAAGCTTCAACTGCTTTGGTGGCAGACAAATGTTTGTTTCTAGCAAAGGAGAACATTTCAGGGTATCTCTCAACTATTGGAGTATCTAACCAAGGGTCATACCAAAAAAGGATTGTTGAGCCATTATTGAAGATGGGCTTTGCTATTTCTTTGAATTTTGGCAACAGCTTGAGTATGTCTCTCCACCAGAAGAAGCCTTTAACAATGTGACTTGGCAGCTTGTTGTTGGAGTAGTGTTTTTCCCAAACCAAATGTACCCAAGGTAAGTTGTATTTGTTGAAAAACTTGTGCAGATTCTTAATAATGAGAGCCTTGTTTTGCTTTTCTAAATCAATAACTCCCAACCCACCTTGATCCTTGGGTACACAGATAATATTCCAGGCTGCCTTAGGGGAGCCTTTTTCATTGATGGAGGAACCTCTCCAGAGACAATGTTTTCTGAACTTGTCAATCTGTTTAATCACTGCTTTTGGAAGAATAATGGAGCACATGAAAAAGGTTGGCATAGCAGATAAGACAGCATTGACCATCTCAAGCCTACCAGCTTGGTTCAGAAATGGGGAGATGAAAGCCAGCTTCTTTTCACATTTGCTTATCATGGGCATGAAGTCTTGAAATCTTGGTCTTGAAATGCATAATGGAAGCCCAAGATAAGAAAAAGGGAGGGAGCCAATTGAGCACCCAAAAGTACCAGCCAGAATGGTTGTCTTATCAGTAGGAACATTAACACGCACCATCATTGATTTGCTGAAATTAACTCTTAGGTCAGTTGAAAGAGAGAAGCTGTTTAAGAGAGACTTCAGAAAGAAAAGTTGTCTAGGGTATCCCTCAGTGATTATCAGGGTATCATCAGCATATTGGATTACTGGAAAGTCATTGGTGCACCTGGTTGGAATGGGAAGGTTGAGCAGGCCTGAATCCTTAGCTGAGTTGATCATGGACTGAAGAAAGTCTACAGCCAAGACAAAGAGAAGGGGGGAGAGAGGGTCACCTTGTCTGACACCCCTCTTGCAATGAAATCTTTTACCTGGGGATCCATTCAATAGAACTGAAGAAGTGCCAGAGCTAAGGATAGCTTCCATCCATTCAATCCATCTACTTCCAAACCCTTTAGCCCTCATTAAAGTTAGCATAGCCTGATGCTCAATTTTGTCAAAAGCTTTCTCAAAGTCTAGCTTGATGATAACAATCTCTTTTTTTGAATGGTGGCAAAGGTGTATATACTCATAGGCCCAAGCAACACAATCTTGAATTGTCCTTTTTCTAATGAACCCATATTGATTGTTGTGAATCAGGGTGGTGATCAAAGGCTAAAGCCTGTTGGCCAGCAGCTTAGTGATTAACTTCACAGATGAGTTTAGCAGAGAAATTGGTCTGAACTCATTAACCCTTCTAGCAACTTCTACCTTGGGGATCAGGGTGATAAAAGAGGAGTTGATGCTGGATAGGCAGACATTATGGTTGTAGAAATCCCTACAGAGGTCATAGAAGTCAAATTTGATCACTGGCCAGCATTTCTTTAAGAATTCATTGTTGAAGCCATCAGGACCAGGAGATTTGTCATTGGGCAAAGCTTTAATTATATTATCAATCTCCTCATGCTGAAAAGGGTTTTCTAGAGAGTGAAGTCTAGAGCTTGGTTGAATGAAGAGAGTAGGGTCAACCTGAAATCCTTGAAACTCTGATGTCCCTAGTCTTTCCTTAAAATCTTTCCATAAAATAGCTTCTTTCTGCCTATGATCAAGTGCAATTGAACCATCTGAGGATTCCAACTCAGTGATGAGGCTTTTCCTGAACTTTATGGTGGCATTGTTGTGAAAAAACTTAGTTCTAGCATCACCCAAAGTTGCCCATTTTATGGTACCCCTTTGTTTCCAGTAGACCCTTTGCTGCTCCAGAAGGGTAACCAAGTGTCTTCTCAACTCCTTGAAGTTCCATTCATGAATACTAAGATCCCTGAACTCTTCAAAGTGCTCTAACATCTGTAGGACTAGTCTGGAATTTGCAATAGTTGTGTGAAGACCAGTTTTAGATGCTTGCCACTCTTTGAGTTTTTTTCTAAGAATTTTGAATTTGGCAATCATTACCTTAGCCTTATCAAGGTTGCTGTTTAGAGGAGTTTGCCAAGCTGAATTCAAGATTTGAGGGAACTGTTCATCCAACAACCAATAGTTCTCAAATCTAAAAATCTTTGCTCTAGGGATTCTTGTTGAAATTGTAATAAGACAGGGGGTGTGATCTGAAGGTAGCATATCTAAAGCTTTGACTGGATAAGCTTCCTTCTCGATCAGCCAAACGGACTCCTAGGACAAGCAGCGCGTGCACTAGCCACACACGTTGTAGCATCCCTCGGCTTCGTAACAGACTAACAGATAGGCAGCCAAGGAGACTCGTTGGGCGTCGTCGTCGACTTCCTCCTCGTGGCTGGTTGGTCACGACGGGAGACTAGTGGAGGCTGACGCGATGGGGCTAGGTAGTAGCAGGCTAGGTGGCGGCCAGCGGCTAGGAGAGAGAGAGGCAGGGGATATAGGCGAGCGGCACCGGCACAGCCATGGCACGGCATGTCACATGCGCCCACACACCGCACCCTCGTGTGACCCCAACACCAAGCGCCACCGGTGGTACCCTGGCTCCAGCAAGAAACAGTTCGAACCCCCTACGTACATGTTTTTCTCTTCTTTGTCGTGCTGTGTATTCTCGCCATTGTTTGGCTCGTTCAATCTCGTGCAAGTTCAAAGGACGCCAGGACACCGGCGCTGCAGGTACAAGAGTGCAGAGTGGGTCGAACCACTCGACCCAAGGGTTCGAGTGCTTCCGAGCCATTGACTCTATCTGACGTTATGGATCAGAAATGGGGTTTATTTCGGTCATTTTTTGGGTCGGGTCGATGAACCTATGGGCCGAACCGAACCACCCCATGTATAGTGGCTTTCATAGGAGAGGCTCTGGATTGGATAGCAGAGTGTTAGTGAAGGAATCGTACCAAACACGTCTCATGACTTTATAACTCTAAAATTTGAGATAAAGAGAGATATTTTTGTGTAGATCACTTATGGTGAAACGATTACTTATTGGGACAACAACTGCTAGAAAACCATTTACTTAAGAGTAGGACAAGAGAGTAAAAACGGATGAAAATAGTTTAGTTGAGCATCGTATACACACCTTCCATCCTATAATACAATGCATACAAGAATCTAAAATTTACTAAAATATAAGAGATTCTAGGGGGAAAACAATTTTATATTAAATAATGCATTAATTTGGTAGGTATTATAGTGATACTTGCTATTTATTAACAAGTCACCATTGGTCATGTTGATGATAACATTTAATTAGAAAAATAAGGTGAAGACATATGTATCATTTATGTTCTCTCTTAATTTTTTCTAAAAACTCTAGAATGCACTATACATATTATACTAGGATAGATAGTAAAACAAAGAATATACTAGATGTGCAATTGGCCGGTCACTTTGCTAGTTATATGGTAACTCGCATGCGGCAGCTTATGGTTTCATCTAGAGATAGATTCAGATCGGATAATTTTGATTGTTGATAGTTTTAGATGAATAAAATATTCTAGTCATCTAATATTGATAATGTCATATATATATTTTTTCAAACATGAACGTGGAATTGGATAATACGGATACATCCACTTAGAGCAACTTCAAGAAATTGTCTATATTCTTCCTAATTATGTTAGAAATACAGATTTTGGTGAAAAAATATCATCCAACAATTTCTTTAATGGTTATCCAAATATAATTATTTTCTATTCTAAATTTCTCGCTACCCAAAAGTGAAAAATGAGAATAACTTTCTAGAGTACACACAAAATATAGAAAATTATTAGAGAGTGAAAATATATAGAAAACATTTTTATGTAAATGGCTCGGAAATAATAATTTAGATTGTGAGCTCAGAAAGGCTCTTGAAAATGCTTTCAGTATCTATATTAGAATCAAATACGAATACGGATATCAATATTGACACAAAAATAAATACGGATTTTAGATATTTCAGATGTTTTAACATCCACGACCATCCCTAGTTTCATCACCCTAGTTGGGCAGCACGCAGCAGTTTGCAACAGTTGTCAGGTTTTACGATACAGAAAGATGTGATAATTAAATAGTTACACAACTGTATTGGGCATTTTTGTATATAAAAATGATTAGCTGCCCCGATGGGCAGGAACAACAACATGATAAAGTGATCTTCAGAAGAGTTCGGTTTCTGACGGAGAGAAAAAAGCGCGCTCTCATGCGGAGACGGAGATCATGGCATGGCAACACTAGAAAACGATCAAATCGGTCCATGAGCTGCATGTGTAGGAAATGAACCTAGTGTTTCCTGAGACTGGAAATATGCTTAAGAATGAATTGACGAAGGAACGTGGACAGTTGTTTGATGAACAGAATATGCATATACTTGCTCTAGCTGTATGTCACCTAAATTTCAGCTTGACGCGTAATTCTCATTCATACCGCTGGAAACCTTGGCTGAAGCTCTTTGGGTGCCAGTCAGTCATAAGATACAGCAGCTTTTTTCAGTTGTTGGGCAGAAAGACCAAGGGTATTACGCTGTTGAAGACACGTTTTTTCATCAGAATAATAAAAGTAAAAAGCATATCCAACCTAACTCAGTATTTTCAGCTGAAGTGCCGTAGGGGGTTTGCAAGAAATTGCTCCTTCAGTTCCAGACGTTTGGCACAAGGATCTGGGCTAATTCAGGTCAGAATGGCCGGAAAGAAGCTTAGAAGATGCCCCCAAAATGTTTCTTTCAACATGGCTGCTTCTACAACCTGATTGCGCTTGCACATTACTTTGTGGATCCTGGAATATGAACATGCTTACATTATGCTTGAGTTCAGCAACGCAACTTTTGACAATCTTGCAGCGCATCAGATCCTTTGTATATATCTGTTACGCACGTCTCCATATTGTTGTTTTCGATCGAGTCAGGAAACTGGTCTGGCGTTTCACAAGTCCTGAAAAATACTTCACAAATGTCCGTTTTATAGCTTGTATCGTAACCAACACGAGAAGACTGAATCCGAATGCTCTATAGGAGTAGGAGGAGTATGTTTCTAAAGTGGGATTCCCTTGTAAAGTTCAGTAAGGACTGCAGGAGATGTTAGGCCTCCTACTCAGCAGCACGATGGCATGTCAACAAGCGTAACTTGACCATATATGTGCCGCAGTGGGGACACTTGGATTGAGGTTACAGTGGCCTTTGGTAATTAGAGCTTTACTTCGGACTGTTGTAACCTTGACGTTCCCTTTCTGCTTAATGAATCACGTGTCGTGTTGACACGCTCGGGAAAAAAAAGCCTGCGTGGATATCCACTGAATTTTGGCCTCACGCACGCAGGCCGCTCAGTTCCCTCTTCGACGTAAATAGGCTATCCACTAAGGCCTTGGTTAGTTCACCCCAAAAACCAAAAAGTTTTCAAGATTTCTCGTCACATCGAATCTTGTGGCACATGCATGAAGCATTAAATATAGATGAAAATAAAAAATTATTTATACAGTTTGTCTGTAAATCGTGAGATAAATCTTTTAATCCTATAGATTGGACAATATTTGCCACAAACAAACGAAAATACTACAGTAGTAAAATTCAAAAGGTTTTCATATCTAAACAAGGCCTAAATAGGGTCGTCCTGTTTGAAACTCTTTTCACCTTAGGTACCATCTTTGTGGTTGCTCCTTTGCCAATGAATTTGAAATCATACAAAGTTACTGTGACAATGGCTGATAGTACTCTTGATCGAGATCAGAGTGCTGAGAGAGGAGGGCATCAGATGGTGTAGAATCGGGTCTGTTTCGGCCAGTATAGGCCCAATTCACCGGCTACTTGGAATGGGCCACGTAGACACCCTGGTGGGTGGGCTGGCGTCGCTGACTGACTTGCGGTGGACATCGTCGCTAGCTGACATGCAGCCCACGGCCAGCTTGCTTATTTGGATTTTAGCCACCCGTAGAGAGGCATCACTGAAGCGATTGCGGCGTCTAAGAGGGGATGAATTAATAAGTAACTTATGGCTAACTAAAACCTTTGTTTATCAGAACCTACATAAAGTATCTATCTAGATGTGTAACTAGATTTCCCCAAGTGTGTGGCTAACTCTATGTCATTTGATGAATTCATTCTTTCGAACCAAATATGGACTGAATGTGTAAAGCCTCTAGGGTAGTCTACAATAGTAAACGCTTCACATGAACTATTACATCTTTATTCATTTTGGGAAGTGTAAACTCATTAGTCATGAAATCATGATTTACCACCAAGCTAACAACTTCAACTTGATTTCACACAATTTGGGAAGCAAGATCATACTGGGGCCTTGTTTACTTCCCGAAATGAAAATTTTCGTGACACTGTAGCACATTCGTTTGTTTGTGGTAATTATTGTCCAACCATAGACTAACTAGGCTCAAAAGATTCGTCTCGTCAATTTTGACCAAATTATGCAATTAGTTTTTATTTTTATTTATATTTAATACTTCATGCATGTATCTAAAGATTCGATGTGACGGGGAATCTTGAAAAATTTTGCGTTTTTGGGTGGAAGTAAACAAGGCCTAGATATTTACCTGTATGGCCTTAAAAAAATGTGTCTTCCTTCTATAGCCCTATTTTTTAACTTACATGTATGGCGTATGGCTGAAAATGAATATTTCTTCCTTCTTTGGCCTTGCATCTAATTCAGGCTGCTGACGGTGTTAAGTGTGTGGGTAAAATATAATTTTACCCCTAGAGAAAAGAGTTAAGTTTTAGCAGGAAAATTGTATCTTTTTCATATGATCTCAGATGAAGATGTTTTTTATATGAAAATTATAGCTCTCGACGAGATCTACAACTTTTTAGTTTTCAGTTTTTATTTAAGGTTGTTAAGATGCTCAATAAATAAATAAAGCTTTAGCAGTATACTAAACGTGAGCCCTTGTTGCCTTGGAAAAGAGCCCTTGTTGCCCATATACATGACCATATATATGGGCCGGAGTGGGGAAGCATGCGTGGACATCCACTGAATTTTGGTCTCACGGGGACATCCACTGAACACGGCAAATGGGCCAAATGCTTCGCAGCAGGACAGCTCGCCAAGGAAACGTCGCAATTGGCAAAGCGCAAATAACTCCTCCTTGGAGCGGGAAAAAAATCTACAATAGCTCCCTCAACTTTTCTGATAGTTTGTTTTTTCTCCATAAACTCCGAAACCAGATTAAATATCTCAACTTTTAGAACCCTTTATCTTACCTCTCTGACCCTGTTATAAGCACTTTTGAAGGAGATTTTATCTTTATCTTTTTTTGGTTGAATATTTGAAAAATCATAATAAATTACAGAAAAATCATAAAATAGAAAATCTAATTTTTTGAATTCACATGAGTACATCTACATAATGAATATATAATATAATATGATTTAGTATAAGTTTTGTTGTGACTTTAGATCATCTATGTTTTTCTGTAATTAATTAGAATAATTCATAGCTATAGTTTGTATAGCCCAATTGTGATAAAATTTTTATGATGAACTAATTATTGTATGATTAAATTATAGTAAAAATTTATACGCATTGGATCACGTATAGATTTAGTATAAGCAAATGTTGAAAACATATGCGCATGAAACTCCGCCATTGGTGGTACTAAAGGTGATGCCGTGATGGAAGTCGGCAAGGTGCTCATGCTGGAGCTGAGGAAATTTTGTTTTTTTGTCTCAAAGCACCAGGTTCCATGCTGCCCAACACGTTTCAGGGATGCGGCTGTCAGCTCAAGACATCGGGATTTTATTTATTTTTGCTGGGAGAGAGAGAGA
>Ga0182004_10003095_pt1 | contig 13147 bp, 10 predicted proteins | sample Sormic07211540_1_FD_120479 | JGI IMG/M metagenome (GOLD analysis project Ga0182004, IMG submission 120479) | Endophyte microbial communities from Sorghum bicolor roots, Mead, Nebraska, USA - 072115-40_1 MetaG | ecosystem: Host-associated > Plants > Roots > Unclassified | place: USA: Nebraska...
GCACGGGGCACGGCTTTTCGGCCCGGCCCAAGCACGGCACGGCCCGTAGGCAACCGGGCCCGGGCTGGCACGGCACGTGGGCACAGGCCGTGCCTGGGCCGTCTATCGAGCCCGCGGGCGGGCATGGCCCGGCACGGCCTTTTTAACGAGGCACGGCGGCGGCCCGAGCCGGCCAGCGGCCTTCCCTCCCCCCCCGCGCCCCGCCCCGCACCCCCTCCTGGCCATATATATTCGATGCGGACGGGGGACGGGTGCCCTAACCCTAATCCCCACCCCACCCGCAGCCGCCGCTCCCTGTCCCTGGCCATTCCCCACTCAGCAGTCAGCACTCACCTCGGCACCTCGCCTCGGCCTCGCTCCGGCGCTCCCTCGCCTGAGCCAACACCGTCGACCTCGACTCCGGTGACCTCCATAGGACCGCAGCCGCCTCTCGACGCTCACGATTGGCTGTGCTGCAGTGCTGGACGCCGGCACGGCGGCACGTTTCCGTCTTCTTCCACAACTCCGGTGGCCGCACGTCACCTTCCTGAGCTTCCTCTTTGCAGTTTGCCTCTACATCCTCCCTCTCCAGCTCTCCTTCCTATCTCCCCTACTATCTAGATCCTGGTGATATGTGAGTTTGTTCTCTGTTGTCCGTCCTAGTCTGTCCTCCGCCACTGCTCGCCGTCTTTGACAGTGTATCGTTGTCTTCTCTCTTTGGCCTCTGTTACGGCATCCTATCCGGCACCGGGCTCCGGTTGTCTTCTCTCTCTCTCTGGCCTCTGTTATGGACAGAGGAAGTAGTAAGGCTTGTTTAAAAATTTTAAGGTTCATATTTAAACATATGTGTAGAGTATTAAATATAGATAAAAAATAATTATTTGTATAATTTATTTATAATTTGTGAGATAAATCTTTTGAGCTTAGTTAATTCATGATTGGACAATAATTATTAAATATAACAAAAATACTACAGTAGCTGAACCTAAAAACATTCGGGAACTAAACGAGACCTAAAGCTTTTATTAAATTGACGGTGTGTTTCTTAAAAAGAAAAATTAGTGTTCACTATTTGCCTCTTGGTCCTAATTAACATTTTCGAAGGGGAAAAAAAAACATTAACCCGCGGTGGGGGCTGAAGTAAATGGCGTGAAACAAGAGGTCTGTTTTCTAAAGGAAAACCGAAGTGCTTAATAGAAAAGGAAACGCATGCCAACTATCAAAAGAGGAAGTGTAAAATTAAATCTACTTAAAAAATTAGGCTATTTGGCTTGTAATTTAAGATTCCACAACTTTATAAAGTTCACATATAGTAAGTCTATCTTTAATTCATAAGATGAGAGATGGGAAATGAATTTTATGGATTCTTTCTTCTTTCTTCTCCAACTTAAAGTTATAGACTTTCTTCTTTCTACTTTCTTCTTCTATAACTATAGTTTATTACAATGAATTCAATACCAAGGATCCAAATGAGGTTTATATCAAATTAAAAATTTTCTTTTCCTACATAGCTCATTCCTCCAAAACTTATTAATCATGTATTTCATGGAGGTCAATTTTGAGCCTGCACCCTTTTTTTTGGCATCACCATTACAGAGTCAGATGCTCATCATCTTTGGTGAAAACTATTACAAACTATTAGCATATGAAGAACATAAATTCAAGCAACAAATTGTAAGATATTTTGGCTTTTCTAAATACATAATTTTCATATCTAGATATATAATAAAATTAATAAATCTAGAAAAATTTAAAACATCTTATATTTTTGAAATAGAGGGAGTATAATATTAATTTGTCACCGTAATACTTTGCACCCAGGCACTTGCAAGATTCTTAATAATTTCCATGATACCACAGTTGGTTGCTGTACATTGAAGGCTAGACATATTACATGTATGGGTGATAATACACTTAAGGTCCTGAATTTCATTATTTTATCTGTAGCATTATTTAATGCAATAACTTAAATTTTATGCTATCTAATGATCATTGATCTTTTATAGTTCAACTTTCATGGAACATTTGTGTTGTCACATGCCTTCTTAGAACCTGTTCGCTTAAGCTTATCTATTAAATCTGTCATTTATTCAGCAGCGTCATCTGCCAGTTATTCAGCAATGTCTTTTTCTTGTAATAAATCAGCAAACATTACTATGGCTTTTCTGTCAAGCGTGCGTTATTGTCTAGTGGATAATAGTGTGTGTTCTTTGTCTAGTGACTTGGTAAATGCTTGAGAGGATAAAAACCTATTATAGTTCTTATTATTGAAAATTATATGTTGTAATAGAATGGAAGCTAAATATATTTTTGATTTTATTTGTTAAAATATAATGTCTCATTTTTGTTTCGCTCGAGAGCCACACAATCCTAGATTCCTAGGCACAACGGGCCTGCATATATGAGGCAAGCAGCTGATGAAAGATAATGGAACACGTACCACTTATTTGCACAACTTCCATTACAACCAAGCATTCAAGCCCGTCTCATTTACATGTGGGGCACCACCCAAAGTGGCAGCGACACAACACAGCCCCAAAAAACCATCCAGCCAACCGAACACAAAATGGAAATGGCAGGCGTAACTAGATTTGCACAGAACAAGGCAAGGGGCATGCATACCCGAGCTTCTACACAATAACACAACACCACATACCTGTACACAACATTGCCTTGCTATTTCCAAAATGCGAACATAACCAAAAACTCTCTGTACACGTGGACACGTCCCCCCGGGCTGTATCTGCTGCGACAAACATGATCGAGCTCCTGTGGGGATATCACTGCCAATAGGAACCTCTCCACAGTGCAAGCAGGGCACAGCACTGGAAACTATCCTTCTGCAACGTCTGAATGATCGGCGTTGCTTCATGACAGCCGTAGAGCCATTTCTTGGAGGAGGGCTTTCTTCTGCGAAGCAGTGATTACACGGCTGGATTCGGCATGCTCAAGCACGTCGGTGATCATAGCGGCAGCATGACCAAGTGGCTCTTCAATTGCCCTCCTCAACATAAAAGCCTGATGAGTACAACGAAAAGAAAACAAGAGTAAGGAAACCAACAACACTCTGCCAATCAATCAGCAATCCAACTTATATGTGATTCGCATGATGCCAAAGCACATGCAAGAGCAAGATCAGACTATAAACCTGTCCGTGATGGGATATCTTAAGCGTGCAGGGCTGCTGGACCCAAGGTTCGCCATCCACTTGGACAGGGAAAGGAGCAAACGTTTGTATCTTGATTGACTGACCTTGGGCGATCCTCCGTGCCCGAGAAAGTCCAACCTAGATGCAGTTTAGTAATTCTTTCTTTGAGTCTCCACCACTTACTTCGTCCTTCAAAGGTTTCTGAACTATCATCACTTACCTGGAGTGTTCCCAGATGCCATGCTCCTGTGATGCTAACCACTTCGAGCATCTTGTCATGGATCGACTGTGGATCAAAATTTTCAGGATTCTCACCCTCATTTTGCCACAGGTCAACCCCTCCCATGTAGCTCGGGATGTTTGCGACCAGCACACCTTCTGAGTCCTGAAAGATCCATAGCCACTAGTAGTTTAGTACAACCTCATGTAGGAAAGCAGGCTATATGTAATAATCACAATTCACTTTGACACAACCTCTGGTATCTCAATCTCAGTGCCATCAACTTCTAACCGAACTTGCCATGGTAAGTCCACAAACGCCCTGTCAATGATGCTCTTGGCCCCTTCCCTCGCATATAGCACCTTATTTAAGAACTGATGAAACCCAAGAAAGAAACATAAGATCCATCTTAATATTACGAATTAAAGACTCATAAAGCCTCCACATTAGTCATCACAAGACATGCTACAAAAAAATAGATAAACCATATGAATTCTCCTCACGAGAAACAAAAAACATTCAGCCATCAATTCAGTAACTCTAATCATCAGTGACAATAATAGTCATCAGACATATTTTGTTTTCTATAAAATATTGTCAGCTTTTGCCATTATGAAAAATAGTCTAAAAGCAATCCCCTAAATCTATATCAAAATTACCAAATCCACCATTAAAAAATAACCTAAAGTAAATCCCCTGAATCTAGGTAGTTCATGTGACCCGGATGATGAACCAATTGTGGTTGCTATCCTGGCACATATTCAGTCTGTAATTGCTGACGATTCAGCTTTGTCTAAGTAATGGAAATTTATGTTTCCCCTCAAAAAAAATCTTCATCTAAATTACTTACCTATGTCATTATAAAAGATGATGTAAACTATTCCCTAATTTGCATCTAAGTTACCCCACTTTTGACATCGTTAAAAATAACCAAAAGCAAGCTCATAGATATACATCTAAATGACCTACCTGTCATTAAAAAAAATATCCCAAAGTCCTCCTATATATGCTTCTAAATTACCCACTTCTGCGTTGCTACTATAGAACTAACTCCAGGTATGAATTCATGATGTGTACCACCATGGCACCATGAAGACAACATCATATCCATTTCCATGTCAAACACAGCATAAACTAAGGGATGGAGGTAACATGCAAAGAGGGAAAGCATGCATGGTGATGGAAAATCATATAGAATAGATGGTACTAGTAAAGTCCAGAATTGAATAAAGATAAAAGTATCTATGAGTACTTTTTTAGAATATGGATGGTAGAGAGCAGGCAGAAACTATTCTGAATAGCACTAGGCCCAAATTTATCCACAAACTTCTAATGATTATGTTCTTTAAAAATTATTAGCCCATGTAGAAGCAAAGCATGGGTTGACGAATTAGTTATCCACTCAACAAAAAGCTGAAGTCATCAAAGATTGCCTCAGTCAATAATGTCAATTCAAGTACAGTTCAATTGGTTCACCATTAAGCACTATGTCAAGGACCTCTTTTCTGAGGGTAGCAGGACCCCGTCTACGTAACTCATAGTCGCGATCCGTGACTAGGGCGAGGTTTTACCCCTCTGCGCCTAGCTTGTTTAGAGAGAGAGAGAGAGATTAGATTGATAATGTATTGCTTGATTTATTCCTTGTCCACGTACAAGGTTAAATAGGTCTCTTAGGCTAACAAAATAGGAAAATACTCCTCAATCTAAGGAACTGATTTGATCCCTTTCTATCCTAGCCACTAGTCGGCTCAGCCTGCCCTGCATGCCCAGAGGGCGACGGCGACTATGTAACTCATAGTCGCAATCCGTGACTAGGGCGAGGTTTTACCCCTCTGCGCCTAGCTTGTTTAGAGAGAGAGAGAGAGAGAGAGAGAGAGAGAGAGAGAGAGATTAGATTGATAATGTATTGCTTGATTTATTCCTTGTCCACGTACAAGGTTAAATAGGCCTCTTAGGTTAACAAAATAGGAAAATACTCCTCAATCTAAGGAAATGATTTGATCCCTTTCTATCCTAGCCACTAGTTGGCTCAGCCTGCCCTGCATGCCCAGAGGGCGACGGCGCAGCCTCAGCAGCGCGTTCGGCGGCACAGCGGATGTCTCGGGCGCGCCGTTTCCTAGTATAGGGGCGGCCCCACATGACACACTACTATACTCAACAATTACATGTAGCTTAGGCATGAGTCAATGGCACCAAATAGTTCAATATGCCTACAAGCACCTCAAAACTTTAAAAAGTTCTACAAGATAATCCATACATTCACAGGAGACCTAAAAGTCAAAACTTCAGAAGAAATGTTGAGCTACAAGCATCCACAAGCCCAACTTACAGCTGATAACATCGAAATAACACTACATTTCAAGTAACAGACAGCTGTACTACCTTTGTTTCTTAAACAATAAATGCGAAAAGGGAATATTTCACAAGTATAAATTTGTAAAGAAGCTAAACATCAAAATCAAGGGCCAACTACTGTATATTGCTTATGATGGATACAAACATTACCTGACTGTAGAATTTCTCAGGATTTTCTTCACGGAGATTATGAATGTCAAGGGCGACTTTTGCATCACAACCGATACCTGTCACCATATTTAACTAAGGTTATTCGACAAGGCGGTGCCAATAAATGAAGTTTCTATGTACATACCTAGATAGTTGTTCATGTACTTTACAAGAACCACATTCTTTGATTTCTTATCTTCTACTGCCACCTTCCATCTATCCAGGATAGTGACTGCTGCATGCTCTATGTCATGTAAAACTGTGCAAAGGCCACCTTGCTTCTCAACAGCACCTAGGCCACCTCCCCATGATAAAACTCTCGAAAGATCATTGCCAGTGCCAGCTGGAAGAATTGCAATAGGTGGAGGTGATTCATAATTTTGCTTATCTATCACATCAAGAACCCAACCAACAGTACCATCGCCACCACACACAAGTATTCTGAAATGTGGTACCTTTCTGAACAAAAATAATCCTGTTTCTGGCCCTTGTGAAGAACTCAATTCAAAAACCTAGATGAATAATATGGAACACAGAAATCATAAATATCAGGAAAGTTTTTGCTAAGGTGGGGGTGTCGAAATATATATGAAACAGAACACTTTTTTTTTGAAAATTCGAAAGAGTTTTTCTGAATTATATTAGAAGAGTAAAACACAAAAGGATTACAGGCAAACCCCCTTTGACAGGGTCTACATGACCATACTCCTCATCGACTAGTGAAAGACCACTACCCACAGAAAGACCACAGCCTGGAGGCCCAACCAGGAACCAAAAAACAGAACACTAGCCTTCAAATTTTCAAGCACATTGACAGCTTCTGTTCAACTGTGTGCCTATGTTTCTAGTAGAATGGAAAATAAGTCTGTTTACATGTGATCCAACAGCAACAGCAGCAGATGTAGGCAAATGGTGCTGCTTCTGCAAAGGGTTCAATTTTTTACACTGTTGTATCTCACTGTAGATGCAGTAAATTACACTAACTAAAGTACCTAACGTCCAAAAAAAGTTCTAGGCTTAAGCACTCCTCTTGACCATGCGGTTACTACTGAGTAGCACAGAGAATGGATTTGTTTTTAAGTGAGGGCGCTAGAAACATGAGATAAGATTGATTATGATGATTTCCTCACATAATATGAAGTGATCCAGAACCATATGGATGAGTTTAAGTAAATGCATGAACCCAACTCGTAATGCAATGGGCACATTCTACAAAATTGATGGGTACCAAGACAAGTTGACTAGATGAGAAGTGACTTGACTTTTACGTAAAGTTTAGTGTGAGAAGTATCATGACCTGCACCGGATTCAAAAGAAAATGTAGCTTGTGCTTGAGAAGATCTCCACGCTGAGCCCCACTTCTCTTGTTGATAAAAACTAAAAGAGGTCTGGAATCAGCAGGCAATTCAGACAATACGTACTCAAGTTTAACTTCACCAGTCTCATTGCTGCTGAACCTTCTGGACTCTGATATGAATTCTCTACCATCACTCTCACTGCTATAATGATCATTCTCAGGACTCCTTTGAACACTGCCCCCAGTAGCTTTTAATTCCCCAGCCCTCTGGTTTGAGTTCAAAGTGGTATCACTTGATGAATCATCATTACTGTCAGATGGCAATCTGCTATGATGTTTCTCCTTTTTAGTTCGGTTTAAACGCCCCCGCACAGTGGATGCAAACTCATTTGCTCCATGAGTTATAGAACTCAAGATGCCACCAGGTTTGCTAATGGCCCGGACAAAAAGTGGTGACAGAATAAGGCGCCTGAAGGGACCAAGGTCACAAACGTCACCTGTTTCAGTAACCATGGCCGACTGGCAATCAGCATGCACCAGTCTTTGGCACCACATGCAGCAGTATATGGGAGGACCTCCCAGAAAAGATTCACTGCATATCTCCTCACAGTAACAACAGTACTGACCTTCTTCGGATTGGTCGGTTACGTCTGTCCAGAGTACAGTCCACTGATGGACCACATGTTTGGACCCGAACATTGAGACGCATTTGCAGTCTTTCTGAGAATTCGAAGAGCATATTGTGTGCGCAGCTGCACCACAAACATTGCAACGGTGAACCATATTTTCTGAAGTCATCATCTGCCCAAGGGGCTGAGCAGGTGAGAGAGATTCCAAGCATACACAGCACTTCATCCCTTTTGCGCGTATCAAAGCTTCTGTGTTCCAAACATGTTCAGCAGTAGGAACCTTGTGGTTTCTTTCAAAATTCTTCCTCTTCGATCTGGCAATTATTTTCATCCAGCTTAAACTGATCTTTCGCCGCCACAATGAAAAGAAGTGAAAAAATGTCCAAAGACCGACTAGGCCAACAGTGAACCAAGCAGCAAGTGGTATCCAGAACTCTGATGGAGTAGGGGCTCTCCTGTACCAGTGGAGCTTGTGCATTTCAATTTGATCTTGCAACCAGACCATTCTCACAACGGTGGGCCAAACAATATTTTAATCTTGAAACTATATCGTCCTTTCAACCATGGCAACACTCTTGATCAGAACATTAGGGACAAGGTCAATCACATGAGTCTTGAAAAGCTCCACAACCCCTGTGAATATCCTCTGCAATTGAAACACATGAATAAAAAAATCACAGATATGTCAACGTGTAACCAACATGATCAACAGGACAACCGGTCATGCTAGGCAGAAGGCTTTTATGCCATTAATTATTGGTTAAACTTTAGAAGTTGTAACAAACACATTAGTTTGATTGTAGAATTATTTTAAACCACATACAACACGTGTGATCCAATTTCGATCAAGGATAGACTAAGCTCACATTCACCTCGACAGGCAGCCTATTGAATTAGACATTACCTAGTCATACATATACTTGACACACACTATCTATCATAAGCATAGATGAGTGAGTGGTGTGTGATGGTTACTAAGAAAGCAAAGCAATCTTATGTATGAAGCGGCAACAGATAGCAGCACAGTCATAGTAAATTATACGAAGCCAGGATACATGGGTTATATATATACGTTTATATGCTATATATATTGTTGAAAGCACATAGCGATGAAGCAACAAAATCTACAGCTACTATGACAACCCAAGAAGTAGTAGTACTCTTATATATAGGTGAGTTGTCCTCGCAGAACACGAAGATGAAAGTATAACAAGGAAAAGAGGGGCTTGGAGGTGGACAAGCACTCCGCAGCAGCGGGTTTCCGGATAATAAGTGAAATTAAGGAGACGAATGAATCTGCGCGGTATATCAACACATTTGATCTCAGCAAGAAGCAACCGAAATGGAGCCCGGCCAGAAATCCACGGGATGGAATCGTGGAAAGGAGCAGAGCAGAGAGCATCCTCAACTCACAGAATGAAATCAAGAAGAAGAGAACTGGATGGAGCGTCGCCTAGCCCCGCTCGCTCACCGTCTCCGCCGCGCCCGTCTGTCTCCCCACTTCCGTCGCCGCCGCCGCCGCCGGCCGCCGCGTAGTCTCCTTTATGGCTCGCTCCCCTACGGCTACAGGAAAGAGCAGAAGATTGCAGCTGCAATGGATCGAGGCGTAGTGTATCCGTGTCTGCCTCCGGATGGTTCCGCGTGGGGGCCCAGAATATATTCCGCCCGCATCCCGGGCGTCGGCGCAGGCATGGGCGGCCCCCGACGGTGGCGATGCGCACACGCGCCATGCCTTGACCCTTGACGCGGTGAATCTTGGCCACGTCTGTCTGAAGTGTCAACCGGAGAAGATACCCGTCGTTTTCATTTTTCTCGAGACCCCCTCGGTTACGCCGTAATTACCACAATACCTGTAGAAATAGTGGCACTATATCCTTCCTCGTCGATACAAATAGAGACTTTTATTAAAAAACATATTTTTGAGAGACAAAAATACTCTCTAACAGTTTTAAATTAAATCCAAATGCTACCGTCCTTTGTTTCAAATTTCACGCTAGCTAAAAATGAATTAAAAGTAACTTTTATGGAGTGCCGCTGGATATAGCCAAGCCGTTAACGAGTGAAGATATATGAAAATTAATAATTTTTAATTAAATGATTATCTGAATAATAATTTAAAGTGAGTTTTTGGAAAGATTTTTTTACAAAATATATAGTATAATACACAGATACGCACAACGTACGTCTACGTATTAAGATGCTCTAAGACCGGAATAGTTACTTCTTCACCGAGAGGCTGATCGGAAAGCTCATCCATGGATTGCGAGAAGAGATGATATTTCCCTCATCGAAGGGATTGGTTTTGTCCCTCGTCATCACCTTTGCTTGCCATCTTGACAGTAAATTAGTTCTTGATTTGCTTCTTCTTTGTCAGCTAATTGCTAAAAGTGTGTTGCCGCTGAAGGGTGTTTCAACCACACACTAGCAGGGGCTAGCATGCTCAAGAGGTTGCATACAACCTGCAAAGCAGCAAAAATACAATATGATTGACGAAACCGATCTAGACACCGGTTAGATCGATGTTCAACTTGTTCTTGGCTGGATAGACTCTCAAACTTCTCTTGGAAAGACCCATCCGAAAGGAGTATGTAGAGGGTGTCTTAGAATCAGCAAGGTCATCTAAAACACCATCAAATCAGTTAGGAGACAAGATGAACAACAGAAGAGGTTGGAAAAGGGTAAAAATATGTAAATTGAATTTTGATCGATTGTATAATATGATCTCGGTCGACCATAATCCTCTTATATATATAGAAATTAAAGGATGGTCTTATCTCACTAGAAAAAAAATACAAAACATGTTCTTCAATTTTTTTCAGGTCGAAATATACCAAAAACCGATATGACAACTAAACGGGTTCATAACACATTAGAAGTTAGGCCTTGTTTAGTTCTAAAATTTTTTGGGAAAAAGATATTGTAGCACTTTCGTTTGTATGTGACAAATATTGTCTAATTATAGACTAACTAGGCTTAAAAGATTCGTCTCACAAATTACAGATAAATTGTGTAATTAGTTTTTGTTTTCATCTATGTTTAATGCTTCATGCATGTGTCCAAAGATTTGATGTGACAATAAATTTTAAAAAGTTTTGGGTTTTGGGGAGTAACTAAGGCCTTGTTTAGATCCAATATGTTTTTGGATTTTGACACTATAGCACTTTCGTTTTTATTTGACAAACATTGTCAAATTATGAAGTAACTAGGCGTAAAAGATTTATCTCGCGGTTTACATGCAAATAATGTAATTAATTTTTATTTTTATTTATATTTAGTGCTTTATGTATGTCGCAAAATTCGATATAATAGCTTGAAAAACTTTTAGTTTTTGAGGCCTTAAGCTTAGCCTGCTTTTGTGGGCTCACGCAGAGGCTCCGATCGACTGAAAAGCGGAAGTCAACCAATTGGCCGACCAAAAGTCGATATATTGAATCAAAAAAAAAAAGTCGATACATACCTACCTAGGCCTCAATCAGCGTTTTGGGTGCCGATATGTGATCAGCCGACTGGGTTCCTTAATATAAATTAAAAATAACTAATTATATAGATTATAACTATTTGTGAAATGAATTTTTATCCTATCAGATATTTATATAACTAATATAAATTAAAAATAACTAATTACACAGATTATAGTTATTTTAGGAAACGAATCTTTTAAACTTAATTAGTTTATAATGTGATAATGTGATGCTATAAGGATTAATTAAATTTAATAAATTTATCTCGTAAAATACACGAACTTCTATAATTTATTTTATATTACTATTCAACACTCTAATATAATATCTAATGTAGCACCTAATGTAACGTATCAAAACTTTACGCTCAGGCCACATCTGCGAGAATCGACACGAGACGAATCAGCTGCGACCTGCGATGCTTCATGCCATGCGGCATCGACACGACGATTGACATGCACAGCTGATTCACTGATGGTGAGGTGGTCGTCCGCCACGCGTTTGAGGCAGGGCAGCCACGGGGCCCAGTGCTTCCCAGACACCACAGTCCTTAAAGCTGTCTCCAATAGGAGACAGGAACTTAAACCTAAAATATATCTCTAAGACTGTCTCCAACAAGGAGAACCCAAAAATAGCACCCATTTTATAGTTTGAGTCACCTACAGTAAAAGAGTTAGAGACCTAAAACTTGTCTTCTCCAACAACCAAGGCAAAAGCAGAGCAAACATAAAAGCAGCAGCCACCATGGACCCGTATATGGGTTTCCTGGAGAAGAGCAGAGGGTTTGGGTTGAGGAGAGAGATGACTGAAGAGGACCTATATATGGGTTCTCTCTCCTTCTACCCAAAATAGGTACTCTCTTTGCCTATTCTGTTGGAGGGCATTTTTTCACTGTGCATGATGCAAAATGGGTTTGGGTAGCCATATGCATACCTTGTTGGAGACAGTCTAACATATAGGCCTTGTTTAGTTTGCAAAAATTTTCAAGATTTACCGTCACATCAAATCTTTGGTCGCATGCATGGAGCATTAAATATAGACGAAAATAAAAACTAATTGTATAGTTTACATGTAAATTGTGAGATGAATCTTTTGAGCCTAGTTACTCCATGATTAGATAATGTTTGTCAAATAAAAACGAAAGTACTACAGTAGCCAAAAACCAAAAATTTTGCGAACTAAACAAGGCCATAATAGAGTACTTATATAAAAGATCATTTTAAGTATTAAAAGAAATATAGATATTCTCTCGACTCATTTACAGAAAATATTGTTTTTAATTTTTATTGTTGAAGAAGATTAAAAATAAATATAAAATCTTTTATCTGTAGTGTTATGTAAAAAATAAATAGATCTTATATTTTGGATGAACAATCATTTTGCAGTCGGCAGGGCAAACGGTGCGCTGGGCAGGCATGCATGCATGAGCATGACCCACGGGCGGCTGGGCACGTTTCCGTACGTGTTCGGTGTTCCGAGTTCCGAGTTCCGATGGTGATGTCGACCGACCGTTCGCCATACGCCATGCACCACACGTCGGCATATGGCCAGTCCACCCGCTACCTAGCTTGCTTGACCAATTTGAGCAAAATCAGGCCTTGTTTAGTTCGCAAAATTTTTTGTTTTTTAGCTACTGTAGCATTTCGTTTTTATTTGACAAACATTGTCCAATCACGGAGTAACTAGGCTCAAAAGATTCATCTCACAAATTACAGCTAAATTATGCAGTTAATTTTTATTTTTGTCTATATTTAATGCTCCATACATGCGACCAAAGATTCGATATGACGGAGAATCTTGAAAATTTTTGCGAACTAAACAAGGCCTCACTAGTCGAAGGCTGCATGTTTGCTTCTTTATAAGGTTGTTTGATTCGTATGTTCCACCTATAATATATTAGTAGTTTCA
>Ga0182004_10003096_pt1 | contig 13141 bp, 7 predicted proteins | sample Sormic07211540_1_FD_120479 | JGI IMG/M metagenome (GOLD analysis project Ga0182004, IMG submission 120479) | Endophyte microbial communities from Sorghum bicolor roots, Mead, Nebraska, USA - 072115-40_1 MetaG | ecosystem: Host-associated > Plants > Roots > Unclassified | place: USA: Nebraska...
AAAAGACGAGGTGCAGGTGGATCGGGAGGCAGTGGATGTGGAGATGCTCGTCGCGCAGGCGCTGGTGGCCGCCATAAAACAGCGGGGAGGCGACGAGGTAGTGCGGAGGCGGCGTAGTATTGGGCAGTGGAGGAGGTCGTCGTCGTCGTCGTCGTCGTAGTCGTAGTCGTAGCCGTAGCGACGACGCTGCTACGGAGACGGAGGAGAGAGAACATGGATGGTCGCGGGAGGATTTGCATCTCCGCTACTCCTGAGCCGCCGATCGCGATTGCGCGGCCGGCGGCGCGGGGAAAGGGGAAAAGCAGGGCAGATCCTCTCCCTCCTCCGATTCCGATCGATAGAACAAGGACGGACGTCCAATTCCAATTCCAATTCCAAATGCAAGTTCGCCGTTCAGTACGTTTGGCGGCCCAGCAAACAACGGACGATGCATGCGGCCCAGTCCGCCGCCGTTGCCACAGCAGGAGCGTAGCTGGGTAGCGGCAAAGGGTGTTTCCTCAATCCATGGATGAGCTTCCAGATGAGTCACACCAGAAGATACAAGCCAAGCTCGATGCCGATGTCGAGGCTTTCTTGAAGAGTTGTACTAAGAATTGGCATGACAAGGTTACTCAATTCTGTGATCCCACCTACGGCGATATTATTACTGCTTCCACATCTTCTGGCGCCGAGGAAAACGGCGACAGAAAAACTAAATATGATGAAGTGATAAATATTGATTCTTATCCAACTCATGCAAACTACGATGACAAGTGCTACTATTTAGCATGTCTGTGACTTGCTTACTAATCGTTTGGATAAGATAGAGAGGAAGACAACCGATTGTGATCAATCCGGTGCCGTGCAACAACCTCACAGAGTTGAGGTGACGCACCATATTTAATGGCGCGACCAAAAGAATTAAATTTAAAAAAATGGATATTAAATTTGAAATATGTTTAAAAAAAGTGCTAAAAAAACCGCCACTGATGGCCTCACTTTTCCTAAAAAAAGTACTAATGCTATTAACAACATATATACAAGCGAAACAAAATTTTGAACATAGGTATTTTTTATATAAATGTAAATTTTTTGAACATAGTAATTGTCCCAAGTGTGTAAGAGGGAAATCACAGTTTAGAGTTCACTACCAATAATAGTGACGAGGAGCAAAATATGAGACTATTTGTTTCGCTTGCAAAATATGAGCAAAATATGAGACTATTTTTTGAACATAGTAATTGTCCCAAGTGTGTAAGAAGGAAATCACAGTTTAGACTATTTTTTGAACAAAATATGATTTTATTCACAATGTTCAGTTCACGACGGTGCAGCGGAGCAGGCTGGTAGGGGGTGATTGGTTGCTCCTTGGTCTGCCATCCGGGATGGAGGGCCTGTGCAGGCTCAAACTATTCCAGATGAGACCATGCACCTTCGCCTATTTGGTTGCAAATGAGTATAGCATACGGGATCATAAGAATCATGTTTGGTTGCTTGTCTGGATAGTTTTGTGGTATGACTTGGTGTGACCAGCTGTGTTTGGTTTGGTGCATGACAGAAGGTGTGAGCACACATGTATGGTTTTGGTGAGGTTACCACTCTAGTCACCAACAAGAACAAAGACTGAACCATAGCAATAAATGATGTAGTATTGAATAGATTGGTCTCAAATATCAGATGCTCCTCGGTTGACCTTGATCTTGGAGCATAAGAAACAAAGTTTGAGTACCTCAACACAAGCTCAAGGTCATCAGTTTTTGGTAACACAGTTGACATGCAAATAAGATATTACCATTGCCAATTCGACAGCACCAAAGTTCCATTAACCGCACAAAAATGTAAGAGAATAAACAACAAATCATTGCAAAGTGCCATAGGTCTCAGTGCTTATTACAGGGGTGACTGGTTGCCCTAGAAATTCACCAATGCTACTTATCAGTACAGATTAGAGGATGCAAGCAAAAGTTCAGCCATCACAAGATAAACAAGGCACGACTGCCACACTCAAAGGTGCTCCTCCAGCGCCTACAGTTACATTCACATCATCAACCTAGGCACTTTGCTCAGTTTGTAATAAATCAAAGCATCATCATGTGTAAGTGCAAGAGCAGACCACATGTCCAAAGCTCAAAAAAAGGGTTCAACCATCACAGATCTGAATGTAAAACATGTGAAATCACAAGTTGACTAGTAGATCTGCACAAGCACCGCACAGATCTAACCGGGTAACATCAAGAACCCTAGCTCCAAACCGCAAACAAAATCACCGCACACATCAAAGCTCATACAGGGGGAGGGGGAGGTGACTTGTATACCGATGCAACCTAGGGAGGACCGCCAAGGGTCCGTCAGAGATCGACGATGGTGATGGCGGAGGGAGGCCGAGAAGGTTGAAGAGGATTCACCGCACCGGGAGAGGAGAGGAAGGAGAGGCGCCAAATGGGGGAGGTAACCCTAACGCCCACCCGCGCGCACGATTTTATCGCTGGGACGCTCCAATCTCCCGCGCTCGTGCCTCCCCTTCCCGCCAAGGAGCGCACCGTCCGAGATGGCGAGGGAAGCTCGCCTCGAGAAGACGGCCTCAATCGGGGACGGAGGGGGTGAGGAGAATGAGAAGATACACCAAAACGATACGAGTTTGAGGAACCAAACACGGGCCAAGTGTATAAAGTTATACCGGACATGCCTTAGGATGCCATCGTTGGGGCAACCAATCACCCCCGTAGTAGCCCACCCAGGCCCAGGTCGAATCGAACATCAGGTGCCTTCCCAGTCCATCTCCGCGACGGCGTCCTCGGCGTGTACCCGCCGGCCACTTGTGCCTGCGGAGGTCGCGTCAAGGGACGGACGGGTCGGTCGTGTCGTTGCAAGGGTAGCCGGTCGGCGAAGGATGATCAGTGGGCGACGTCGATGGTGTGTGCGGAGAAAGTAAAATCCGCCCCTGCCATCTTCCCTCTTCACCTCTTGACGTGAACACACATAATATGAGAACATATGCATGTCTTTGATGAAGACGGAAAATTTGCATTCGTGGATCGTGGTGTGCGCACTTGCTTAGTCATGTTCAACGTGTTAGCACAGTGACCGAGTTGTTTATCAACATTACGATGGAGACAAAAAAAAATCGGTAAACAAGACTCAAGTCCAATTTACCCTTAAACACTGAACTAGTCTGGTGGAGCGCTTAGACTAGTTCAGTGTTCAATTTTGCGAACAGTTTTAGCAAAGTTAAAGTATGTAGTCAAGTCCAATTTAGCGAAGTTAAAATTGTTTGGTTATAATTCTACCCGATCCCCGATTGCTAGAACGGGTACTTTTCGTCTTTTCTTCTGAAGTTCTGATGATGCTGTTAGCTATTGTTCGTGTGCCCAATGTCAGGCCATCACTTCGATCATAAAGAGTTTTTTCTGCACTGCGCTCGAATGCATAATCTTCTCGTTTTGAGGGATTCTAAAGCTTTGATCTCCGAGGTGCCTTTTCTGCACAAAATGTGTGACTAGCTTTATATCGAGCAAAATTTTCTATTTGACACTAGACAAACTTATATTTTTCTATTTGACGTCTAAACTTAAAATATTTAATATAAAATATTATCAGCATATTAATCTTGTAACAGGGCTTGTCTCCTTAGAAAAATGAAATCTTTTTGTATGGCGTCATATAAAGGTATTGTAGCTTTTGGTGAGATCTACGACCATTTAGTTTTCATTTTTTTTTCCCATTTGAGATCATTAAGATGCTCAAAAATATAATATAAATTTCTAGGACCATATAAATCACATACCAGAGCTTGCCAATATTATACGGCGTTAGATAAAGATATTTTTATATGGAAGTTATATCTCTCAATGGTGATCTATGACTTTTTAGTTTTGGGTTTTTATTTAAGGAAATAGAAAATAAAAAATATCAATAGTCAGCAAAAGGGACCTCATGATTGGAAATAAACAACAGGGGCAAACCGTTAGAGTTCTAAACTTGTGGAAGTGTCAAATAGAAAATAAAAAATAAAAGAGGTAACAAAAAAGAAAGAATTTAAATTTGGGTGTCCAATATAAAAGTAGAAGTTTTTTTAATGTTAAATAGGAAATTTTATCCTTTATATTTGGACTGATGTAGCTTCTGATTCATTTCTACTCGCATTACAACATCAGGCCATCACTTCGATCATAAGAGTTTTTTCTGCACTGGGATCCAATGCATAATCTTCTCGTTTTGGAGGGATTCTAAAGCTTTGATCTTTGAGGTGCTTTTTTCTGCACACATGTACGACTAGCATTATATCAAGTAAATTTTCTATTTGACACTAGAAAAAATTTATATTTTCTATTTGACTTCTAAACTAGAAATATGTAATATAAAGTTATAGTAGCGTATTAATCTTGTAACAAGTTTGTCTTCTTAGAAAAATGGATATCTTTCTGTATTGCGTCATATAATGATACTATTTATATAAAAATTGTAGTTTTCACTTAGATCTATAACTTTTCAGTTTTTCTTTTTTTTCATTTAAGTTCATTAAGATGCTAAAAAATATGATATGAATTTTCGGTGTCATATAAATCGTGCACGTACCAGAGCTTGTCATCCTAGAAAAACTAGTATACTGCCCGTGCTAACGCTACGGTGATATTTAAAATAACAAAAACCAAAATAGTATATATGCATTAGTGATTTTGAAAAATCATCAATCACATGTTATAATATTAGAATAAAAAATATGATTTTGATGACAACCTGTATATACCAAATAAAGATTACTTGAATGATAATAATAATATCATAATATAGTGACACATGCAACTTTTCAGTTATTTACATACACCAAATATAGTTTTGCAAGCATCGAGAATTTACATTAGCCAAAAAAGAAACTAAAATTGTCTCTAAAACTATGGGTTGCAAAGATACAAGGAAAAAACCATCAGGCAACATCTTGAAATGGCTAATCAGTACCCTATGACCCAAAGATCCGAAGAATATTTAGCACTGTTTGTTTCAACAACGTAAGAATCTTACATGACAAAGTGAGTGGACAGGCAACCTATGGTGCACAAACAAAATGCATTTATATATATTTTTGCAAGGTGATGAAATCACCCGAGAGACGGCGATTATTGATCCTGGCTGATACTCATCGGATCTCATAGTCGTCTCTGGAACCATTTCCATAAAAATTAGGCACCTGGGGCAATGGATGCATATGATTTGAAGTTGTAATTGATAGCTTATCTGGTTCTAAAGTTCTACATGCTTTTCTTTGCTTCTGTTGTATTTTCCTTTCTTTTGCTGTATTTTTTCTTTTCTATATATATAAAAAAATAATATGGACCGTGTTAATATTTTGAGGTAAAAAATAGGTGCTTAAGAGAGTGAGCCAGTGTCTATCATTTGTTCCTTTTTTTGCTGCTAATCAGCACATTCTCTTTAGTGGGAAGGCAGATGGATCCACAAGTTTGACACAGTAGCCCAATCATATGAAAAAACTTCCTAATCTCTGATTGTGTTGCATATCTGACATGTGATGTTGAAAATGGTCAGGAATTTGGAGAAAAGAGTTAATAAACAAACTAAGCAGTAAACTTCAGTACAACCAAAGAACTGTACATGAGCTGGAAATACCTATCAACCTAGTACTTATACTTCAGGCTTTCCAATAGTATCATTGCAGGAGCTCTTATAACCTTTGGTATAAGTGTAATACTCTGTAAATGTCAAATTAGGATCTACTGTAGCAAAAGCCACATTTTTTTATTCCATATTACTGGATGCACATTGTGGCAAGGCTGGTACGGAAGTCATATCCAAATAAATGGGTTGTGACCTGTCTTTTCCCAACTTCAAGTAGCAAATAATTAACCAAGTAACCATCAATCAAAGCACTGAGTTTAGAATAGAATAATCACATGTCAAGCTACAATTTCAGAGTCTATCACTTGATATATCTCGTAGTAAAAGTTATACAGTACGTATTTTGTGATCTCATATTACTGAAACATCAAATCATATAATTAACTTTAACTTTTTGCCTATAATAATTATATAAGCAGATGGTAATAAGCCTCAACTACAACCAGGCACCGTAGCTGCAAATTCGTACAGAAAAAATAACACCAATATGATGAGTGTCGGTGAGCTGTAACTCCTAATTACAAGCCATCGTATCCTATGCTCCTGACAGACAAAATGATACTAAGACATGCCGGCAATAGTTGTTTGACAAAATTGCTAGACTAGAGGTGCGATCAATCTTATCAATATCAAGGCGGGGATATTTCTAATATTTTTTTTTCTTAAAAAAAGTTTCTAGAGACTACCTCATATTAACGCTTTTTTGTACTCGCATTATGAAAGCATCAATAGTATCCAAAAAATAAAATCTTTATTAACAAGTGGTAAGGCATACTTGACAAGCATATTGTCGAATACATTGCCTGCAGCACTGCAGCGTCTTCGTTCTCGCACGCCTTGTCCACGATTCTGCCTGTGCCAAGGGAGAGAGAGGTGCGCCATGTACGTTCATAGATCATCAACCAGTTTGGACGGTGATGGCAAACATAGCGGCCAAATAGACCTGGATCTCGTCAGAGGATGTACTCGAGCAGGCCCAAGCTGCAGCCGACGACGTTCGACGCGGGCGCCTACTCTGTTGCCGACCAGAGAAGTGGTCTCGCTGGCGGCGTGGCGGACGCATGCTTGGAGTAGCCCAGGCTATACGATTTTGGTGGGTGAACGACGCCGTAGAGATCGTGGCGGCAACCCTTTGTTTTTTTTCCTCATCCTCGGCAGTACATATGTTTATTTTTTTGTCGGGCTAAGGAATCGAACCTGCGGCTATGGTAAGAGTGGGAGACCGCAGGTGTGAGGGTGAGGGCGTAGGTATGAGAGGGTTGAGAAGTCTTGCATCAAACTTTGTGTGTCAGCCCTTGGATTTGACGTAGTTGTTTCGTGAGCCTTTGATTTTGATGGAGTGAAATTCTTGTGTGCAATTTTCTGGGTACACAATAGTTAGACTACTCAGCGGGGAACATTTTCTTTGGTGGATTTAAAATTATTTGAAGTGGTCAATTATAGTATAGATTACGCTTTTATTGTATGGTGTTGGATAAATATATTTTTACACGAAAGTTATATCTCTCGATGATATCTATAACTTTTTAGTTTTGAGTTTTATATTTAAGAAAATAGAAAATAGCAATAGTTAGCAAAAGAAGACCTCGTGGCTAGAAATAAACAATAGGGGCAAAACGGTCTATTCGTCTAGGACTCAACACCGTTAGAGTTCTAAGCTGACGAAAGCGACAAATAGAAACGTAAAAATAAAAGAGGTAACAAAAAAAGAAAGATTTTAAATTTAGGTGTCAAATAGAAAAGAAGTTTTCCTAGTGTTAAATAGGACACTTTCTTTTTTATATTTGGATTGATGTAGTTTCTGATTGTTTTTTTTTTAAAAAAAACTTCTTCTGATTGATTTCTACTGGCATCAAGTTGTATTCAATATGTTTGCTATCGACTTGACTTGAAGTGTGACAATTGGTGATGACTGATCAGTGATGAGATTGGATCAATTCAGGATGAGGCTAACCACCATCTCCTGCCAAGATTGTTCAGAGTACCCAGAAATCACCAGAGAAACCAAACCACGCCATGGATGTCTGCTGGAAAATTCCTCCATACGTTAAACATAAGCCCATGAACTAGATTTTCGTTGCAAAAAAAAAAATGTAGGTAGACAGTACGAACACTTTTATTACAACTACTAGTTGGGAAAGCCTGATTTTTTATTACACTAGTGTTCCAATGCTGCTGCCATCACTCTACTCTTTTAGCTGGCGCGCCGAAAAGGTTTTTCTTATTAGGTAAAACAGACCGTGTCACCTTCACCAAGAATGACGCAAAATCAGTCTTGATCAATTGATCGGCATGCCCATGTTGGTGTGCCGTGAAGGAGCAACAATGTTCTGAGCAACCAGAGGACTCTGCGTCTACCTTGAACTTCAAATCCATCTGAGTACCCATCACTACCGCAACCACATACCTCTTCAAGCCACGGGGCTCACCAATGGTGCCATCAAAGAGCCGGATTTCTTCGTGTAACCCGCTGATGAAACAGCCGAGACACAAATGGAAGATGTCTTGCACTTCTGACACGGTAACTTCTACAGTCACCTCAACTGCACGGTCGAGACGTGATGCACTTATGTCAATGGCACCATAATCGCCAATGATGCGACTTGTGAATACAGAACGATCCACTGTGCCCATGAGGCCTATCACAGACACACCATCAATCAGCTGTAGATCATCCTTCTCCTGTTCACCCGTCTTGATCTTCATATCATATTCAATTAGAGTACCGTAATCCAAACGGATCCCGCGCTTCGGGGCCATGTTGATAAGAGAACCCTACAAAATTACAGTTAAAAGAAAGAAACATCTACTTTCAAGAGAGAAAAAATATACATGAGGACCAGCTATAACACAAAATTGACTATGGCACATAGACCATAGCTTATTCTGGTTTCAGTAACTTAGTAATCAAGACCGCAAAATGCAAACTGAGCCTACGTCTATTAAATAATTCAAGAGCACATGCACAGCCAATACTATGCTATGTCATACACCTCAACGGTTATATTCTATGCATTATGCATGCTCAAATTTGGCTTTATATTTAGAAAAATAAATGAAGTAATTCAAAATATGGATCAAGTTTACTTAACTCCATCAAGCGTTGAAGTTCATCTACTTAAACCCTCAAGTACAAAATTGGATATTTGACCCATAAGTATTCCAGTCTAAATAAATCCCTAGGAGAGGTTTTGGAGGTGGTTTTGCTCTCATGGCATGCAAAATGGTTGCTAGCCTAGAACCACTCCAAAATTGCCCTAGAAGGTTATTAAGATGGTGTTGAATATGTAAAGGGTCCGAATACCTAGTTTTGTACTTGAGGGGGTCAATGAACCTCAATACTTGGGCCTATTAGCTAAACTTATCCCTTGAAAGAATTGCAGATAAGTATGGATGTGCACCTGCTCCACTGTGAAGGGATCATCCCTACTAATATTGACGACATAGTTAAGAAATGGTTCCAGCTCATCCCGTGCTGCTATGTAGCCATACAACTCTACTTTGCCAGCACCCACAGGAATCTTAGCCAACTTTAATGAGAAAATTTGCAACATGTGACGAGGATAATGGCGCAAACAAATTCCATTGACCATGCTGCAATCCGTGGGGTTTGAATACATCATTGCCTCCAACCGAGCTTCACAAAAATAAAAATTATATTGTAACTGGAAATTAATACAGCAAACAACATACCCTTCCATCCCTAAGGTTTGATAACATCATTGCCTCCAACAGAGCTTCAGAAAAATAAAAATTATATTGTGACCAGAAATTGATACAGCAAACAACACACTCCATCCATCCCTAAATGTTTGCCATGCGAAAAAAGGGAATATGCCACTTGAAAATTTCCTTTTCATCTAAGTGGAAACTATTTATGTTCTTTGTACCAAGACTTTCTTTCTCACAAAATGTCATCCAGGCCAAACCAAAGAAAAAGAGTTTTTTTTCTCAAGCACGCAGGAGAGCTGCATATCATTGCATTAAGAAAAAGAAAGAGTCTAATCACCTCTGAAAGGAAAACTTCCACATTTTCTACCCCAATGTATTTCAGAACCCCTAAACTGTTTCTAGGTTCCCTATTAGATAATTTGCTGGTCTTCTTGCGCATGAAAGTCTGCAACTGCAGCAGCAGACTTCGCAGGGCCGAATAGAAGCCAAGCTTTAGTGAGAACACTAGACTTTTGTTAGACTGCTAGTGTCCCTCAGCTATCCTGCCCCATAGGACAGTAGAATCTTTGTATATATATGCTACCATGGTTTGATGTGAAGTAGTTCAGCAGCAGTAGCACTCCGAAGTAGGGCATCAGCACTCTGAGTGACTTTTGCGCTCTGTTCTCCCTTCTGCACTATCACTCTCAAGTTTGTGTGTGCGCGTGGCTGAGGGTGAGGGTCTGCACCTGGCCAGCTAACATTCACCTATGAACTGCTTCAGGTCATTTCACCCCTCCCTGAAATTTTTCTTCTTCTGTTTCTCTTCTAGAAGTCATCCTTTTAAGTTTTCTGATGATATATAACATCAGACCCTACATTACAGAATATTTTCATAATTTTCAATAATATTTGCATATGTAGAGACTTTCTTTTTTATAAAAGGCAAAGCCTCAGCATTTAAGAAAGCAGAATTCGATACAATACCGGACATATGTAGAGACTAGGCAGAAATAACATATAAGGTCATGATATGTGCTAAAACCTTAAAATAATAACAAAATGTTATGAACATATTCCACAGTATATGGCATGATGCTATCTATAACCTCAAGATTTCTGAAGGAGGATGAATATCCATCTATATTCCTAGTTATAGAGAGAGTGATTAACTGATTACAAAGTACATATAGGGGAGAACTAGGATTAGGAAATAAAGAAGCAGAACCCAGGAGCCCGGACAGCACGAGTTGACCCTATGGTTTAAGCATATTCCAAGCAACAAGCCAACTATACAATAAAGCAATACATTAAGCATGCATAAGGAGAGGAGAAAACATCTCTAACAATTTCAACACATGGATAAATCAATTGACCCTATGATTTAAAAATGTCTCAATAACAAACAAAATAGGAAAAGAGATATTGATCACTTACTCTCAGTGCGGTCGGCAATACGGTAGTCTTTTTGCCATTGATATGTGTCCCTGTAAATTGAACCATCACGGTGACTGCTATCTGGAAGCCTATTAAGATGGACTACACGGTCAACAGAGGATTGATGTGCTGCTGCTGCTGCCTGGCGCATGTTGGCTGCCCCCTTATTGGCATCCGCTTCTAGCAGAGCCTCCCGGAATTCCCCCCATGTTTCTTGTTCACCATCTGTGACATCCGTAGTTTTCCTCCGAGTTTCTTCATCACCATAAATGATATCCACGCTTGACCTCCTCCCAGTATTACATAGACACTTGACACTCCCATGGCGGTCGATGAACTCCTTGGTTGTGTCACTATTCTAAACATTTTTCATAATATCCCTGGCAGAAGGTATGAGCTGTCTGTTGTCTGGTTTACCAGACTTCTCCTCGCCTCTTACTCCACTGCTGCTGGCCTTGTTCTGAGATCCATAACAAAATCTGTAGTATGAAATACCAATCTTAGCATCAACATAAATAAGATGGCATCATCAATCAAGGACTCAAGGCTGAAATTGCAACGGGATGTTATGTAGTAAGCCTGAAATCGATTTCAGTTTTCGTCCTTTTCAATCTGGGAAAGGTTTTCTCCCATTTGCTTCAGAAAACATAAGAACGGCAAAGGCATACAGTACTCAAAGTTGAGCACAACCTAAATCCGAAAGTATAAACGAATCCTAAAGGCGCAAACTTTAGCATCAGAAGAAGAAAACACACCGGGAAACACGACGGACGGGGGGATTGGAAGCCGCCATGAGTGGGAGCCGCCACCAGCGAAGCGGAGCATATGCCATAGAGAGGAGAGATCTCGAAGTAGGAATGAGGCGGTGCATCGGGAATTCGGGGCAGTTCCGGCAAGAGATTCGGCAATGTTAGGACGCTGTATGGTAGAGCTCACACGACGGCTCCAGCTCCCAACCCGGCAGAGGAAGAAGAGAAGACGAGGGCGGGCTAGATCTCGGGCGACGGCGGCTGGATCGACGAGGGCAGGCTCGGTGGGGCGCGGACGGGATGGCGTTCGTCGAACGCTTCGCCGGGTCGATTCATCAGTTACGGCCGTACGGGAACGCAATTGCCGAGTGTTTCCGGGTGCCCGCGAAAGCGAGGCTTGCTAGAAAAGTTTTGCCAAAAAATTTAGGCCTTGACATACAAAAAGTTTTTAAATTTTGACACTGTAGCACTTTTGTTTTTATTTAACATTGTTCAATCATAAAGTAACTAGGTTTAAAAGATTTTATCTCACGATTTAAAGGCAAACTGTACAATTAGTTTTTGTTTTTATATATATTTAATCCTCTATGCATATATCGCAAGTTTCGATGTGACGGGTAATCTTGAAATGTTTTTGGTTTTTGGGGGAACTAAACAAGATTATTCATCATATCAAATCTTGCGGCACACACATACATATAGGCCTTGTTTAGTTCAAAAAAATTATAAAATAGACATTGTAACACTTTCGTTTATATTTGACAATTATTGTCCAATCATGGACTAACTAGTCTCAAAAAATCTGTCTCATAAATTACAGACAAATTGTGTAATTAGTTATTATTTTTATCTATATTTATTACTTCATGCATACGTCGTAAGATTCGATGTGACGGAGAATCTAAATTTTTTTGCAAATTTTTTTGGAACTAAACAAGGCCATAGTATTAAATACAGATGAAAATAAAACTAATTGCACAATTTACCTGTAATTTGTGAGCGGAATTTTTTGAGCCTAGTTAGTCTATGATTGGACAATATTTGTTAAATACAAACGAAAGTGCTACAGTACCCAAAATCCTAAAATTTTGCCAACTGAACAAAGCCTCACACAAGGCCAATTTTTTTTTTTGTTTTGGCCGTAGTATTTTTATTTGTATTTCATAAATATTGTCTAATCATAGACCAACTATACTCAAAAATTTATCTCACAAATTACAGATAAAATATGCAATGAGTTTTTGTTTTCATCTATATTTAATGCTCTATACATACGTCTAAAGATTCGATATGATAGAAAATATTGATAAATTTTGAATAAACTAAACAAGGACTATTTCGTGTGCAGTAGGAGCAGTTGTGTACGGTCGAGGCCTCGAGGGCGGATGTCACGTTTCACCGGCCGGTAAGCGAGTAAGGGGCATCAGCTCATGATTAGTTTATATATTTTTATTTTTCAATATATTATCAAATTTACGTATTCCTTTTATAGAATCTTGAACTATGTAAAATAGATCAACTATGTGTTCATCGCCAATAACTACTCTTTTTCCTACTTTTCACTGTTTACGTCATAGTAGTTAGTCAAATACTAGCTAGCTGTCGAGGACGTCTTAACCCACGGGGTCTATAACCTATGTTTTTTTTTTTGCCTCCGATGGGAGGTTTATATTTGGCACATTCCTATATAAATC
>Ga0182004_10003097_pt1 | contig 13140 bp, 6 predicted proteins | sample Sormic07211540_1_FD_120479 | JGI IMG/M metagenome (GOLD analysis project Ga0182004, IMG submission 120479) | Endophyte microbial communities from Sorghum bicolor roots, Mead, Nebraska, USA - 072115-40_1 MetaG | ecosystem: Host-associated > Plants > Roots > Unclassified | place: USA: Nebraska...
CAGTGGTATTCCAGCATGGATGCTTGAGCTGCAGGGCATGGTGGAGCTCGCGTTAGAAGATTGCCAAAATCTTGAGAAGCTTCCTGCACTTTGGCAGTTACCATCCCTCCAATTTCTTCACTTGAGAAACCTGCAAAATTTACATTGCTTGTTCAGTGGTGGTGCTCCCTCCAAGTTTCAGAAACTGAAGAGGATGTCCTTGGACAATATGCCAAAGTTTGACACGTGGTGGAACACGAATGAGGTGCAAGGAGAAGAGCCGCTATTTCCCGAGGTTGAGTATCTGTTGATCTGTGATTGTGGAAGCCTCACAGCATTACCAAAAGCATCAGTGGTTAAACAATCTTCTGGCGAAGATGACACCGAGTGCCGCTCCATGTTTCCAGCATTGAGAGAAATGGGTTTATATAATTTGAAGAAGTTTCACAGATGGGAGGCAGTTGAAGGAACTACTCTAGGAGAACAAGTAACATTTCCCCAGCTTGAGAATCTAAAAATTAGGGAGTGCTCAGGGCTGACTACTTTTCCTGAAGCGCCAAAGCTAAGTACATTAGACCTAGAGGACTGCAGTGAAGAAGCATCCCTACAGGCAGCTAGCAGATATATTGCTTCATTGTCCGGTCTGAATCTGAAGGCGTCAGACAATTCAGATTTTAACAAAGAAGAAAATTCGATTGAAGTGGTGGTATGTGACCATGAATCCCCCTCCCTCCTAGGAGATCTGAGATTACTACGGTGCAACATTTTCTTCTGTCACTCAAGCGCACCAGTGTTGTGGAAATGTTTTGGACAGCTATCACAGTTGAAAATCTATCGGTGCGATGGTCTAGTCTACTGGCCAGAAAGTTTGTTCCAGTACTTGGTATCCTTGAAGACGTTAGATATTAAATGGTGCGACAAACTGACAGGACTCACGGAAGATGAAGCTTCTGATGAGCAATCTGCGCCAGAACGTAATGGAACCTTCCTGCCACGTCTGGAGTCCCTAGTGATTACTTTCTGTTACTCTTTGGTACAGCTCCCAAACCTATCAGCACCTCTCAAGACGTTACGTATTGAGTACTGCGACAGTCTCAAGCCCATGTCATTTGGTCAGCACCAGGAGACGGCGCCGGTGAATGGAGGTGGTGGTGTTGTACAGCGGGTGGAAACGACATCATCATTGATGATTGCTGCAGGGTCGTCCAGCAATGAGGATGAATCCACGGTGTCTACAGCTAAGCTGTCATCATCATCAGCCAGAAGTAATCATTGCTTCTTTCCATGCCTAGAATCTCTAGAAATAATAAGGTGTGATGGTTTGACAGAGGTTGCCAACCTTCCTCCATCACTGGAAGTACTCATCATTTATGATTGCCCATGCCTAGAATCATTTACAATTACAAGTGGACCTCATCACGTATACTCATCTCTCAGAGCTCTTTGTATTAGAAACTGTCATGGTATAAAGCAGCTTCCACCGAGCTTACACCTACAACAACAACGTCGTCTGAACCACCACCTTCAAGGTAATCTCTATACTAGTTATGCATTTGTGCCACCTAAATTCTTTAATTTTCGGAATTGCACATTTGGGCCATCTACAAACTAACGCCAGGAATAATTGATACCTCCACTTGTGCCGTCCGACGCCAGAGTCATGAACTTTTTTTTTCTCTTATTTACAGTTATCTCGCTGGTCCATTTTACTTACAAATCTAATTAACCATTCTAACATGTACAAATTATTTTGGCATGTCACACTAACCATGAAAACATTGTTTCTACACTTGTTCTGTATCTCATCCATCCAGAGCAAGTGGATCTTGATTCCAAACCACAGTCCATGTCCGATGGAGCATCTACAGATGTAGTAGTGAAGCAGTCATCATCAGCCAGCAGTAACCATTGCTTCTTTCCATGCCTAGAATCTCTACATATAGATCGTTGTGATGGCTTGACAAAGGTTGCCAACCTTCCTCCGTCCATCAAGACCTTGCAGATTTGGAATTGTCAGAGTCTTATTTCCCTGTCAGGAGAGGTCCCGTCACTGGAAGAACTCAATGTTTGGTCTTGCCCAAGCCTGGAATCCTTACCGAATGGGCCTGCTCATCAAGCATACTCATCTCTTCAAGTTCTTGAAATTAGAGGCTGTAGTTGTATAAAGCAACTTCCACCAAGCCTACAACAGCGTCTGGATCACCTCAAGGAGAAAGATCTAGACCCCCATCTTCTTCAAGGTACTCTCTACTTAATTAATTGATTTCACTTTAATTAATTTAGGGCCTGTTTGGCTGGGCTCCTCTCCGGCTTCAGCTCTGGCTCCTCCAGAAAGAGCCCTACCAAACGTTTTTCTGGAGAAGCCATTTAATTTTAAATAAAAAGCTGAGGAGCCAGAGCCATTTTGGTGAAGCCACAAATTATGGCTTCTCCAAAATGGTCTGGCTCCTCCAGAGGAGCCCCTCGAGAGGAGCCGTGTCAAACACTCCCTAATGACCAGGTGCTTGATTGTTATTACATTGCCTAAAACTCTACTACTGTCTTAATCATTCTTCTAGTATTAGTTATCATAATATATACATGACGTGATTTACTAAGCGTCGACGAAATATGGTCGGTAGTCTACCTAGGGGTATGCCCAAGGTAGTAGATTATCGGCAGACAGATGCGCAAGCTACAAACTAGGTGGTGATGCAAGACAAACGCAAGACAAGCTATATGATGGTGGATCAAGGAGCCATTGATGACCTGCTTGATCAAGAACAACTGGAAAATAGTTAGCCATTACATGTTCGTCGCCCGTAGCTGATCGGACAGCGATTTCGTAGAGTGTGATCCAGTTTTCGGATTCTCCTTGCCATCATATTTCTTGAGTTTTTAAAGCTTAAAGTTCCTCAGCCATATGACTTGTCGGAGATGAGCAGTAAATTGCTTTAAGCCGGGAGGGTCGTGTGCGGTATCGTACTGTATGCGGCGGATGTTCTCGTGGGCCGCTCGATCATTGACGCGGTGGGTGATGTGGCTGCGGACATCGCATGGAAGGAGAGAGCAATGGAGATCGTATTCGGGATCTTAGTTAACCTCTTGATCTCGATTGTCGTAGTGACCGTGGTTATAGTCCCGACCACCACGACCACCGCCTCGACCATTACCACGGCCGCCGCCGCTGTGAGTACCACGACCACCCCGTCACCGGCACCATAACCACCACGATTAGCACCGTCACCAGTGTCATAACCTCCATGACCGTAACCGGCGTCGTAACCTCCACAGCCATCGTCGTCGCTGCCCTGAACCGCGCCACGGCCGCCTAGGATATTGGCCAGAGGTGGGCCGTCGTGACATGGGGCGTTGTGAAGCACAACTTCGGTGACTACGACTAGATGCGACTGATGTGCTTGTAGTGGCATGGGCACGTTTTGCAAGTTCAACGGTTTGGCTCTCATAGCAGCTATCAGGTGTGCTCGTATGTTGGTATGGACTTTCTAATACTCTGGTGTATCTGCGAGCCGCTCCAAGTTAGCCATGGCGACAGCCACGTTGGCACTTGGAGTTCAGAAGACTTGTCTTTCTCCCACCATGTCGAAAGCATTATTGTGATTTTGTGGTCGAGGCCCTCTCTCATGTTCTGCTTCTTCGTTTACCCACCGTTGAGTTCAATCAACGTTGTGTTGCTCGCGGTCTTGCCGCTGCTCGTCGATTTCACCGTCGACCACGGGTTCGTCATTACTGACGTTAAGAACCATGTCACCATGCCTCGGTGGGAAAGTGGGGAAACACGGGAAACCCGGCGGCTACGGTGGTAAGTACAGGTCGTAGTCGTTGTCCTCAGGGTGCAAGACCTCGGTATGGACAGACCCAGTACTGGACCTCGTACTGGAGCTGCCATCCACATGGAGGGTATGGACGGATATTTGTGGAGCTTCCTCGATGACAACCATGTTGACGATGTGGTGGGATGGTGGCTGAGGTAGGTCCAAGATATGTAGATCTGAAACGTGATCTCTCTCCATAGGATCCATGAACAGATGCGGGATGTGATGCACGTATTCGGAAGCTGAGTTTGCCAGGCCATATGGGAAGGCTCGGGGATCCTCCATCAGGGCTTGGTACTCAGAAAAACTGAGTCCGGTTGCAGGGACCGGTCGAAAGCGGACAGTCCGTCCTTTAGGAGTAGCGGTAACCACCACTAGTTCTGTATTCAGCCATGCAAGATGACTGGCCCGAGCTGGTCGGGTAGATCTATCATGGTGGGCAGATACCTGCTCAACAGATTGATTCTGGATCCAATCTACCAGAGCTAGGGTTTCGAAAAGCTTGTAGCCGACTTGATCGACAGCCTCGAGCAGGTCGGTGTTGTTTTAGGTGTTTTTGGATTTTAGGGGTAACTAAACAGGGCCTAATAGTACTATTTGGACGGTGGACTATGGTGCTTTACTAATGTCTCTAATTCCACCTTCATTTATATGCATATATAAATTCAAAAATCGTCTCGCAAAACAAAATTCTAACATCATCTATGAACAGTACGTACTGGTGGGAGGATCACAGCATTAATGGGTAAGCTAGAGTGCTTCAGATCGAGGAGTCAGGACTAGGTGAAAGTTGTAACCAAGGTTCCTACCTAATATCAGCAAGCATGCTTAATGAATTCTCTTTTTTTCCTTTTGGAGACTCCAATGATGCTGGCACTTAATGCTGACTTCCTCGTAGGATCATTTCCAGACAAATCGTGTTTCCAGACTCTGCAAAAGATTGGTCGTTCCTGCAGCACCCTTTCTGAAGCTAATTAATATCCAGTGAAGTCGTCTAATTGAAGAATGTATTGCATAACAATGTATTCTCCAGTAAAGCTAATTTTGCAACAAAGTGCTCAAAGGTGAGAGGGCTACTGGCTACTGCAAAGGAAGGAGCTGATCGCAGGCCCTGAGTTTGAGCAAGTATTATAGACTGCAAGGAAGGAGCTGATCGCAGGGCTGATCTCCACCATTTCTTGGACCTTCTATTTTCTTGTTGCAATGTAATGTATTTGAGTTTTGCATTGTGCTCTAGCACAATAGAAAAAACACAGGTAGCAGTTCAACGATGTACTATTTTCATACATGACTCCCGCCGAGGATAGCTGTCCGGCAAGTTGCGAGTGGCTGTTTCAGTTTTTGTTCAGTTCAGCGCAGCATCACAAATTAAAGTCCAACTAACTACTGGACTTGGGCTGCACACGCCAACTCGAAGACAATAACTAGCTAGGTGGTTCATTGTATGATCGTTACCAGACTGCACATGATTGGTGGTTCTTGCGGCTCTTGGAGTAATGTATTGCGTACGCTTTCTGAAGCTAATCACCACAAAAGTCTTCTGATGCAAGAATGTAGTGCATATCTTTAGTTTTTTCTGAAGATAATCTCTAGTGAAGACAGTCAAAAAAAAAATCTCTAGTGAAGACGTCAAAGGTGAGTGGCTACTACCTACTACAAGGAAGGGGAGCGATCGAAGGCCCAGAGTTTGAGCAGAAAAGCAGTCTTAGACTGCAAGCTGAAGAATTTATTGCATAATTTATTGGTCCTATATTGTTTTCCTTTTGAAATGCATTGCCCAGAGTTTCAGCATAAGTTAGCACACACAGAGCTCCAGGCTAGCTCTCGATTTCTTGGTCCTATTGTTTTCCTTTTGAAATGTATTGCATAATTTCTGAAGAATTTAGATAGCAGTCCGATCACATGATGTATTATTTTCCTACATTGACTGTGGGGAGACCGGGAGAGGATAGCTATCATGCATCAACAGCATATATAATATTGTGCACTGACAACTAATTTAAGCTGAACATGGTGTGCCCTGCCAGGTTCAGTTTAATTTCAGGCAGCATCACAAAGTCGAACTTAGTGGACTTGCGCTCCACATGCCAATAACTAGGTGGTTCATCTATCCATACGCTCTGATTTGGCTCCACAAAATCAGATTGAAGACAAGGAAAACAAATAGAGGCATGGATCTAATGAGTGCTAGGTTAGCTAGGGTAAAGGGAAGCACACTGACCTGAGACCGACGACTCCGTCTTGCGTCTTCCGTCGACGGGTGGTGGTGGCAGTGGCTGCGGCGGCTTCCATCCACAGGCTCCGTCAAGTGTTCCTGAATCGGACGGACGAGTCGGCGGCGACGGAGGGGTGGCACAAGCGGTGAAATCTTGGGGCCCCAAGCACGTTTCCATGGACGCCGATTGGGCAGAAATAAGAGACCCTATTAGTTTTGAATGCTCCGCATCAGTCCGCGGTTTGTGTGAGACCCAAATTAAGAGAGAGCAGCTCTCAATGTCCGCAAGAAGCCATGGGCCCATATGGCCAGCCCGCGACCTTGATTCTGCATCAAAGCAATTGCTACAGATTGCAACGAAGCAATTTCTCTAGAAAAAGTAGTCATGTGTACCCAATGGTTTGCAAAATCACACTACCATGCTGAGGTGGAGATGGATGTAAGAGAGTAGTAGTTTTTTTTTTTTTTGGTACAATAGGTATATATAGGTTTGATACCCTCTCACGCACCGAGCCTGATGTTGTGGCCTCCTGTTCCTGGTTCGGCAACGCAGGTGATGGCGCAGCTTGTGATGATGAGGTTGCGCGCGTGGATGTCCTCAGACTACAGCTAGCGCAAGGAAATTGTTGTCGAAGATACTCCAGGTCTTCCCAAGTCGACAGCGAAGCAGAGGTCCAGCTCTGTTTAACGGTGGCCAATACAGCAGAGGATTCGGCTTAATTTGTTGATTTGTTCGAGGAACAAATGCAGGCGTACATTTTGCTCAACAGAACAGGCCAATCAGAACTAATAACAACATTATAGTATTATAGTAATCTTGAATAAAACAGCAAACACAAGGCAATCATCTGTCAGCATTTGTTTTTACTCTTTCCTTTTTTAGGGGAATCCCTTGGAGATGGAGTAAGGTCAGTCTCAATGGAGTTTCAATAAAGTTTCATGCACATTAAATATGCTGATGTGACGCTATATTGATGAAGAGAGAGATGATAAGAATTTCATGGGAGTAGATAGAGTTTCATCCACATAAAACTCATATGCACTGTTTTCAAAATATGAAAGTGTTGAAAACTATGTCATAAAAGTTCTATTAAGGATGGTCTAAGGGTCTGGCGACCTTGGGGCCACTACCCAGGCTCCAATGGAATGGGCATGAACACCATCAATCCAACTCAAAACTTGCGGCCCCGCGAGTGATGATTGGCATGCAATAAGAAAAAAATAAAATAAATATACCAAACATTTCATGTATACCAACATATCATTGTGGACTGAGACATCCAATGAGCCAGTTTGGTATAGCTCTATCTTCGAGATCTATGCTAACTCTATGGTTTATACACTAAATTAAAGTGATATAATAGATATTTATATTTATTCTAAACTATAAACAAAATAGGTAATCTAAATGCATTCGACGTGCATGCCGCTCTACAAATCCAAGATTTTCTAGAGCTACAAATACCCTAATATAGGGAATCTATAGCGCTGAGCTCTGTCCAAACAACACAAAAATATATGAACAACTAAAAATGAATAGAAATTGCATGAGCTATATAGAAAAATAAATAAATACCTTAGAGATGAAAACAAAAATAATAAAATATAGAACAAAGCAAAAAATACTAAAAAAAGGAAAAAAACACTAAATTGAGTAAATCAAAAGAACATCACATGGACAAGTTCACATGGACAATACTTGAACAACCTAACAAAATATCTCGCTCATGTGTTAACGAGGTCATGTTAGTTTTGGGATTGGCTTGCGCCAATTCTAATACTAACACCAAAATTTTTGAAAACATTGCTTTAGAAAAGTAGTCATGTATATTTAGTGGTTTGCACAAAGTTCTTCGACGCGCGCTACCGTACTGACGTGGAGATATGGCTATAGTCACTACTACAGAGGTGGGCACACCTTCCGACCGTCTCCATTATTCTAAGCCAGGTCGTCCTCCCAAAGGCCCGACTTAAAACGACTACCTCCATTAATCATCGATTAGCTGAGGTGGTTGTTATAAAATAACCGCCTCCGTGGACGCATGGAGCAAGAGTGAGGCTGCGCGTTGGAAGTTTCACGTGCTACTCCACGTCAATGATCTGGAAGCGGAGCTAGTGGCCACTCGTGGCTCAACACATGTTTGTGGAGTCCACTTGTCATAAGCACAAAAGAAGCACAAACCAAAGAAGAAGGAGGTAGCAATGCACACTGTGTCGTGGTCTATCCCTCAGCCACCACACACAAGCGCCTCCCTCTCCCGTCCTACACATCACGCTCATCCTCTCTCTCTCTCTCCACGCATCCTCTCTACTCCCTCTCTTGACCATAGCCGGGGCAACGAAGCCGACAGCCACAAAGGCCTCCCTCTCTACTCCCTAACTTCTCTCTCTCTCTCTCTCTACACGGCAACGAAGGCAATGGCGAGGAGGAGATGGGGTTGGATCTAGTGAGGGCAGCCGGATTTGATGGAGACCGACCAGATCTAGTGAAGGATAGCATCGACGACGCCGATGGGGCAGGTACAGTCTCCCCATCTCTCTCTATCTTCCTCTCTTTATCTCCCTCACTCTTCCCTCTCCCTTTTTGCAGATCTGGTGCTGGCTGGAGCCGCACGGACGATGGCGATGATGAGCAGACCCTAGGAACCGACACGCGTGAGGATGATTGCAGTGGCAAACCGGTGGACGATGACACATGAGCGGCCTTCGCGACGTCGACCGGAGCCAACACGGACTGTGGAAAAGGACGGCCTAGATGACGACGGATCCAGAAGCTAGAGCTAGATGGCTCCAAAACCTTGATTTTTTTTATTTTTTTATTAACCGAGGTGGGATAGTATAATGACCGCCTCCATTAAAGGTCTATTAATGGTGGTGGTTACCTTATAATGTCCCCCTCTGTTAAGGTTTTAATGGAAGCAAGCAGGGGCAACCGCCTCCATCAAATCATGATTAACCGTGACCTATTGTTGGGGGCAGGGGCAGTTGCCCCTACCCGCCTCCATTAACGAAAAACAACCGTCTCCAATAAAAAACTTGTAGTAATGAGTAGGTTATCGAGTTGTTGAGTTGCATTATCTCTAGAATTGTTTTACACCTGAAGTCATAAATATTGGAGTCATCAATCTTCACTATGAAGAGGAAACACATACTCCGATCCCTCCATACCCGTAAAGAAAGTAGTTTTAGACAAAATTTGGATCAAATATTGGGAATATAAATCATGAATAACGTATAAATTCTTAAGTTTGAAAATATGAAAACCATATAAATAGATTTGTCTTGAAAATACTTTTATAAAATATATTTTAATTTCCTCCATATCGCAATTAGAAGTCGTTTAGGATTGTTTACGGGTATGAAGAGAGTCCTAAATAACACACGGGATGCAGGTGTGGTGCACTTAACAAATAACACACGGGATGGGTGGTGCCCTTAACAAATTTATTAGCAGCGCAACTAGGCAACTACTGATTCCATTTCATAAAAGCCGTCATGGAGAGTTTTAGAGCTTGTTTGGTTCCCCTTGCTAAATTTTAGCTAACTAAAATTATTTTAGCTACGGAACTAAACTACTTTAGCTCTTTTAATATGTTTGGAACTTTAGCTATTAAAGTGACTAAAGTTTAGCTAGCTAAAATTTAGCAAGAGAACCAAACAAAGCCTTAATTTAGTTTTTTCACATATTGCAAACTATATGCGGCTTCAGCGGGTCAACGACAATCGACAAGCTTTGTGGATTTGCAGCTGGTACAGAAATATTAATTGGACCTATCATTACGAAAAGGAAGTATGCAGTAGAGAAAAACATCAGATGAAAGTGATGCCTAAATTATAACAAAATTATACTATTTTTTTTTCACAGGACCTGAGATAAAAGCAAGTGGATGTTTTCAAATCACATTACAATAATAGTGTGCATTCGATTAATTTAATTAAACCTCGCAAATTGTAATATGAAACAACCAAAGATCGATGCTCCCGGCTCATCTGTACTCGAGATGCAATGCAAGTGGTGTCCTACTAATCATTTAGCATGCCGATGCGTTGAAATTGCAAAGTTCACGTGCTCCCACATGGTTAGTCCCGTTGGTCAAGTGCGGAGCTGTTTTAAGCGACCTAGCCATTTGTACAAACAAACTATACTTCTATATTGTACTGTTCTGGTCGATGCAATCAATCAAGCAGGGCCACATGGCTCATAACAACTTAGGTCTTGTTTGGATGTAGTCGCATTCACATCAATCCATATGTGTTGAGGTGGATTGGAGTACAACTTGAACTAAATTCCACCTCAATCCACACCAACACACATGAATTAAAGTGAATACGACAACATCCAAACAAAGCCTTAATCGAAAGTCAGCACACGCGTTACTGGTTCCATCTTCCTCCAAACAGCTGCTCAGATCCACATCCACTCCCTTGATCACCACCCAGCAGCTGGTGCTTCCTTGCATCCTGCACCCGTGTTCTGAGCGAGCACAAGGAGTTCCAATGGCGGAGGTACTGGCCACCATGGTGGTCGGGCCACTGGTGTCCATGGTGAAGGAGAAGGCCTCGAGCATCCTCCTGGACCAGTATAAGGTGATGGAGGGCATGGAGGAGCAGCACAAGCTCCTCAAGCGCAAGCTGCCTGCCGTCCTCGATGTCATCACTGACGCCGAGGAGCAGGCAGCGAAAAACAGAGAAGGAGCAAAAGCTTGGCTTGAGGAGCTCCGGAACGTGGCCTACAAGGCGAATGATGTCCTTGATGAGTTCAAGTATGAGGCACTCCGGCGCAAGGCCAAGGCAGAGGGGCATTACAAGGAGTTTGGTATGGATGTCATAAAACTCTTCCCTTCTCACAACCGTTTTGTGTTCCGTTATATAATGGCAAACAAGCTTCGCATGATTTTGCAAGAAATTGATGTCCTCATAGCAGAGATGAATACCTTTAGGTTTAAATTCAAACCACAACCGCCAATGTCCTTGAAATGGAGGCAAACAGATCCTTACATCCCAAGCCATTCTATGAATATTGCTAGTGAATCAAGAGCCCAAGACAAGAAGAAGATTGTTAGTGCATTGCTTGACCAAAGCAACAATGTGGGTCTCACAGTCCTACCCATTGTAGGAATGGGGGGAATGGGCAAGACCACATTAGCGCAGCTTGTTTACAGTGACTCTGCCATTAAGAAGCACTTCCAGGTTCGGATCTGGGTTTGTGTGTCTGAAAACTTTGATGTGGATTCCCTGTTTAAAATAATAGTGGAAGAGGCTAAAAAGAATGGTTGTGAAACGAGAGATGGTTCAGCATTGGAAGAAACGAGCGATGGTTCAACATTGGAAAAGTTTAAAAATGCAGTGAGTGGGAAGAAGTACCTCCTCATACTGGATGATGTATGGAACCGTGAGGCCAACAAGTGGGATAAGTTGAGGTCCTACCTTCATCATGGTGCCCCCGGTAGCTCAGTTTTGACAACAACTCGTGATGAAAATATTGCTCGGTTCATGGGGACAATCAAAGCCCATAAGATCAAGCACTTGGAAGAAAGCTACATAGAAGACATTATTAAGACTAGAGCATTCAGTTCACCATCAGAAGTGCCAACGGAGCTACAAAACTTGGTTGGTGATGTTGCGAAGAGATGTTCTGGTTCTCCTTTAGCTGCTACAGCATTGGGGTCTGTGCTGCGTACTAAGAATACCGTGCAAGAATGGGAGGCTGTATTAAATCGAAGCACAATTTGTGATGAGGAAAATGGAATCTTACCAATACTCAAGCTCAGTTACAATTACTTGCCACCACATATGCGGCAATGCTTTGCCTTTTGCGCTATGTGTCCCAAAGATCACAAGATTGATGTGGAAATGTTGATTCGACTATGGATGGCTAATAGTTTCATCCCAGAGCAACATGGAGTGTGCCCTGAAGTCACTGGTAAACAAATTTTCAAAGAGCTGGCTCAAAGGTCATTTTTTCAGGAGGTGCGGCAAGACAGATTTTACAGGCAAATCAGTTGTAGAATCCATGACCTTATGCATGATGTTGCACATGATTCTATGGGAAAAGAATGTGCCACTTTAAATACCGAACTGAGCCAAAGTGAGGATTTTCTATACTCTGGTCGTCATTTATTTCTGTCAGTTGATATCCCAGGAAATGTTGTGAATGATTCCCGAGAGAAAGGATCTCTAGCTATCCAGACACTGATATGTGACTGGTCCAGAACACTGGATGTGCAACATTTATCAAAATACTGCAGATCTGTGCGAGCCTTAAAGACCAGACAAGGTTCATCCTTAGAGCCAAAATATCTTCATCACCTACGGTATCTTGATCTCTCGGCAAGTGATATTGAAGCACTTTCTGAAGACATTACCATCCTGTACCATCTGCAAACATTGAACCTATCCTATTGTAGAAGTCTTAAAAATCTTCCAAAGGCAATGAAGTATATGACTGCTCTCCGTCACCTCTACACTCATGGATGTAGGAAGTTAAAGAGCATGCCTCCAAACCTCGGACACCTCACGTCCCTGCAGACGCTTACATGCTTTGTAGCAGCTACTGGCTCGAGATGCAGTAACTTGGGTGAGCTGGAGAAGTTGGACCTAGGTGGTAAGCTAGAGCTAAGCCGGCTCGAAAATGCGACAGGAGCAGATGCAAAAGCAGCAAATCTTTGGGATAAGAAAAGGTTGGAAGAACTAACATTAAAATGGTCTGACAATCATGACAAGGAAACAGATAAGGAGGTGCTGGAAGGTCTCAGACCTCATGACGGGTTGAAGGCTCTGAGGATGTTTTTCTATTGGAGCAGTGGTACTCCAACATGGATGCTTGAGCTGCAAGGCATGGTGGAGCTCTTGTTAACAAATTGCAAAAATCTCGAGAATCTTCCTGCACTCTGGCAGTTACCGTCCCTCCAAGTTCTTGACTTACACAGCCTGCCAAATTTACATTGCTTGTTCAGCGGTGGTGCTCCCTCCAAGTTTCAGAAACTGAAGAGGATGGCCTTGGAGAATATGCCAAAGTTTGAGACGTGGTGGGACACGAATGAGGTGCAAGGAGAAGATCCGCTATTTCCCGAGGTTGAGTATCTGAGGATCAGGGATTGTGGAAGCCTCACAGCATTACCAAAAGCATCG
>Ga0182004_10003098_pt1 | contig 13140 bp, 13 predicted proteins | sample Sormic07211540_1_FD_120479 | JGI IMG/M metagenome (GOLD analysis project Ga0182004, IMG submission 120479) | Endophyte microbial communities from Sorghum bicolor roots, Mead, Nebraska, USA - 072115-40_1 MetaG | ecosystem: Host-associated > Plants > Roots > Unclassified | place: USA: Nebraska...
CGGCCAGCTCGGCCCGCCGCACGGCCTCCTCCAGGCTGAACCGCAGGTCGCTGATCTCCGTGCGCGCCTCATCCAGCTGCTTGTCCTTGACCGCGACGTCGGCGCCGGCGTCGCTGCCCTTCGACACGAGCACGTACCCGTCCAGCTGCTTGGCCCCCTGCCCCGCCGGCTCGGGCTCCAGCTCCTTCGTGTAGAACTCGTCCTCGTCTTTGGAGACGACCTCCGTGGCGAAGGCGCAAGTATCTGAGCTGCCTTCTCGCGGCGTGGAGGTCGTCGGAGCTGCGGCCGGCTCCGCTCGTGGTTCTTGGTTCGATGCCCTCGCGACCTTGTCAACCTCGGCGATGCTGATGACGTCCTTGACATCAGAGTGCATGCTCTGGAAATCGTCCTTGGAGCTCTCAAGGACAAAGCTGGCATCTGCCCTCGTCTCTACGTGATCTTGAACAGGGGCGTCATTCCCTTGGCACACCGTGAAGTCTGCAAGTGCGCCATCTGACTCAGCTGGTTCTGCTTCGATACATTTGAATCTGACACGTGGTTGATTGGCATAGTTATCTTCTCCAGAGATTTTAGCAATAAGACATCTTGTATCTTGAGCATCGGAATTCCCTTCAGCTACTGTCGTGTCCCCAACCATCACTGCTGCTCCTTGTTTATTCTCACTCTCAGCTAAGTCCTCGGATGTACCAATTTCCATCTCGCTGCCACCAGATGGAACGACGACTTGACAATCCTTTCTGAAGATTTCATCAGAGACAAAGGATAATCCTGGTGAGTGCTGAAACGTGAATTCCGGCTCCGCTTCAGCATCTTCCACTGCTGTTTCACGTCCCAGAACCTGAACCTGATCATGACGACCATCCAAGTTGCTGCAACCGGCAGCACTGAGCACCGTCGTTGCATCAGAATCTCGTGGCTTTTGCGGCGACACGTAAATCTCCTTGGCCTGCTTGAGCTCCGCCTGCAGGTACTCAACTTCCACCGTCTTGGCCAGCAGCTCCATCTCCATGCGCTCCATCATCTCAATCTGCCTCCTGACGACCTCCAGATTCCTGTCAGAGTCAAGCAACTGGAGCGTGGACTCCTGAAAGAAGACGGACCTCTCCTCCTCCGCCCTGATGGCGGCGACGGCGGACGACAGGACCGTCTCGTTGAGCTGCAGTATCCGCGCCAGGGCGTCCTTGGTGCCTTCCCTCTCCAGGATGGCCCTCGTCTCCATGTCCTCCACCTCCCGCAGCACGAAGGCGACCGACGCCCTGGCGGCGTCGAGGTCGCGCCTCACGACGGCGAGCTCGCCCCTCAGGGCCTCGCACTCGCCGTCCGTCTCCGACTGCCGGCTCATGATGCTGATGTTCTCGGCCTCCAGCTGGGCGATGCGGAGGTGCGCGTCCATGCACTCTTTCTCGTGCTGCCCCGACAGCTCCTGCACCGCCTTCTGGAGAGCTTCGATCTGCATCGTGGCTTGCTTGTGCTGGCTCTCTCTCACTTCCAGCTGCAGCTTGCAGGTCGCGAGCTCCTTGGTTAAGACGGCGATCTGATCTTCCTCCTGCATATGCGTTTTAGTACCAACACAAAACAAAAGCATGTGTGTGATTGATTCATGTCAGCGTTACAACGAAGCGAAATGGAAATAGCGAGTGCAATTACAGCTAGTGACGCACATTCCCGTCTGGACTAAGCCTGCTCTGATCGCTTCCCCGGTCGAAGAGATCCACTGCTGCCTTCACGGACTCTAATGGTGTAGTGTCGATCTCGGCCATCGGTTATCGTGCGGTTTCCTGCACTCCGTAAGCAATAACATGATATATCTAACGCGCGAGAGATGAGTGACTGAAGAAAGTTCTTGCAGGGCTCAGATGCTCCCGAAGATATCGACAGGAAAGATTACTTGCCTAGTGCATGCAAGAGCTGAGCTGAGCAGGTCATTCACTGCATCGACAGATCTCACTGAACTGGAGAGAGAGAGAGAGAGAGAGAGAGAGAGAGAGAGAGAGACTGCCCAAGTGTGCGTGCTAGACGATGGGCCGCCGACTGTGCGACGAGGAGATCGGTGCGCAAGTGGGGGCAGCTATATAGGCAAATCCGCAGGGACACGCGGAGCCGGCAAAGACGAGGCGCCGTGGCAAACGAGACGTCGTGCGGCCCCGTAGCAATCCAAGGAAACTGTCCACGAGGCCACGAGGCGACGGCGCGCTTTGGGCGTGGAGACCGCGGCGCGCCGATGCGGTCGCTTGGCTTCATCAGCGCGCCCGCCCTCACTCGTGCCGTCACGACCTCACGTCCTCACGAGGGTGCCGTGACGACGCGATTTCGGCTTCTGGTGGCGCTGTCACATGTTTCGGTGCGTTCGACCGAGCGCGGCTTATCCGCCTGCGTTGGCCGTTGGGCACACATATTCGGTCTCGTCTCGTGTCCACCGTGGTGGCTGCGTCAAAGCCCGGGCACCTGCCTGAATATCCTCACATCGCGGCGTCAAATGCCGGACGCTTGCCCCAATATTCTCCCATCGCGATTGCTACGAACTCCTACTGTAGCAAACCCGCGCGGGGCACGAGTGTGTATACACTGCCATACATGCTAAGTGAACAAAGAGTTCCACTAAGCGAACGAAAAGCCTTCCACGTATATTTGCATGCTAGACAGAGAGATATGCCAAGTTAAAAAGATGAAAAATTAGAATGTCAAACTGTTGAAGAGTTTTTTTCTTATTTTACTAAAAGAACTATAAATGAACAAGTTATTTGCCAAACTGTTGGAAATACTTAAATCTTCCTTCCAAAGTAGTCAAACTCAAGATAGTTTGACTTAAAAGTGACTCTAGGAGTTGATCTTTTGAGACAGGAAATCAGTGGACTGTGTAGTGTGTAGTCGCAGATCTTGGGACGTTACCTGACGATTTGTTCGGAGGGCTTCACGAATGAGCGTGCTTGACAGGAATTCCGCTATCACCAGTGGTGGAAACAAAATTTTGCACTCCGAAAGGGGGCACGAACAGTGAATAATGTCGATTATATGTTCATATGCTGATACGCATGGTTAACACTGCTATCTCGTCTACAGTAAAAATTACGCTACTGCAAGGAAACAATGTCAATTCCTAGCGACAGATGCTAGCAACAAAAATGCTGACTATACAAATCTCAAATTTGTTCTCAAGCGATCATCTCGTCGATAGCATCCGTCTAAAGGGGAGCTAAATAATGGTGGTACCGAAGGTCTTGGGATGCCTTTGGCCTCTCGTATTGACAAGCCTGCTGATTAGACTGCAAGAACCACACATGCGAAAAGGCCGATTAACAGGCTCGCTGGACCACACATCCAAGATTAACAGGCTGATCAGTAGTAGGTTGTGCCATAATAAGGTTGAGGAGCTGCCGCAGGTTGCTGAGGGTAAGCTGACGCGGGTGTAGCTGCTGGTACCACTGCTGGCACTGGAGCTGCTGGAATTGCTGCAGGTTGTGCGTAGTTTTGTTGTGTATAGGCCTACAGAACGCACAACAGTTTGCATCAGATAGAATCCTTCAACAATTTCAAAGCTACTATGGTGACCAAGATAGAAAAAAGGTTACTGAACTGGTATATCAAGTAGCTCCAGTTAAACCTGACCGCTAAATGCTAATAGCGAGCATGATACTCTCTCAAGACCAATGTGCATGTAACATACATAACTACATAAGCTGTTGGTTCATATCTGCCGGTGGTCACACTAACTGTATACTCGTATAATAACAAAATATGATGTGGCTAAATAGGCAACGCAAATACCAAGCTCACATGCAGTTTCAGACAGATATATATCAAACATGTGATGCCAAACCACCAAACAAGTGGCCCAGCCATCTGTGATGGTGTTTTCCTCATGCATTGTTTTCAGCTGCTCACCCCAACCCAACCCAACCCAACCCAATATCCATATCTATGGCAGCTCTCCTGGCACCTTCCAGCGGTTCTACTTTTTCTCCCCCACCCTGGAAATCCATCACCTATCCCAATTCCGGTGTCATCCTAGTGCACCACCCCATACCTGCCGGAACTGCTCCCTGTGCACAAGCTTGATCAACGGAGGTCAAAGAACCTTGGCAACCCCACTGACCCCCGCCCCCTCTAACCTAAACACATGTTCACTCAGTCAACTGAGTGAATTCTCGTTCAGTCACCTGAACAATAGGAGTTGTGCTATAAAAAACAGTTGTTGCCAGTAGACTAAATTTTATCACCTGCTTAGTTAAACAGATCACATACAACTATCGAACAGTGACATGTTTGGGTAAAGACTGCTTCAGAACTAGTGCACACCAGAATAGAGCAAGCTATGAACTTAAGGAAATTCTTGAAAGAAAGAACTAAAGACAAACAGTTACAACCCAAAACACAAATGTTTGGTAACTTAACTCTGTCGTAACCCAACCCTTTTAAACTCAAATTGATACCCTAATGTTATTTTCCTGATTTTCGAAACTGAACACAAGTAGATAATCTGGACGGGAGGGAAGAGTGCATGACATGTCAGTCATTCATTTGCAACAAAATTTAGGGAGATAACTTGAGAAGCATTCTGTAAATTTAGGCAGAAAACAAACACAATACCTGAGCAGAGTATGTTGGAGGATAAGCACCATAGGCAGCTGCTTGAGGAGCAGGCTGAGGCATTTGATGGCTGTAGTCATAAGTTCCATATGCAGGATATGCAGCCTACGATGCAAAAAGTTGAAGTCAATAAACAAAAACATACAGTGAAACCACTATAGCAAAAATTTATAGCCAAACAAATAATAAGAGCGACTATTTCTAAAAATCAAAAGCTATGTGAATATAATGATTCAATCCTAAGTTATGAAAGAATCATAGGAATAAAAAAAACTCGCAAAAAGGGTGCCAGAATCAACGTGTTTCAACATTGCAATAGCTTAGTCAACATGCGTGGATAGCTACAAATTCACAAAAAATAACAAGAGGCATTGAGAAAAATAACCACCAAATTCTGTCCATTGTTGGGGAGGAATTAGAAATACAAACAGCAATGCCACTTTTCTTTTCCAAAATGTATCTGATCTTGATCAGTGCAGCAAAGAAAATCATAGAACTAAAACATGCAGATTTAAATGAATATGTGACCTGCTGTGCATAAGAAGCTCCCCATTGTTGCCCAGATGCTTCAGAAGTTGCAGGCCAAACAGGAGGATTGGAAGCATTTGGATCAGTTCCCGTGGCTGACTGCACAGCCCCAGTTTTAGCAAATTTGTCCCTCTCTGACACAACAACATCATCTGCTTTCCGTTTCTTTGATGGCAGAATGCTTCTCTTACATGAAAAAAGAGTTGTATGCCGAGTTAAAGCCTTCTTGATTGACTTTGCATCCCCAAAGAGATCCAAAAACTACAGACAAATCAGAAATGAATCAATAATCTATCAAGCTGGATGAGGCCAAAAATAAAATAGCAAAAAACAGAAGTCCATCTTACATAGAACTAACATTAGAAGATTACCATATTTGATAACTGTGCATACAGAGATCATCAGGATTAATTGTGTCTTTGACTTTAAGGAGAGTTCCACAGCTATATACAACTTCTGTTGCATTAACTAAACAAAATAAAAAATGCAGAACTTGGCTCGAAATCGAAATTTCCAAACACAACCTCCTCCATGTTCCCAAAGCCCAGCAATTAAATCATATTTAACAGTTATATGATGGTCCAAGATTAAAAGCAGATGCATATTTCATGTTCCAAAATGATCACTTAATAGTAAAATAGTTAATACCTCAAGTTCCCAAATGATGACAATTAACATTAATCCTTAATAGCAATCAAATGGTATTACAATCTACTTTATGTTACCAAACCAAACCAAACCAAGAAGGACATATAATATTTTACCTCTAAAAATATGGAAGATATTTCTTCTTTGTCAACTAGACTTGCCACCTCTCCCTGAGATGATTCAGGTGTAACAAACTTCTCCACAAGTGAGTCTAAAAATTCAATACGCTTTTCACATGGAAAAATCGACTCCAGATGGATGACAGCCTGCAAAAAAAATGTGCCATTAGTTAAATTAAGGGCAAAGAAGAAACCAAATTGAAATAATTTTGTAAATGTCATAAAGTTTTTAACCTCAAGCACTGGCTTTGTTACATTTAACTGCTCATGCAGCACATTTAATATCTCTCTTGCCTTCTCCAAGTCTCGGACGGCCTACACATTTCAAGGAACACATTAAATTCACTAATATGGGTGTTGTTTAACTCAATCAACTATCGGTCAAACAAAACTGGAGTGCTTCAGAAAGCAAATCGTAAGATGTACAGTAGATGAAATCATCTTTTGATTGTCTGAAAGGCGTATTTTTGTATAATAATTTAGACAGGTATGTGAATGATGGGGTTTTCACACTTTAATAATATTAATAATACTAATAAGATATATTGTGATAAATAATTACCAAAAATAAGAAACGGGAGTACTGAATAAGCAACGTTGGCAAGAGCTGGCTCTGTTCCTTTCCCTTCTCAGCAGCAATGGCCTTTTCGTAGACTGTGCAAGATAATTCTTTCTCTCCCTACAAACATAGACAGCTTAAACAAACTCTTGCACATTAAAAATTAAAAAAGAAAAATGATAGTTGTTAGTACAAAGTAATACCAGTCGGTGTTCCATATTAGAATGTTTGACAATGGCCTCTAGAAAGCCAGGACATAAATCTGAGTAAAGATGCTGATATTCTGCACGTGCTCCAGAAATATCCCCATTAAGCTCCTTAAAGCGCGCACTAAACAGATGGATCTCTGGCTGCTTCTGTGAAACAGAAAAAAGAACCGGTGCGTAGATATTAGCAATATATTCTCATTTAGCTCATGGAATTTCAGGGAGCTTTATTTCAAATCTTATAAACCAAAATTGAAAATGACAGTATACTTTCAAGTTTTAATGCTTCTCAAAGTATCAGTGTCCAATCTAAAGTTTTGGAAATCCAATCCCAAATCAGAAAAAAATCCGTAGAGATATATACATTAGAAATTCCTACAAACTAGGTAAATTTTATGTATTGTGTTTCCATTTTGTTCTTTTTGCTGGCATTCCTTAATGGCAATATGGAATCTGGAATAGAATAATCACTCATCTAAGATGACATGCCACAGCAAAAATACAACCATGAATATGAGAGACAGAATTTTGGTTAGATCCGCATCGAAACCTAGTTGATTGTACATATGCATACAGGAGTATACGGAACATGTAAGATAAGAGGAAATGGAATGCTACAAGGTAAATACATAAAGTGTCGTCACGTATTCCCTAAATTTCTTTTCCCAAGGTGTTAGGATTTGAGGAAGTCCTTCAAAAGGTATTCTTTGGTCATTAACTTCTCTTACATTATCAATTACTAAAAAAATATATTACAAGACATGTGAACTAAATCTATTGATGCATCTTTTGTGCACTAAACATACATATGTTTTTACTAATTGATGACCGAAATTTACAGTGTTTGACTTTTTTGAATCCTAATACACCCTACACTTTTAGAGGGAGAAGCACATGGTCATACTAGTTATGAAATAATACCTTGACAAACACATGAGTAGCACGAGCCAGGGCATTGTTTGCTAGGTCTAGACTCCCTTTATCCTCCATACATTGCACATAGCGGATCCAGAATTCTGAATAATTAGCGCATGCAATCACACACCTTTCATACAATTTGATAACCTGAAAACAGTTTAGCATACCATCAGAAATCTTGTGTATGAGAGGAAGTAAAGGGGGTAAATAATGATAGTAAGGATATGGTATTGACAAAAAAAGAGAAGTTCACACAGATTACTCCATTAGCTGATTACGGAGGCCCCTCCATAAGAAAGGAGGGACCATCCTGCTCGATAGATAGATGGTTAAGAAGGTGAGCATTAAGCAAATACCTGCATATATGAGATTAAAAATTCAAAACTGGTATTTGGTACCATATATCATGAACCCAGAACGACCACTGCCAAATGAAAGTTTGGAGTACTTAGCCTCATCGAAACCAAACATTATGTCCACGCTCTATCCTCAGTTCAATATCCCATTACAAAGGAAGCTTCGTCCAAATACTAGCCGTTAAAGGATATAGTGGAGCCAACAAGACTGGATTGTAAGTTATAAGATTCCAAGCGTTCCATAAAATCTACTACATAAAAAGGACAAGGGGTTTCTAGAAGTGTAAAAGCATACCTTATTAATGTCTTCTTCCTTCTCAATAAAGTCAAGGTAGTTATGCCAATTTTCAAGCTCTGGATTGTCAAGAGGCTTGACGTGAAAATATGGCCTTCTAATAGCTAGCTCAAAACCAATGATCTTAGATTCATACTCTTTAGCCTTCTTGTACATCTCTTCCCTCATGGAGACATACTTTGCAAGGTTCTCTGCGTCTGTTGAAGATGAAATTTCTGGTTGACCAGGCTTATCGACATCATCAGGATGTGCCTCACCATCAGGCGCTTGAACACTGGTCTCAGACGTGACAACATACACCGAGGCTTCTTCTGCAGTAAGTATTTCTGAAAAACTGTGCTTCGAAGCCAATTCCTTGAGGCTGCGTAAAAATAATGATTAGTACCACAAAAGCCAAAATGGTATAGTGATGCATAGTTCACACATGGCAGACATAACTGTCGTTAATGATATGTTTATTGATCAACTCATCAAACAACAAAGCTATCAATTAGCGCAGATAAACAAAAGATGGATAATATTCATATTAACACACAAAAGCTAAAGTTCGAAAATTTGAATATAAACACACAGAAATATGTGAAAGAACTTACCAATTAAAATACCGGTCAAGCTGCTGGATGGGATGCTCCAATACTCTTGTATATATAACAGCTAGATGACTCCAAGCTTCCAGTGACTCTTCATACTTAATATACTCATCCCACAAAATATTGGAACGATAATCTGTTCCAACGTATGCCAAGCCACGTTCAAACAGTCTGTAAGAAACCAGAAGGCAGCGAAAGTTACTCCAAAGGTTCAGCAGAGTTACTAATTCACAACAAAACAAGAGACAAAATAACAGAACATGCAATGCTGATGCTTGGCAGGTGCAAAGGCAGTAGCTATTTACATCCAAGGAGGACGACATTATTCATGATAGGCATATTTCAACTTTACTTATATGCCCACATATATGTAGAATTTAAAGCATCTTTGATCAAATAAGAATGTTAATACGTCATATAAAAGCTAATGTATGAAGTATGAACTGACATAGGCTCAAAAGAAATGACTACATCAAAACTGAGTTAACAAAAGGCCAAATAAATACATTACGCTTAGCCCCTAACGGTAGGTATGGTAATAACCGTTGGCCTGTTGCAATTCAGAGGCATACAATCACTCTAATAACACAGAAAATTTTTTACATATCTATTTTCAGATAGACTATGCTCCTATACAAAGTGCAGAAGTGAGCTATGACAATTCTTAAGAACTTAGTCGAGAATTTATGTATGATAATATAGAATTAAAATGCCCAATCATTTCAAGTAATCAGAAGACAAACCCTAGGTACAGAGGCTTCATTGGAACAGGCATAATGTGTATGGAATTATGGATAGCTACCTTCGGACGATATCTGGGTCGTCATATGTTGAAATTGCAAACTGACAATAGTTATACCAAATGTCCACTGAATAAGTAACTGCAAGAACTGCTCGTTCATACACCTCTATAACTTTACTGGCACCATCAAGTCTCGCTTCATGATCAGCATATTTCTTCCAATACCCAAAGCAAAGAGGGAATTCCGCAAGGAACGAATCATACACTTTCCGTATCTTCAAAATATTGTTCTGGACGAGAATATACAAAATCATGCATTAGGATTTAGCACAAAGATTGTCATAAAATCAAAGAGGTCTGATTTTTATGACTGATTAATCAGATTAAATTCGGATTAAGTATACTTTATTCGAAACACAAAATAGCGATGGTCACTCAAGACTTCAGCAGGGGAAACTAAAGCATTAGATGCATATAAAAACTTCAATTTGACTATAGGCAACACAAGGATCCATAGTCTGGTAGATGGATAGAGACCGAGAGAAAAACAAGGAGCAACTGATCGTACAACAAAATAAATGCATCATTACAATATGCCCCAAATCAAAGCCATGGGCAAATAATTGCAGAATGACAAATAGCGTATGGCTATAAGCTGCTGCCAAAATCGGCTCATTTACACATAACTAGCTGCACAAAGAATGTTACAACAGTGGTTGTATAGGTAAGCAGCTAACCAAACATTACCTCAGCATTTTTCTCTGTTTCCTCAATAAGTGCGGTCCAGGCATTAAAATCTAAGGAATTCGCAGTAACAACAGTCCACAATCTAGCCTCTTCTGCTGAAAGCACAGCTGCATAGGAAAGCAGCACGTTAAGAGCAAACAGAAGGTAGGATGCCAGATTAGGCGAGCCTGCAAGGACAATATTTACCTTCCTCGTAGGATGGCTCAGGAACCGGCTCGCCCATCTCGTTGGTGACGGCTTCGCCGTTCTCTGCAGCTCCTGTTTGGTAATTAGCCATATCGCCAGCCGTCCCATTCAACGCCGCGTGTTCGGCCTGGTAGGCAGAGGCATCAGCTGCCTGAGCTCCACCGTCGGGGGCCACGGCGCTTCCGCCGGTCACAGCCGAGCTAGGTGGATTGGCAGTCGGAAAATCAAAAGCCGCGGCACCAGAGTCCGCACTGCCGACAGCTGCGCTCTGATCTTGCTCCATTGCGCGCGAATCGCAGGAGCCGCACCCCGGACCAGCGTGAAGCCCTAAGGCGAAGAGACAGAGAGCGGACGGTGAAATTAACGCGCAAAAAGTGGAAGGAGGCGTGTAAAGGTGAGAGGGACGACGAGGGGCACGCACCGGAGGGACGCCGATGAGAAGCACTAGCCGCGGAGTGGAGGCGGGGTAGACGCGCCGGCGAGGAGGCGGAGGGGGGTTAGGGTTGGATCGGGGGGCGTAGCGGCGTGGATGGAAAAGAGAGGATTGGAGGAGGCGCGGAGAGATGGACTGGAGATGGGTACGGGGAGCTCGTGGGCTTGCGGCTAGCAGGCCGACGTCGCACGCCAAGGGTTAGCTTGCCCACACGTGCTGTGTGCGTTGGACCAAGTTACGCGGCCTCGGTCCCAGGACTGTTTTGCTACCTCCGAACTTCCGGACCGATAAGGCCCAATTTAGGGGTGTTTAGTTCTCCTTTTTAAATTTTTTTTTTGAGTTTTGATCCATCATTTTGCCAAATGAAACTAAACATCGTACAAAAATTTTGGCAAAAAGGTGATTATGCTCCATTTTGGATTTTAGCCTCAAGAGGCCAAAAAAAACTCAAAAATAGTCTCAGAAGGCTCTCATGAGGACAATAAATTCTACATTTTGGATGGAATTAAACATGACCCTAATTTTTTTTTGTATTTCATCACTCCAAAGTTGTTGGCATTTTGCATTTTGGATTCTATGGGGAACTAAACAACCCCTAGTAGGATTTCTATAGAAATGGTTTTCACATAAAAATACTAGTGAAGCTATGCTTAGAGCACTCGTAACAGTAGTTGATATTTTATATTTTGCATTCCATGAGGAACTAAATAAGCCCTACTTTGGAATAATGAAATACAAAATGCCAAATTTTTTAAGATTATATTCATCTAAAATACAGAAATTATTGTCCTTATTATGGTCTCTTGTGGTTATTTGGGACTTTTTTTTGCCATCTTAAAGACAAAATCCAAAATAAAAAATGACAACTATTTTGCCAATTTTTTGCATGATGTTTAGTTTCATTATACAAAATGATGGATCAGCTTTTTAGATGAAAAAAGAATTAAACACCCCCTTAAATCGTTCATCGAACGGCAAGTTGGCAATATCTAGTGTTGTCGCATGGCAAGCCGACTCGCGCTCTACGTGGCGGCTGAATGGGGGTGTTTTGTTCCCTTTTCATACCAAAAAATTCTAGATTTTGGTATACCATTTTGTATAATGGAACTAAACATTATATGATTTTTTTTGGGTAAATTGGTTGTGTCATTCTCTATTTTAGATTTTAGCCTCAAAGAGGTAAAAAAAGCCCAAAAAGCGTCAAGAGACCATAATAAAGGAAATAAATTTTGCTCTTATATAGAATTAAACATAACTCTAAAAAATTTAACATTTTATATTTTATCATTCCAAAGTAATTAGCCATTTGTATTCCATAGGGAACTAAACAGACCCTCACTTTCTTCCCTGCACAGGTCACAGTGTTGTGTCACTTCTAATCTTCTTCTGAATATCTTGACTTCCATGTGAGGTCTTGTTTAGTTTACATTCAAAAATTTTTCATTTCATCCCATCAAATATTTAAACATATACATAGAGCATTAAATATAGATAAAAAAAACAACTAATTGTACAGTTTACATATATTTTACAAGACAAATCTTTTAAGTTTAATTAATCCATGATTAGACATTAATTGCTATAGTTATACAGGTGCTACAGTCTCCCAATAACATTTTTCTTTTCGCGAATTAAACAAGGTCTAAATATCTTGATTTTGGGGGAACCTGGCAATTCCAAATGTTGTTCCAGAGCTTCCTATCTCCATCCGGTCGTGAACTCAAGGCAGCACTTTCCGCCCTGGTTTGCTCCATTAGTGGAATAATATGTACGTGCTGCGAACGGAGAACATCTTAGATTTTCCTGACAGGGTTTAGGGACCTTGCCTGGGTTTAGGGATCAGGCTAACTGCAAGAAGTCGCTTGTCTTATCAGCCGCACTTTTTCTGCCAGCCAACAATATTTTTCTCTTATGATAAATCAACGAATAGTATTTTCAGTCACGCTGGTCTAAAAAGTCATGGCTGAAAATACTATTCGCTGATTTATCGTGAGAGAAAAACACTGTTGGCTGACAGAAAACGTGCGGCTGATAAGACAAGGCCTTGTTTAGTTCACCCTGAAAATCAAAAAGTTTTCAAGATTCCTCGTCACATCAAATCTCGTGGCACATGCATGAAACATTAAATATAGACGAAAACAAAAACTAATTACACAGTTTAGCTGTAAATCACGAGACGAATCTTTTGATCCTAGTTAGTCCATGATTGGATAATATTTGTCACAA
>Ga0182004_10003099_pt1 | contig 13139 bp, 13 predicted proteins | sample Sormic07211540_1_FD_120479 | JGI IMG/M metagenome (GOLD analysis project Ga0182004, IMG submission 120479) | Endophyte microbial communities from Sorghum bicolor roots, Mead, Nebraska, USA - 072115-40_1 MetaG | ecosystem: Host-associated > Plants > Roots > Unclassified | place: USA: Nebraska...
GTAGCCATCGGCACAAACACATTGTCACCTATGGACCTAGTCATATTCGGTCATCCCTTCATCGGCAACCATCTTCATCGGCAACATCTTCATCGGCAACATCTTCCGCAGATCACGTATTACTACCCTATCTTGCCGACCTATACCCTACCAATCTTGGATACGTGTCCAAAAACGGTGTCAACACAGTGGGAGTGTCCTAGGATCAGCAAGGCCATCTAGAACACCGATAAATCTTGTGGAGAGAAGTGTTGGATAGCAAGGGGATTAGAAGAGCTTGAGGTACAGATTGGTTTTTGATCGATTGGATAGATGAAGCTTTCAATGCACGTGATCCTATAATATAAATGGTGGCCTTATCCTAGTAGGATGCCTATTCCACGTAGAATTTACAAGTTTCCTATGAATTTGGACATGTTTCCACAAGAAAGTCTCAAAACAGATTTAGTCTGCCAAAACCGTTCTATGCCGATTTTAATAGGGCTTCGTCCACCTCCTGCCGACACAACTAGAGTAAGAGTTTGTTCATGATTTTGGGAGCTAGGTAACTGGTCCTCCTCTAATTCAACGCTTGCATAAATCAACATTTATGCATAAAAAACAAAACGGTGAGCACGTCGATGAGGCCCATCAACACACCATCGCCACTGCTCCTAACTAGATCTGCACCATCGTCGTTGTCGCTCGTCGCATCTGTGCGCAGCGCCGCAGGAAGGGAGCCGTGTGCAGACCGACGGAGAGCCTTCATGTCATCGCTGTCGGAGGCCCATTCAAGGATAGAGGAGAGAGTTGGAGGAGGAGGAGCTCGACGCACCGGTGTGGAGACGGAGGTGGCGCTCACCATGGATCCACTGCCGGGAAAGCCCCCACACGCGTCACGCCTTCGAGAGAGCCCCCACAACATGTAGCACCCACACATGCAGAGAAGAGAGAGCCGGTTGATAGAGAAGAGCATCTAAACCCTAACTTCTCGTATATATACGTGGGCACAAATAACATGCCTCTTTGGCCTTTTAGATCTTGTGCTTTTTTTCCTAAGATGGGCCTCATAAGAGGTCCACTGAAAATCCTCAACTATTTTAGGATATATCTAAATTTTATGACCACCTCCGTTAATGACTGAGGAGTGTCTCGTAAAATTATTTTTTAGTAGTGGCAAACCAGCCTAGGCTAGTTTACTGTTGTTGTCTGTTGAGGCGCTGCCCAAACTGACTTCGGTTGGATTTTACTGATTTTTACCAAATAATTTGCTGTTGCATTTGATCAGATTTTGGCTATCAACATGGGTGTTCCCATATCATATTGCTCATATTTCTCTCTCTAATGTTAAGCAGTGGCAAAGCTAAAGTAAACTAGAGGGGGGTGCAGATATGTATTTTAGGAGGTGCATACATGGTGAAATTTGAACCAATTCTATTGCTTTTATAACTTTCAGGGGTACCTTTGCACCCCCTCTTCATGTTGTACTTCGCCCCTGATGTTAAGATGTATTGTGCCGGTGCAGTCCACACTCCACAACAGAAGAGGAGCGCCATTTGTCAATGCTAATGCTAAGGAGAGTATTAGCTAATCAAGAATTATTGTTGATGCATGTTGTTATTTATTATCATTATCATTATTATTTCAAAATCATTGTCATCATCATCTCGCACGAAACGTCACGGAAAGTAAAAACCGTTGAAACAGCTTATATTGCGTTTCCGCTGTCTAGGATGAATATACATGGCAACCTCGCTGCCGCTCTGCGCATACACAAGCACAAGCCTCCGGTACGGTATTCTTCGCCAGATGGAAACCTCCTGCCCTGTACCAAGCTGTCCGTGGAGAGATCCACTGTCTTTTTTTTTCTTTTTGGGATAGAAGAGATCCACTGTCATGATCGCTACACCAGCACCTAGCAGTGCTACTAGGTACAAATGAAAGAAAACCGAAGGAAAGATTTTCTGTTGACACGGGAGATATCACAAGCTTTGGCTACTGGCATGACTTGTGACGGCATTTTCTGTACTACCACTTCCCGATCTCCATATGGGCACCACAGGTTGGAATTTGGCGCTCCCGATGATTTCTAGTAGCATCGGTACCTCGTCGTCACCGAACTCTAGCTCCACGAAGTAATCTGCTTGACACTCCTACGGATGCTTGCCTGCCAACAGTTCCATTTGTGTCATATTATGTAAGGACGGAGATGGTACTCTAAATAGATATTTATGATTTTTCTTTAGTCTAATTTAATGAACTAAGGGTCTGTTTAGCAGGGCTCCTCTCAGGCTTCGGCTCTACCTCCTCCAGAAGAGTTCTGCCAAACTTTTTTCTGGAGAAACAATTTTTGAGTAAAAAGCAGAGGGAGAGCCGTTTTGGCGTAGCCACAATTAGTGGCTTCACCAAAACGGCTCCGGCTCCCCTAAAAGAGCCCCTCGTGAGGAGCCCTGCTAAACAGGCACTAAATAGACAATTTTTTTCTTCATTTTTTTCATTTAGTTTATTAAGTTAGACTAAAGAAGAACCACGAGTATGTATTTGGAGCACTATCTCCATCCTTAATGTTATGTCAACCAAAATAATGGACATGATTATGTGAGCAATAGTGTTGTTTTTTTCTAGCGTACAAGTCCATTTCATGACATTGAAAGAACAAAATGTTTACACAAGAACCTAAGGAGAAATCAAAGATTGTCAAAGTTCAGAGTAACAAGTTCATTTGATATAGATAGAACACAGATAACAACCCAACACTTTTCTTTGAAAATTCATCAACGAGCCAGAGTCATTGAAAGTACCTATCATGTATAATACACTAGTGCACCGGTGCTTTCTACTAGCGGCACTCCTTTTTTCTACTGGCGGTTTGAAATGAGCAGGCGCCAGTAGAGTTACAAACATGCGCACTTGCTTTAAAACCACCTGTACAAACTAGTTACACTGGCGGTTCTCGTAAGTCAGCCGCATGTGTAAATATGACATTTTCACTAGCCGTTTTCTTTAAACAACCGCTAGTAAAAACTATTGTAAATATGACATATATGTGTGTATGAATTTAGATTCAGATTTTCTTTTATAGGTTATACCTTTTAGATACTGTTGTAATTGATTGGTTGTTGATGCTAAACTGTCTGTAAACTGTTACAATTTGTTAGGTTTACTATCACATTAGTAATTAATGGTGGAGAGCACAACATATAAGGCATGGGGAGTCCTCATCTATGAGGCTAATCTTTTAGGTTAAGTTAGATCCAAGGTCTTGGTATGTTGTGGGCTCTGCTGGACCTAGGCCTGAGAGCAGTGCCAGCTCGTGGGTATAGCGAGCCAGGACGGTCATGCAATCTAATAAGTGGTATCAAAGTCCATGGTCAATAAAACCTGGAAAATCTCAAGAGCCACATGGTAACGGCAGAGCCCGTTAGTGCCTATGAGGTCACACGAATTGTGTGTCATACGGAGCATTGGACTCAAGGTCTAGATAACATCTTCCGAAGATCACACTGGATTGTGTGATGTGAAGAGTTGGGTCGATGTGTGACAGGGGAGGTTGTTAGATTTAGTCTCACATCAATAATTAATGGTAAAGAGCATAACATTTAAGGCGAGAGCAACCCTCACCTATCAGGCTAGTCTTTTGGGTTGAGTTAGGCTCAAGGTCTAAGTATGTTGTGGGCTCTGGTGGACCTAGGCCTGAGGGGTGCCGACCCATGTGTATAGCGAGCCGGGTCGAATTCTACTGCACACTCTAACACAATTTTCAATAGAGTAGACATGGCAGAGTGAAGATGAGTGAAAACAAAGTGGGCATATGTTCAGGGTGGACCTAGGCCTAAGGGGCACCGGCCCATGTATATATCAAGCCGAGTCAAATTCTTCCACACTAACATAATATTTTTAACATAGTAGACATGACAAAGTGAAGATGAGTGAAAAGAAGTGGACATATGTTCAGGGTTTGGTTGGGAAATAGCTGCCATCATGGCGGTTAGCTATCAATGAGTGTTGAATTTGTGATATTGCTATGATAGATGGTTATGAGGTGTTTTTATGGTCATATTACACATTGTTTGCTCTAATAAAAAGGTCAGATTCATGTTTGGAATGTAGGGCACTCGTAAGTATAACCATTGAGGTGAGTAAATTACATTATATCAGAAGAGGTTCACGATATATGTGTATAAGTGCCTCTAGAAGTTAGAGAGGCATGTAGAAGCAATAGAGGCAAACATAGAAGCTAAGCTAGATGGAGAGCCATACATTACACAATTACAAAAGGATATAAATGCTACCACTCCCTTGTAGTCTGAGCGGTAGCATCACGAATATTCAGGCTAGATCAGAACTCCTGGAAGGCAGAGGTTGAGAGACCCTTGGTGAAGATGTCAGTATATTAGGATGTTGTCAGGACATGAAGTATGTGGACTTGAACGATAGCAATGTGATCTCAAACAAAGTGCAGGTTGATCTCTACATGCTTGGTACATTAGTGCTAAACCGAATTGTTGGAGAGGTAGACAACACTTATGTTGTCGCAATAAACTAATGTAGCACAACGAAGAGGGTGGCAAAGCTCATCGAGAAGCTAACGCAACCATAAAACTTTGATGACACCATTCGTGATGACCCAATATTTTGCCTCAGTGCTAGAATGAGAGACAATCTATTGACGCTTGGAGGACTAGGAAACCTAGCTGTCACCTAGGAATACTGCATAGCCATTTGTCAATCAATGAGTATCAAGGCAACTAGCCCAACTGACATCAGAATAGACAATAAGATCCACTAGTGGCGAGCGATGAAGAGTTAAGCCATGTGACAGAGTGCCTTGGAGATAGCACCGGATGCGCCGGCAAGGTGAGGTTCCTAGGGATCATGCATATACATGCAAAACTGTTTAACTGCAAACACGATATCTGGTCACATGAATGTCAAATATAGTAGAGCACCAACGAGACTACGATACTGAGTCAGGTCATCAACAGGTGGACCATCGTGTAAAAATTTGGAGTGGATGTCGACAGAATGCTGCTAAGCTTGTAAGCACTCATACATCATGCTCCAGCTGCAAAATATCAAGTGTGTACTGCCGCTAAGAGAGAGAAAGTCCATCTCGGTGGGTGATAGAGACTCCTAGTAAGTGATGAAATGGACCCATATAAGTCATAGAGAACTCTTGCTGAAGTGTTGCAATAATATGTTGGAGAAGGCGAGTAGACAATGCAGTAGAACAATATGGTCAACATATAGCAGGAGATAAACCACATCAGAACCCCTGTGATAGGTCAACAATGATGTGTATGACTTCGCCTCAATAAATCCATGTGAGAGGAGGTGGGAGGCGCAAAGGTCCACGTATAATGTGAACAATCATCAAGTATAAAAAGACAGTGCTTGTAGCCCAAAACTCTAGCAAAATGTGTCGTCGAGAGGTCACAATGTATTAAGTCAAATTTATTAGAAGCTCTATAACTAGAAGAAGTAAAAGGCAAGTGCACATGGCGCCCGAGCTGACAAGCACGACAGTGATGTTTGGGATCATCTTTATTACACAAAATGACATTAGAGCTAATAAGCTTGGACAAAGCTTCACGACCAAGGTGTCTGAGACGACATTGATGCCAAAGACAGGGGTTGCAACAAGGGTGGCGGTGCTGGTGGAGGGCAAGAAGAACAGATAAAGGTCTCCAGAGCTATTGCACCTAGCAATCATGTTCTTGGTTTGCATGTCCTTCACATAAAGAACAAATGGGTCAAATTTGATGGAACAATTATTGTCTGTGGTAAAACAACAAATAGAAAACAAATTATTAATGATGCTTGGAATGACTAAACATTATTAAGAATAAGAGTATGGTGTGGAGATAAAGAAATGAGAACCACTAGTGTTAGATGAAGGATTGCAGGATGAAGGAGGAGAAATAGTAGAGAGTGTACCAGCATCCGATATCATGTGGGAGCCCTGACCAGAGTTGTCATTTGACTCAGAAGGTGCTGAAGGAGGGTTCAACATCATCGTGCTGAACGAGTGAGCCAAGGATGGTTGATCCCATGAACCACCCTGCATAGGGTTCCACAGCTGCTGTGGGTGCAGTGGCGATGACATCATCTGCTCCTGTGATGGTAGAGAAGCCGGCACGAACTGCTGTAGAGGTGGACTGCCTGACACTCCCCCATAGTAGGGTCCGAGGTGGCCGTAGGGAGGGAACCCAGTGCCTAGTGGTGCAGCAGCCATCGCCGAAGGAGCACATGAGCCAACCACGGGGGCGCGATCGTACGACCACATCTGCATTGTGCCCACCCAAGGGTGGGCAAAGGACGGATGCGGCACAGTGGCAACACCTAGAGCAGACGGTGAAGAACTGCCATGAGCGCTGGACTTGCTCCCACGACCACGGCGACGGTTGTTGTTGTAATTGTGTCGTGAACCATTGGGCTTGGAGGGACCAGCCGGGCACGACGGTGGGGGGCTAGCCGGACTAGTCGGGCATGGCGGAGGGTTGACCACCATGGCCGCAGATGGAGATGGTGGTGCAGCATCAAGATCGATCTCCTCTAGTTGCAGGTGAGTACGGGCCTCAGCGAATGTGGGGAACGGGCGATGCATCTTTAGGTTTGACACCATGTGCCGAAATTTGCTGTTAAGGCCGCGAAGGAGAGTAAGAACCATCTGACGATCACTGATGGGATCACCGAACTCACCAAGGGTGGCAGCCATGGTTTCAAGGCGGCGACAATAATCCCCAACGGACATAGAGCCTTGACGGAGGTTACGAAACTGAGTCTCAAGCAGTAGCGCACGGGACTCGCTATGATTAAGGAACTCATCCTCGAGGAACCGCCAAGCGCCGCGAGCGTTGAATGAGTGAATCATCAAGGACTGAAGGAGGTCGTTGGAGACGGTGCCATAGATCCACGTCAACACTGTGCAGTCCATTTGGACCCAAACAGGGCGGTCTGACAAGGCTTCATCGTAGAGGACGTGGCGAGTTAGGGCGTACTTGCCCAGCACCACGAGGAAGAGGCCACGCCATTTGTTGAAGTTGTTGGCAATCGAATCTAGGGTAACCGGGATCAACACCTTGATATTGAGGACGGCGGTGGCTTGCGCCCACAGTGTGGCATGATCGGCCTCGTGTTGGTCGAGGGCGAGCGCACGTTGGCGAACGGCTTCAGCAAGGCACGTTGCCTCGTCTGCGACGGCTTCATCAGCCATGGGGCCCGACGATTGTGGCTTGGCGAGCACGCGGAGGGCACCAGCGATCCAGTCAGCGGCTGCCTGGCGAGGAACGACGCAGGCAAGCGAGTAGTCAGCGACGCATGGAGCGGAAAGAGAAAGGGTCAATGGTGAATGATACCATGTAACCGTAGAGGTGAATAAATTATATTACATTTGAAGAGGTTCACGTTACATGTATATAGGAGCCCTAGAGAGAAGCTAGAGAGGCAAATGTAGAAGCTAAGCTAGATTGAGAACCATACGTTAGACAAGCACGAAGGATAATGTTGTGATAGCAAAATTCACATCATAGGAAGTGGACGATCAAATATACGAGCATCTCCAACAGATTGCTTCTACTCTCATGGTGTTGTAACCCCCATAAAGTACTACTATTGGAGTTGTAGCAATACACTAATCTCAAGGTGTTGTAATCTCATTTACTGCGATTTTAAGGTTTGTAGTGAAAATTATATAAAAGTTACACCCTAATTAGTAACTTACCTAGAGCGCCAAAATTCCTACGTAATTTTCTCTGTCCTACAACGGTTTAATTAGGATTTGCAGAACACAGGCAGGGCCTGACTAATTTTTGCTGTTTGATGTAATCGTTTTTAAGGCCTTGTTTTAGGTTTTGTTTAGTTCACCTCAAAAACAAAAACTTTTCAAAATTTTCCGTCATATCGAATTTTGCGACACACATGCATGGAGAATTAAATATAGATAAAAATAAAAATTAATTGCACAGTTTGCCTGTAGATCGCGAGACGAATCTTTTAAATCTAATTATAAAAACAAAAATGCTACAGTGTCAAAATCCAAATATTTTTTCGATCTAAACAAGACCTTAGTTGGTGAAAATTTTTGAATTTAGTTACTTTATTAGTACTTTCCAATCATGACTAATTAGGTTCAATAATAATAATTATAAAAGAAACAGATCATGGCACAAGAAAGCAGAGCAGAAACGAGGACGTACCCAGAGGTTAGACGTGGTCAAGCTGGGGAGGCTCCGGTTCCGCCTAAGCCTAAACCTCGTGATCCTCACCGAGACCCTCGGGGAGCCGTCCTCCTCCTCCGAGGAGACCTCGCGCCCGTCGGCGGGCCTCCCGCGACCGTGATTGTCCCCTCCGAAGCAGGTGGACACGGAGGACGAGGAGTCCGACGACGCCGGCGAGCACCACGGGGCGTCGGGACCCGCCGTCGTGTAGCGCTCATGGTTGCCGCGTCTGTTCTTGTTGCTTCCGGCCGCCCTACGCTTGCTCCAGGTCCGAGAGAGGAGTGCCGCGCCAGCACTCGGCGTCCGCCGGAGGGCAGCGCCGCCGCTCCGGACCCACCTCGGCGTCCTCCTGCCGCCGCCGCCGCGGTAGGGGCCCTGGAACACGGTCTTGGGGGACGACAGCGGGGTGTCCCCCGCGGCGAACGACGCTGACACCAGCTGCAGCCGCGGGGGCAGCTTGAGCGGCAGCGGACGCGCGTGGCCGCTGCTGTCCTGGTGGTCACCGCCAGTTTCGCCTTGGGGAACGAGGCCAGCGTTGGCAGCAGCCGGAGCCGGAGCCGGAGTGGTCGCCTTGGGGAACGGGGCCAGCGTTGGCGACGCCTCCTTGGGCTTCCCGGGCGCCTCCTCCCAGAGGAACGGCACGGCGACGAGCGAGCGGCGCGGCGGCGTGTCCGGCGGGCCCGAGAACGCTGCGCCGGCGCCCAGGTCGGCCACCCGGACGGAGCGCGCGCGGACGGCGAACAGCGCTGGCGCCGGCGGGAGGGAGTGCGACGCCGGCTTTCTGGTGCGTGCGTCCGCGTCCATGGTTTCTTTCTGGTGCAGTGGTATCGTGCGCACTCTGGGTGGGTGTAGTGAGTGGAGCACGGAGACGGGAGTGGCTCAAGAACCGGAGGGAGAGGAGCGTCGTCGTCGTCGGAACGCGTGAGCGTGACTTGGTGACGCTCCCGCTCGGCAGGGCCTCCCCTGATAAATGGAAGCCGCGACGAGTCGTGACGGCAAGCGCGCGCGATTACAGCTGGGGTCCCCCCCGTCTCATCCCAGTCTCCAATTTCCAACCGTGCCCTGTGGACCGACCGAGGATGGCTGGACAAAGATAAACTGTTCGTTTTTCTGAAAAACCAGGCCTGGCAGTGGACCTCAGCACCGGTCGGTAGCCACGCCCCAGCCTAGCTTGGGTTGCACGAGCGATGCATGAAACAAAGACCCAGCATTGCATGCGTTCCATACTTCCATGGCGCCCATAGACGTGACGTGATCGCTTAGCCCACCAAGACAAGTAGGACGGATAAAATCAGGTGCTCCGTCCACCTCCCGCCGAATTGCAGCAACAGTCTATTAATGTAAAATTTGTCCAAAGCTCTAGTAATGGAGTGGTTTTCTTCAGTGGTGTGGCTAGGGTCTAGAGCAAGGGTAGTCCATTTTAGATGTAAAATTATATTATAAAGAGTTATATGTGTAATTTTTATATTTTAGAGAACACATCTACTATAATTTATAAGCTTGAACTAAATTTTAAAAAGATCTATGGACTACCTGTCCGCCTAGCTAGCTCTGCCTATGATTTATTTATAGCAAATCTGAAAAAAGAGTTAATTTCTATAGGTTATGTAAAAATGCTAATATTTTTCTTTTCTTTTTAAGCTAGACATTGTCAAGGCATGCATCTGACTCTATTAGATGGGATTACTGTATTTGTTAAGTCAGTCTCAGTTAATTTCATGACACAACTAAGGCCTTGTTCAGTTTGCAAAACTTTTTGTGTTTTGACACTGTAGCACTTTCGTTTTTATTTGACAAATATTGTTCAATTATAGAGTAACTAGGTTTAAAAGATTTGTCTCGTGATTTACAGATGAACTGTGCAATTAGTTTTTGTTTTCATGTATATTTAATGCACCATGCATATGCCGTAAGATTCGATGTGACGGGGAATCTTGAAAATTTTTGGGAACTAAACAAGGACTAAGATTGCCACATCAATATTGGTAACTATGACAACAGGTGTCATTTAGATGAAACCCACACTCACTATAATTGACATATCAACTCAACAAATTTATTAATATGTCACAACATTAAATTAAAATGAACTCCTTTTTTTAAAAAAAAAATAGAGCTCCATAAATTACTCACTCGTCACAGTCAAATTGCTGGACACCAAGATACAAGTTTTAAGGTACATCATCTCAAACAGATTGGACACCACTAGACAACTTACAACCGAAAGCAGCTAACTCATTAGCTAAGCGATTACAAGACCGAGGAACATCCCTCACAATGAAACCAACAAACCCCTTTAAAAATAACTCCATTAAAACTGGCCTTAGAAGTTTTCCAAAATGATCTTTTGTTCGCTCATGGTTGAGGGCTAATACAACAAAGAGGGATGCCTTATACCCTCTTTTCTTTTTTGTTATTGCTGTTGTTTCACTGCAACGGCTGTTAAATTCTGAATAAATCTAATAAGTCAAGTCGAATAATTGGATCTAGTGAGCAGCGCGGATTTCACCCTAAAAACTTAACCATATGAGCTGGTGCAAACTAATTTGTTGTTTTCACTTCGAAGTATCCTTTCCTAGCCAGCATTCATGTTAGATAATTGGATAGACAGACTGAGTTTTTTTATAAAAGAAAAATTGCATCCACTTTTTCTTAAAAAAAGAAACTCCCTACACACAAACACGAAGGAGTGCATTTGTCGAGTTTCTATTATAGCATGGCTGGATCCATTTGGCGTGTTCGTCTCACCACTGATTGTCTTTCCTCCCGAGAACATCCAAATACAATACCTGCAGGTGCCATATACTACAAAATATACAGAGGTCCCTGTCTGTCATCAGTAAAATCTACTTTGCAGCTCTGCCGTTGCCTTGTTTCCTACGCCGCTCGGCAACCAAAATGTCGCCCGCCCTTCGTCCACGGCGCAACCTCCCCCTCGGAGAATTTTGGCACCAGCCAGCAGACGACGTGCACGGCCCCCCTGCTTTTCCTTTTCCACACCGGCCCGTCACGTCAAAACCTTTGTTCCCAGCCTTCGTTTTCATCGGCACAAACTGACCCGTTCTCGGATGGATGACGCCAGGATACTTTTTTTGCCGTTGCCTAGACGCCGATGATAGCAGCTTGGCAAATCACGCTCACTAGTTCGGACGGCACTGTATGTCTCAGGCTCTCATCAACCGTTTGAAAGAAAAATAAAAATAAAAAACCGTGGCTTTGGTACAGCCAACAACCGTGCTTGGTGTTTACAGTACTGAATTGGCAGACACCGGCGAGATGAAGATTGTAGTTAGCGTGTGCCTGCAGGAGACGGGTTTAACCTTGATCTCCTGAGCCTATTGCTAAGAGAGGAAATTGTCACTGGGCTTATTGGTTATTGCTAGTGCTAATTAACCAGTCCCATCAGGAAATTGCGGTTATCCTCACAAGATCACAGCGTTTTGCATTCTTGCGTATGTGATGCTTTCATAGGGAGCAGATAGGACGAGGCTGATTGAAAAGGCATGAGGTGAGACATCATGCTAGTTCGGCATATGTACTAGATTTAGTTGGGCAGTACCTGTCATACAGTGGCGGGCCCAATAGGTAGTCCAGATAGGCACAGGACTACTCTAGATTTTGGCCTAAAAATTTTTTTAGTACTCCTTTCAGCCCATAGAAACTTGGCCCATTCTCTTTCTCGGTTTCTCCCTTCTCAGCGTCATCCGACATTGGCGACATCCCCATCCCGCATCCGCCAGTGGCATCCGCATCTGAGTCTGAGGGCGAGGACTCGAGACGGGGTCTGGCCGCCCCCGTGCCGCAGTGTCGCACTGTCGCTGGCCCGCTGCCGCGCCGTCGTGCGCCCACCGCGGAGGCGGAGCCGGCGAGCCACGGTGCCCCCGTGCCGCACGCCGTCACGCGCGGACGCGCAACGCGCCCACCACGCCGCACGCCGCCACGAGCCACTGCCGCACGCCGCCACGCCGGCCTGCCGTTGACCCGCCGCGGCGCCGCCTCCCTCGACCCCTGCCGTGTGCCGTCAGTCAGTTCAGTTCTTGAGTTCTTGGTGAGTTGATTTTTTTCCCAGATCTGTGAGACTGTGATTTTGTTTGACTTAGAGCCAATAATTAAATGAATTTGTTGATATATTTTTAGGAAGTTGAGGCATGAAGAAATCAAATATAACAGTTTTTTCAGAAACATGAGAAGAAAAAAATTACAACTCAGATTGCTCCACCAATTCCAGTTATTCATGAAGAGTTGTCTATTCTAATTGTAGAAGATCCTCTAATTGTGAGTGTAGAAAGTGGTATTTTACCTGTGGATAAAGAGACAGAAACACCTACAGCTACAAGCACCACAACTCTACCCGCAACAGATGAAGTTGAAGAAGAGATAGAAGCAGTAGAAGTAGAACTGCCTCTAGTTGCAGCTGCTGATGTTGATTCTCTTGAGCATGACCCAGGCCTAAGGAGGTCTATTTTATTCTTTGATGTGAATGAACAAGATTCTATCAGAAGAAGGTACATTTTAAAAGGCCCATGTCATCTTTATAGCTATGTCTATCCATTCAGAAAAATCTATGGGAAAGATCGCAGCTTTAGTTTTCTTTGGTTTCAAAAGTACTGGTGGATTGAATATAGTGTAGAGAAGGATGCAGCATATTGCTTTCACTGTTATTTATTTGGTAAAGGAAGTGGAAAATTTATTACATCTAGGTTGGAATAATTGGAATATTGGAGCTATTGCACTTGACAAACATCAGAATTCAACTTTACACAAGTTTGCTCAAGAGAAATACAGCTTATTTGTGCAAAATGGTACAGAAATTGATATTGTCATTGTGAAGGTGTCAGAAAAGGATAGAGCTGATTACAAGGCTAGGTTGACTTATTCACTCAGATGTTTGAGGTTTCTTTTGAATCAGGGATTAGCTTTTCGTGGGCATGATGAAACTGA
>Ga0182004_10003100_pt1 | contig 13137 bp, 9 predicted proteins | sample Sormic07211540_1_FD_120479 | JGI IMG/M metagenome (GOLD analysis project Ga0182004, IMG submission 120479) | Endophyte microbial communities from Sorghum bicolor roots, Mead, Nebraska, USA - 072115-40_1 MetaG | ecosystem: Host-associated > Plants > Roots > Unclassified | place: USA: Nebraska...
GTCGGAATTGACGAGACGAATCTTTTAAACCTAGTTATTCCATAATTAGACAATATTTATCAAGTACAAACAAAAGTGCTACAGTGTCGATTTCCCAAAAATTTTCGGAAGTAAACAAGGCCTCGGTGCCGGTGGAGCGGGAGCTGCGAATTTCTCAGCACCGTCTTAATTGTCCTGCTTGTTGGGGTCGTCTCAGCCTGCCTGTCGAAGCGTACGGGCAAGATTAGTTGGCGGACACTCTCAACACACACTATCTTTCTCTATTTATTAATTTTTGTTGATATGATAATAATAATATACTTATTGAGGAGAGTCTAAACAAGAAACCAAGTGTACTCTTCTACTCATATGGAAGAAACCAGCACCTAAGAAATTCAGGAAATACTGCATGGTTTTTATCGAGCTTTTTCAAATCCAGTGTGCCCTCCCTTTCCCTCCCCATCGCTGCCATGGAGCCTTGGCCGCGGCCTCAATGCCCGACTCACGCGCGTGGCCATCTCTCCCCCCAAACCGATGGCAGCCCCCTCCCTCTCGCCAACGCCCTTGGCGGCGGCTCCTCCCTCTCACTGATGCCCCAAGCGACAGCACGGCCCAACTCGCACAGAGGTGCCCCTTGGCAGCGGCACAACGGAGCCCGCATGGAGGGATCTTGGTGGCGGCGAGGGCAGCCACGTGCAGATGGCAGCTTGACATATAGACGCAACCGTGCATAGCCATACCTGACGGACTCGCTCAGCTCCGTGCCCACATAATCCCCGCATTGTCACACGCTGCCGCCCCACAGGAGCTCTCCACGTTCGCCCGGCTAGCGCATCGAGGTCGCGTCTTGTCCATGCGCACGGCTTCAATATACATGTGTCGCAAGATTCAATATGATGAAAATTTTTAATTTTTTTTTTTAAATTTTGAATGGAACTAAACAGGACTTGAAATTTGGCACTTAGAATATACTAGTAGACATCCGATGCGTGACCCACCAAATCTACCTTCGATTTTGGGGGCAACTCTTGCTAAACCACAAGATTGGTCGCCAGGAAAATCATTAACACACACACACACTGAAAAAAAAGGTCCGAAATTTGCCGGTCGATTGTACAACTGCACTGGCACGCAAAGCAAAACATTTCTCCACCGGTGGGCGGGAGAGTGCCTTTTGTTGGATTTCAGAGCGTGTGTGGGACTGTGGGTTTGTGGCAATCGGAGTCGGAGCATGGGCAACGCACTGATAACCCTGCCAGTGCCACCTTTTCGCCAGCCTTTTCGCCTGATAGTTTTGAGATGTCAATGATTACGGTTGCCTGTCGGCGGCCACGGCATGGTCACAAAAACTCCGGAGCGCTTTTTATTCCTTTTCACCTTGTCGGAAAAGGAATGGCGGTGAGCATCTGGCGGTGACTCATGTCCCATGTTCATCCTGGTCTGTTTCATGTTTCAAAAGGAAAAATCATACCGACATGCAACCGATGACACCACTCAGGCCTTGTTTAGTTCACAAAATTTTTTGGCTTTGGCTACTGTAGCACTTTCGTTTGTATTTGATAATTAGTGTCCAATTACGGACTAACTGGCTCAAAAGATTCGTCTCGCAAATTACAGCTAAACTGTACAATTAGTTTTTGTTTTCGTCGATATTTAATGCTTCATGCATGCGTCCAAAGATTCGATGTGACGGAGAATCTTGAAAAATTTTGGAAACTAAACCAGGCCTCATGTACGTTTGCTACCAAAGTCGCAGCTCAGCAACTGCTGCTGCTGCTGGTAGAAGTAGACATTGACAAGTACCACGATTTGAGCAGCACACTTTAAGTCCTCCCAAAAAGTTTTGTTAAAATTGTGTAAAAATTGTGTGGTATATATGGACGGCAGCGCAGCACGGCGACCCGCCAGACGGCCAGAGCGCGAGCGCACACACAGCGTCTGGCCTTGTTTAGTTCTAAAATATTTTGCAAAATCGACACTGTAGCTCTTTTGTTTGTATTTGACAAATATTGTCCAATTATGGACTAACTAGGCTCAAAAGATTCATCTCGTCAATTTCGACCAAACTGTGCAATTAGTTTTTATTTTTGTCTATATTTAATACTTAATGCATGTGTCTAAAGATTCGATGTGACAGGAAATCTAAAAAATTTTGTAAAATTTTTTGGAACTAAACAAGCCGGCTTGAGAGCTGCTGCGCCACCGCACAGTGCTGCGATTGCGTATCAGCTATGCAGGGGGGCGCACCACTCGGCTGTGCTGTCATGCATGCCAATGCGAGGTACTGTAGGCAGCCATTTGACATTTTTGTACCTGCATGCGCGGCTCTTGCATTGCATGTTTGACCACCCTAAAATCCCGCGATTCTCTCTTCTTCACCGTATCACCACCCCCGGACGACACCGTCGTCGTCTCTCATCAATCACACTCGACGGCATCAACCTCGGGTTTCCGCGACGGGCCTTTATGTGACCACGGTCCACGCACGCATGCAGTGCATTGCAAATCCGGCGGCCACGTATTACTACGTGACAATGCGGACGTGCGGTGGGGAGCCAGGCAGGTGTCGTCCCGCGGTGTGTCCCCGCCGGGACCGGGACTGATGCATGGCGCGGCCGCGCGCGCGGACACGCAGCGCTCGGCGCGGTGTCCGGCACGGGGGACGCGGCCTAGCTGGCAGCAGCGATCTGGACAGCGGCCCTGAAGCACGGTGGGCCACAAGTCAGCGCGGTTAATGAAGTCAGAGCACTCTCTCTCTCTTCCCGTCTCCCGGCGCCCCCGTTGCGGTGGGCACGGCGTGGCACACTGCAACATGCCGCCCTGCACCCCGGCCCGCCGGGCCGCTGCCTGCCTGTGTGTTCTGTCTGTGTTAGCGTCACGGCCCCACCGCACGTTCCATTATTACAGGTGCCATTTGTTTATGTATATGCGCGCTGCGCGTGATGATGATGAGTTGATGACAGTGGGGAGATCGATCAACAGGAACGGTGAGAACGGAGAGGGTTGCCCCCGTCCGTCCGTGCGGGTGATCCCCGCGGTAACGACAGCGGGCGGCGGGGGAGAGGTGAATGTCCGAGTCCGGCCGATGCGTCTGCGCGGGAACCACACAGGGGCCCGCCGACAACCACTTCATTGTGCTGGCCTTTTCGCCTTTTGGGCCTTGTTCAGTTTCGAAAAGCGAAAACTTTTCGAAACTGTAGCACTTTCGTTTGTTTGTGGCAAATATTATCCAATTATGGACTAACTAGGATCAAAAGATTCGTCTCGTGATTTACAGCTAAACTGTGTAATTAGTTTTTATTTTCGTCTATATTTAATGTTTCATGCATGTGCCACAAAATTCGATGCGATAAGGAATCTTGAAAACTTTTTGGTTTTCAGGGTGAACTAAACAAGGCCTTGATTGAAATGTCAGCTGGTCTAAAAAAATCATGAAAATACTGTTTGATGATTTATCGTAAGATAAAAATATTATTAGTTAACAAAAAAATAAGACTTACAACAAGCGAACGAGTTCTTAGGTCTTATTTAGTTTATCCAAAATTCAAAAAAAAAGTAAGATTCCTCATCATATCGAACCTTGCGATACATGCATAAAATGTTAAATATAAATAAAAAGACAAATTTTTTAAGCATAGTTAGATCTTGTTTAGTTCACTTCAAAAACCAAAAATTTTTCAAGAGTCCCCGGCAAATCGAATCTTACGGCAAATGCATGGAGCATTAAATATAGTCGAAAACAAAAACTAATTACACAATTTGTCTGTAAATCACGAGATGAATCTTTTAAGTCTAGTTAGTTTATGATTCGATAAAAAATATTAAATAAAAACAAAGTGCTATAATATTCAAAACTAAAAATTTTTGAGAAACTAAATAAGACCTTAGTTTTAAATACAAATGAAAATGCTACAACGTCAGTCAAAATAAAAAGAAAGATCTAAACAAGATCCTACAGTAGGTGCGCAAGGAAAAATGGAACGATGAAGGAAGAGTTGGCGACGCCGCCTGATGCTCAAGAAAGGTTTAAAGAAAGATTTGATGTAACGGAGAATCTAGAAAATTTTATTACTTAGTGTATGTTCTGCAAGATTTTATGTAACAAAAATCTAAAAAAATATTGCAAAATCTTCTGGGACCAAACAAAGCCCTAGTCTTGTTAGTTCGTTCAAAAGCTGAAAAGTGCAAATTCATCGGTGTGTTCGCCAAAAAACGACCTGCAACAGTCGAAACTACGAGTACACATTTGTGGGCATGTTACGAGCTGCATACGTACTACGAACTCAAAACTTCCCTCCCGTCGTCGTCCCCAAGACACCCGTACACTCCACCTCACGTGTGTACGCGTCCGGACCAAGAAACCCGATCGAGGCCAATTTTCCGCTACGCACAAATCGCACGCCAGCCAATAAAATTGATACGGAAAAACAAAAGAACCCCCCTCCCCCCTTGCTTTCAGTGCCCGTGGCAAAGCACACACACGACACGACATAGGCCTTGTTTAGTTCCGAAAAATTTCGGATTTCGGCACGGTCACATTTTCGTTTTTATTTGATAAAATTATTTAATTATAAAGTAACTACAGATAAACTGTATAAATAGTTTTTATTTTCGTTTATATCTAATGTTTTATGCATTTGCTTCAAGATTTGATGTGACGGAGAATCTTGAAAAAGTTTTTAGTTTTCGGGTGAACTAAACAAGACCCTAGCACTACTAGTGGTAAAGTAATCAATGGATCAATCGCTACGAAAAGCGAGCACCTGTGTGATCCCAACGCTGGCCTGTCTGCCCCGCCGGGAGTAGAAGCATTTGTTTTTTGAGGCGAGCTCGGGTTTGGCCTCGTCTAGTTTTTGTCACGTCTGCTAGTTTGACCGGGCGGCCGGCTCGCGCGCGCCAGCGAAACCCGTCGGCACTTTCTCCCGTGCCGGCTTTCAAGGGTTTTGTGTTCCCGGGACGGGCGTTTTTTCTCGCTTTGTTTTCGCGGGGTTCTCACGGTCAAAGCTCGCCTCGGTTGGATTGGATTGGATGGCGACTGCTTTGTTGGGTGGGAGTGAAATGGACAAGTCTATTCTTTTGTTGAGCTGCGTGTCTCTGTGTGCGCACACGAGCGCCCTTGGGTGTCGGTACTCTGCTGTCGTCGTGGCCTCATCATGGAAAGTCGCGGATCGCGGAGATCAAGGGGCGGTCAATCCAGGAGAATCCCAGGTAACCTGGCGATATGTTTGGTGTACCTGGACTGGATGGCTCGCTGACTCGTGCGGTCGGGCTCGGGCAGCAATCGTTTTCAGTTTCTTTATGTAGGCCTAACGTTTTAGGCCGTTTTATACCCCCATATGAATTGAGCCCGGTCCTTTTTTTTGTTGAGGCCCTTTTACACCCCATATAAATCGAGCCCAGTCCGTTTTAGGCCCGATCCTTTCGAGTTTGCAGGCCTAATTTTTAGGCCCTTTATATACCCCTTTGTGGAGTAGTCATGATGATGCATGAGTGGGAATTTGGCCCGCTGTAAAAGGTCCTTTCATGTGGACCAACTTCTCACGCCCTGGGCAAAGCAGCATTTTTAAAGGCCGGGCCTAAAACTTACCCAATACCTTTTTTTACATAAGATAGAGTTCACAACCGTATTAACATGTCAATCGAACTTCGGTCTTATAAAGACCAACAAATTATTCCGAATCTAACCAACGTTTGGTTCGGTTCCAAAGAATTTTGCTCTGAAATCACAAAACACGCGTATGTACACAAAAAAAAGCTTCCGAGAACATTAATCCGGTGATCCTACAGGCAGCCATCGGACCGGGCCGGATTGAGGAGATTCCTGGCTGCCATACTGATACTAGTTGTAGTAGAGCTCGAGGCCCATGCCGTCATGGATCTCGTAGTCGGCGAGGGTGATGTGGTCCTTGTAGATGGTGTACCACTTCTGGATGCGGATCTTGTCGGCGCGCGTCCCCGTCTGCGCCGCCACCAGCCGCTTCAGGTCGCCGATCGTGTCGTCCTCGTTGCACTTGACGCGCACCTTCTTCCCCAGCCGGTCGTTCAGCACCACCTCTATCATCTTCTATTCTTCTTCTTCTCCTTCTTCTCTCCCGTCCGCCGGCCCCTCCTTGTCGTCAACGGCGGCGCAACGACGCGAGACGTGCCTCGGCGGCCGCGGCCGCGGCTCGCGATGAGGAATTATACGATACGACGCGTGCTTGTGGCTCGCGATGCCGTCCGCGCCGTGGGAGGAGCCTTTTATCAGGGCTGGTAGGTCGGTTCGGGCCTCCCCGCCGCCGCCGCCGTTGGTGTGATACCGCGTTCCGGATCGGAAACCCCCAAGCCCCATTTTCCCCAAAATTGATGGAGTATTCACACGGTATGACGGTAACACAGATTTTTTTCTTAGTTCGCCCTTGTTTACTTTCAACTCAAAATTTAAAATTTTTTAAGATTCTTTGTCACATTAAATCTTTAGACGTATGCATAGAATATTAAATATAGACAAAACTAAAAACTAATTGTATAGTTTGATCGAAATGTATAAGACGAATCTTTTAAGCTTAATTAGTCTATGGTTGAATAATAATTACCACAAATAAACAAAAATGCTACAATGTCGTGAAATCTTTCAGTTAAGCAACTAAACAGGCCTTAGTTTGCACTCGACAAAACGTGTGCCGCAAGAACTCTCCTTGACTCAGAACAGACAGTTCCACGTGCTTAAAAGCGAACACCTGTGTGTCATCGACTCACAATCTCCCGCGGTGTAGCTCGCGTACTCGCGCGACAACCTGACGGCGTGGCCGCCCCACAGGCCACACAGACACAGTAGAAGCCGTCCTGTCGCTGAGCGGACGGTTAATTAGGCAGCCCAGCCCATATCCCAGCGAAAAAAAATGATGGCCTAGTTACGTCTTAGGGGATCTCCAGTGTCCAATCGATTTTGGCCTGCAAAAAGTGTTAGAGTGGATTAACGTCAGTCTCACTGATTCGCGAACGCCCATTCAAAATAAATTCCGGCCATCAATTCTCCGATCAGCCATCATATGAAAGTTTACTTCGCTTCTCTCTCTCTCTCTTTAAATAGGCATAGTGGATGCGCAGGCATTGACTTCATTTTTCACATAAGTGATACGTTCTAAATATTTTAATATTGAAAATAACAAATACAGAATAAAAGTTGATAATAAAATAAAAAATATAAGTTAAAAGAAAAATTAAGATGACTATCTAATATATACATAAAAACACAAGTTAAAAACATAACTTTTAATAGTAAGTTTATCAAATAAGTTAGGTAGTATACATATGAAAAGAAAAGTTAGACATATACCTCTAAGCAGTAACTTAGTCAAATAAGTTAGTTAACGTATACATGAAAGCACAAGTTAGATACATAACCATGTGAACTAAGTTAATTGACTAAGTTAGGTAGCATAGACATGAAAAAAAAAACAAATAAATAACCTTGCTGACTTATAATAATTTATATGTATAAACTTATAACATATAATTTAAAACATATAACTTATGCAAAAACTTAAAAACACAAGAGTTGTGAAACATAACTCATTTACAAGAAGTTATTAAAAACAAAGAAATGAACTAACTTATAACTTATACCAAAAGTTGGCAACACAGGAGTTCTTAACACAAAAGAACAAATTAATTTATGACTTATACCAGAACACACAAATACAAAGTAATGAAACACAATTTCTATAAAAAGTTATGAAACAACATATGAAGTTACTCTATACAGTTTATGTACATGAGTTATTTAATAAGTTATGTTATAACTTATACTTATAAGTTATGTATTATAAATTATATGAAATAAGATAATACACATAAATTATTACTACAATATTTTTTTTGTAACATATGCAAATGGTGAGTTCCATTTGGTGGGCCCATGTCACCCTGGCACTACCGCACTACACGAGTCACTCGTTCGTAGTGGGCCTGCAATGTATGCGCAGCCCAGCCCAAGAAGCCTGAGAAGAATCCCCTTGTCTAATGAGAGTAGGCGAGCAAATCTTATTCTTATCTAATATCTTCCTTTTTGCTAATGGGCTTGTTATCTAGTGGTACGACTGTCTAGTAGGATATTACCGAACAAGATCTATTTTTAGGGTACACGCATACATAACAATATTTTTTACAGTTGAAATAATTCAAAATATAAAATGGAATAATCCAAAATGCACGGATCGATGATGGCCAACACTTGCAGAGATGCAGGTGCTGCATGGCATAGATATAGAAACTCATTTTCTAAAGATAAAATCGCTCGAATTGACAAAATCTAAGCTTTTTTTTTTGGGTAAGGGGCAAAAGGATTATCTACAAATTCACCACAATAGTTGCAAACCGACAGGTAACAATATTACATAAACTATGACAATCTACATGTCGTCCATACTGAAACCGACAATCTACAAATACGTTAAGGCCTTGTTTAGTTTCCAAAAAATTTTGTAAAATTTTTCATATTCTTCATCACATCGAATCTTTAGACACATGTATGAAATATTAAATATAGACGAAAATAAAAACTAATTGCACAGTTTGGTCAAAATTGACGATACGAATCTTTTGAGCCTAGTTAGTCCATGATTGGGCAATATTTATCAAATACAAACGAAAATGCTATAGTATCGATTTCCTAAATTTTTTTGGAACTAAACAAGGCCTAAATAACAACCCAAACCTGACAATCTGCAAATACGTTAAGTAACAGACCAAATCAACAATATACAACTAGCGAATTAAATCAGTAACCAATAGTTAGGTAAAGCAATTAAGTCATGCAACAAACTAACAACCCATAAGTTCATCATGCAACTACTACTCATCCAATCTCCATAAGCAATTGCTTACGGGCCAGTCACGGGGTGTCGGGGACGGTAAACTCTTTCTAACCATCTTAAGGAAAAGCATGTTTATGCACAGTTGTGAAAAAATAGCAAACCCTAATATATGTGGAAAATCTTAATCTTGATCTAATGAGATTCTTATAAAAATCTCCTAACATCCCAACAAGGGTTGTGAAGTGAAAACCTGTAGATCAACTTAAGTTGTTCATCTAGCACATCATTACATTTTTTTCCTAGCACAAAGAAGAGGACGAAGCCAGTTCGTTTGGCTGAAGGTATGACTGAAAGTATTGTTCGCTGATTTGTTATGAGAGAAAAACACTGTTGAATGGTTGACAGAATCAAGCAAACAAGGTGACATGAAAGGATAGCGGGGAAGAAGACCGCGTCGGTGTTGCCACTTCGAGTCGTTCGAAAGAACCTTTAAAAAACCGAGGGGGCGTTTAGTTCTCCATAAAATATGAAATACAAAATGCCAACTACTTTGGAATGATGGAACGTAAGATGCCAAAATTTTCAAGGTTATGGCCTTGTTTAGTTCTAATTTTTTTTTGCAAAATAGACACTGTAGCACTTTCGTTTGTATTTGACAAATATTGTCCAATCATGCACTAATTAGGCTCAAAAGATTCATCTCGCAAATTACAGGTAAACTGTGCAATTAGTTATTTCTTTTATCTATATTTAATGCTCCATGCATGTGCCACAAAATTCGATTTGCCAAAGAATCTAAAAAATTTTACATTTTTTTTAGAAATTAAACAAGGCCTATGTTTAGTTCCATAAAAAATGTAGAATTTATTGTCTTTAAGAGGATCTCTTGAGGCTCTTTTTGTTTTTTTAGTCTCTTGAGGTCAAAATTCAAAATAGAAAATAATTATATTTTTGCTATAATTTTTAGTTCTATTATGTAAAATAATAAATTGAAACCTAAAATTTTTTAAATAGAAAGAAAACTAAACACCACATGAGTGCCGTCTCACCTAACACGCACTGGTCCACTCTTCCCCGGTTTTGCTGGCAAAACGCTTCCGTTTCGACGAGCGACGGGCAACGGTCGCGTGGAGCCGCGCGGGGTGACGCCGGGGGTCTGCTTGCCGTTCTTGTGGGCTTCTGGCTGCATCCTGGCGTCCTGCCAAATACAAGGCGCGTCCCATGCAAGCTTCGCCTGCGGTATAGCCAGCCATGCATGGAGCTCAAATCGCGTAGTACGTCCTCCACTAGTTTAACCGCTAGCGGCATTCAGAGGATTATGCAGCTGCCTCACACTATACAGTTTTGATTATCTTTTTGCATAGAAAAGGTACATAATTAATCTCAGAAAAGAATATTCGTTTGCCGCCTCTTCGTGAACAACAACATGCAGGTCGTATGCCTTTTTTTTTATGGGCTTCATCTATAGTCTTATGCATGCATTTAAAGATTCACACAGAGAAAAATATACCTTCTACTCAATCTGCTCTAAATTATCCTTCCTCTATCTCAAGTTGTAATATGTTTTCAGTTTTTTAATATATAATTTTTTTGCTATACATTTAGATATATATTATGTCTAGATACATTTGTGAAAAAAAGAAACTGTTTTATAATTTAGAATGGAGAAAGTTAGTTTTTTTTGTCTTCTCTAAATACATAGATTTTACGATGTATCTGGACACAATTTATATCTATGTACATAACAAAAGCTATATATATATATATATATATATATATATATCTTTGAGGGAGTACACTATAAAATTAAGACCAATCTAATGAAAATTCTATGTTTTCTATTAAGAAAAAACGGATAATAAATTTTGAGTAGAAGACAACTCAAACCTGGGTGTGGTTGGTGACAGCCACACTTTTTTTTGAACGAAATGACAGCCACACTTCCCACCCCAACAGTAAAGCTAGCTCTATAAAAACAACCCCTCCGTCACCTCAAAACTTACAGTAGCCAGATCCAGAAGGGAGTGACAGGCTCAAACACAAACTAGAAGATAGGTTATAGGTTCTTAGTGAGTAAACCCGTACGATGTCGCAGGAGGATAGTTTCCAGAAGAGCGCAGCCAAGTGCCGCAAAGAATTTGACATTATTTACGAGCAGGTAATCATTGTCACTTAATCAAAATCTGCTTCACTACAGTAGATTAGTAGAATATATCATACGACTTCAAGAGAACGGCAAAGAGTTTAGCGCGTACTAAATCTCCATATCTGTTTATCTGTGCCGTGCACACGCAGCTTCCAGTGCTGCTAGAGAAGATGGACATTCTATTTCCTACGGGGAAGAAGACCGAAAGCTCCGAGCCGGAGGTAGTCAAACCATCATCTTCTTCTCTTCTTCTTCTTTTTTTTTTACTAAAATCATACGTAGGCAATGCTGCAACGACTGAGTGTAATCTACTAATCTGTCTCTGGATCTTCTTTGCTTCCTGTCAGAACAAATCTGAAACAAAGAAGGTGGTCGCCCCGCTGCCAGCCGTGACGCCGGAGGAAATAGGGGAGGGCTACAAGGATCTGGAGGAGAGCATCAAGGGATTCATCAAGGAGCTGGACGAGGCTGCGAAGGAGACTGAAGCCACGAGCCAGCCGGAAACGCCACCTTCATCAGTGGAAGACGAGTCATAATCAAGAGCTGCAGCAGCACAAGGAGGCGGCCTGGATCTGCAGGAGGATCATAATTTCTTTCGTTCATGTTTCTCAGTTTTTGGTTAATCATCTGGATGTTGGATAACAGTTTAGCTGTTCTCTCGTATGTTGTGATTCCAAATCGGGCAACTACTAGCGTGTGTTCGTAGCTCTCTCTGTGCCGAGTCTGATCATCGCTTTCCTTTGGAATCCGATCGAGTACTGCCTATGTGTGTCTGTCGTTTATGCTCGCTGGCAAGATGAATTGATGATGTGCGAAGTGGAGAACAAGGATCAACGGCGCGAATTGAAGACCATGCGGGGGGTATATCTCTCTCGCGTCCTACGCCACGGTTAGGGCCTAAAAGAAATAGGTACATAGGTGCAGCCAAATTTTGAAAATATTTACGGCGGTGCCAATCTTGGTCCATATATAGTTGATGTTCCACGTCATATTCGTTCCAGGAACAACTCAATTGCTACCACGGTTTGATGTTACCATATATACCTATTCGTCATGTTAGTCTGAGCCCAAAACCAAGGAAATTAAATCCCCTTTAAGTCAGATTTCCCCTCAATTGCCTTTAATCCCCTCCAATTCCTCTGATTTTGGAATCAAACGAACAGGACCTAAGAGTGTTTTAGTTAAATTAAAGACTTAAAATCTACAAAAAAAATCCCAACAAAAGTATGACAATCATTCATGAACCACAATGGTATAATAGGAGAAGTAAAGAAAAGATAAACCAACATTGTAAATTTTTAAGAGCTTCCTGCATAAGGTGAAACAATTAAAGAATTAAAGAGATTTACACGATGATTTCAATTTTTGTTTCTCCTCACACAAGTTTTTGTTCAAGCTTATTTTTGAATGCTCAAGTAGGATCACACGTTCTATCAATTTGTACTTTTGTTAGAATATTTTATTCAATTCTTGCGGTTCGCTAAATGCTCGTGTCATTTCTAGTTTCGGCTCAACAAGAAAGCATCACCTCAAATAAGCACCACCATTTTTTTTTTCTAATTATGAAAATAAAAATAGCAGGCAAACCACTGAATTAGAAATAGAAAATATCTGTATTCATAAGTTATTGTACAAAATCATGTTTTTGAGAGTCAATCATCTTTCTATCTGAACATCGAAAAAAACATTTAGTTGGTAAAAGGCTATGTGGAATATGAATTTGATAGGTTCTATGAAATCTAAGACACAAAAACTCTTGATATAGACCTTAATGTGGAAAATCACCAGATTTTAAACTTTACTTCTCAGGACATAACAAAGCTAGAAGACATCCCCAGCACAAGGCTTCCTCAGTCGAATTTATTGATACTCACTCCATTCCAAAATGTAGGTTCTTTTAGTTTTTTTCTAAGTTATAAATTTCTTTAACTTTGACCTAGTTTATTGAAGTTTATTGAATATACAATTAAACATCCACAATAAAATTTAGTTTCATTAAATTCCCATGAAATGTCTTAATACCTAGGCTATGGCATTTTGTTGGCATTGTAGCTAAGGGGCTACTGTTGGGGAAGCCCATGAAGTATATGGGCCAAGACTCCCACTAGAAGAGGCCTAAATACTAGCAAGAGTAGTGTCATGTAAAAACCAACTCCACCAAGGGGTAACTTGTAAACGACCCTACCTATATAAGTGCCCAAGGGCATGAGGGTA
>Ga0182004_10003101_pt1 | contig 13135 bp, 10 predicted proteins | sample Sormic07211540_1_FD_120479 | JGI IMG/M metagenome (GOLD analysis project Ga0182004, IMG submission 120479) | Endophyte microbial communities from Sorghum bicolor roots, Mead, Nebraska, USA - 072115-40_1 MetaG | ecosystem: Host-associated > Plants > Roots > Unclassified | place: USA: Nebraska...
CATGATTGCCCACAGCGCAATCAACCCGGCCACCGTACCCACGCTCCGCGAGGTTCGGCAGGGGAGCAGCTCGACCTCCGACGTCCCCATACGGCCTCGTCAGCCGAGCTCCGTGCAGCAGATGGCTGCGATGCAGACGGCGTTTCAGGTAACTACAGCTTAATCCATCGTCCATTAGTTTTACATATATACATCTTCTTTTGCATTGCTTAACCATTGCGGGTGTAATATTGCAGTCGCAGCTAGAGGAGTTGCGGGCCAGGCAGGTTGAGCTGCAGGAGGCTCATCAGCGAGAGCTGTCGGCCAGAGACGAGGCCCATCGGCGCCACATGGAGGCACAACAGCAGCACACGCAGCGTCAGATCTCGGACCTAGTCGGCTACTTCCAGTCTATCCAGAGCTCTACAGCGCCTCCGCTTCCTGCCTCGCTCTTCGCTCCACCCCCTGTTCCACCCCCTATTCCTGCCCCTGCAGGCAGTCCGGTGAGTATATATATGTTTGTCTATTGCTTTGGCTTGTGCGGCCGTCCTGCAGATACTAATGAGTTCGCTTCTATATTATGCAGCATCTGTCGTGGGGTTCGAACCCGACCCCCTTCTCCAGGCAGTGGGTGGCAGGTTACTCCTTATGGCCACCCAAGTACGCAGCACACGTGGCCTGGTGCCCATCCACAGCACGGCCACCTCGGGTTGTCCGGCATCCCTCCTCCGCGCCCCGGGTACTCGTACCCGTATCAGTCGGTGCCAGGACAGGCCATGTGGGCGCCGTGGGCAGGTGCGAGCTCTCCACACCCTGGGGGGCACTCACCCTGGTCGGCTTGGCCAGATGGGGGTTCAGGACACGACGGAGGCCACGACGACGACGGGTCGGAGTCACAGCACTAGGGGTGAGGCGCTAGCGACTTCGAGCAGTGATATTCATGTGGACTTGTGGTTTATGTTATGAACTTGTGGCTTATGTTATGAACTTATGGTTTATGTTGGACGTAATGTTAGATTTGTCATATCTATGTAGATTTGTGATATCGGTGGACTTCGATATGTTTCATGTGTGATATATATGTGGATTGTGATATAGACATGTGGATTTATGATATATATATATATGCATATGTGGTCGTGCATGTAAAAAACAGAGAAAAAACAAAAAACAAAACAAAATTCCCAGCTTTGCCGAGAGCCTGGATGGCTGGCACTCGGCAAAGATAGAAAGCTAGGGTTCAAAAGAACTACAACTTTGCCGAGAGCCTGGCTGACTGGCTCTCGGCCAAGGGGGTCTTTGCCGAGAGCCGTACAGGCAGGCTGTCGGCAAAGATTTTTAAAAAAAAATAAAAAATATCTTTGTCGAGAGCCTTCCTGCACGGCTCTCGACAAAGACCCCCTTTGCCGAGAGCCAGACAGCCAGGCTCTCGGCAAAAACTTTTTTTAAAAAAAATAAAAAATCTTTGCCGAGAGTCTGCCAGCAGGGCTCTCGGCAAAAACGACGTCAACATTGACGTTCCTCGACGGCGCCGTGGGTTTTGCCGAGGACATTTATGGCCTTCGGCAAAGTTTTTGCCGAGAGTCTACCACCTGGCTCTCGGCAAAAAATTTCTTTGCCGAGAGCTCCTTTGCCGAGAGCCACGTGGCAGGCTCTCGGCAAAGACTTTGCCGAAGGCTTTTAGGCCTTTGCCGAAAGCTGCCGGCTCTCGGCAAAGAAGGTGGGGATAGGCGAGACCGATTTGACGCTCGTTATTCACCTGAAACCCCCACAAACATCTCCTAGCTAGGAAGACCCGTGACCCGTCAGGATGGAGCATAACCATAATGTTCTAGAATCGGCAAAGGCCACATAAAATGTTGGTAAATTAGGGTTTATGGTTTTGGAGAGAATTTAATTACTACACTACTACATCTACCCCAACTTTGCTGTATCAACAGAGACACTCATATGATATCTACACGCTCTAGTGAGCATCTAACCTAATTTCCGCAACAAGCAAGCTGAGTTAGTGGTTATTATATATTCCTGTGTCTAAAATCAAGTCAATACAGCCTCTACTTGTATCATCAATTACTTCTTTAACGCGTTCTCTACGTTGCAAAAAGTTAATGGCAGCTTACATTCTCCCTCTGTCTTTACCCGGAGGTCACCGCACGAGATGCATGCTGCGCTAAAGATATGAAATCCCATTAATTTCGAGGTTGCTTCTTAAGCATGGAATAATTATGCTTGGTTTGTTGTTCACACATGCATATGGTTATGCTCCATCCTAAAGGTCGATCGATCGAGGTGTGTAGCAGTGTAGGTATACGTCTTCCGTTTACCCGTGGTCAGTGTAGGTCTTGATGCTGTATTAATATTTCGTCGTGGTCGGCGTCCTTCGTCGTCGCCGTATCATATTCTATACAGTCCATCCCTCACTTTGTCTACGGTTTGCCGCGTCGTGTCGATACACGCAAAACACAAATAGGGTGTTTGGTTCTACTAGTTCGTTGTCCTTTTCACTCCAGCTTCTTTTGTTTGTCTTAGGGAGTCAATCAACGCATAGGGACCCACAAGGCAGTTGCATTCAGACTAACTTGTCAATGCAATGACTCACCTACACCTGACTTAAAGTTAGAGAGAACAGGATTGTAGTTGCCAGACTCCCCTCGCCTATAAATAGCTAGCTAATTAATCTCCCTCCGCCATTACACTGCATAGTGGTTAATCGATCCCTCTCCTGGCTCGATCGGTATGTGTCTTAATTAATCCCTGTTTAAATAACTAGTAGATATATTTATATCTCTTTGTGCACATAGACTTTGTTCATTCCCTCGTATTTATAAATAGGAGTCATCGGTCTTTTTTTCCTTGTAATGCAATACATTGTATTTAAGCATGAAAAGCAAGTATATTTTTAGTTAATTTTCTTAGTAGTGCATAAAAGTAACTCCAAGAGCTTCTTTAAATCCTTCCTTTTTAATCGGAATAGAGATTTTGGTTCAAAAAATACTCTCCAATGATCTTTCAAGTTTCAGTTATATCTTTAGATATTGCTACTCCCTAGCTATTCCGGATCTCTCGTTGGTTAAAGATGGAGACCGGGTTTGCATTGGATCTCTAGGATGTATGTAAGATATAGAGAAGCTGTTGAGTGAAAATATATAGAGAGAGATGCAGGGGCAAACACTAAATGTTCACTATTTAGCCCCCCTTTTGTCCCCATCCTGGATCCGCCACTAGAGAGATGTGTCCCCATCTTGGATCCGCCACTGGAGAGATGTTTATTCAATTGTCCCTTCAAATAATGATTAAGAGAGTGAATTTAAGAAAAAATCTTGAAGATGCTCTAAGTCATTGTAATTAGGTATAACAATTATGAGTTAATAATGTAATGATAATAATGATGGTTATGATTTATAATTAAATACATATAGGCCTGGGGTATTCTCCTAATGGCAGCCGTGGCACTACTACACAAACAATTTGACATACGATTTTCGAGTATATGATGGTTCAATTAGCAAACCATTTCCTAGGAGCACTATAGCTAAGAACACTCCCAATGCTAGAAACTACATGTAGTTTCTATACATATTAATTTTTATAGACACTATATAGAAACTATGGTCCCAATGGATAGTTTCTATATAGAATATTTTTTTATCCAATCACATTCATATTCTCTCTCCATTCTTAGCCAATCATATCACTTCATGTCTTGAATTTTGTGTAGACATGGTTTCTAACTTAGACCCAGTTTCTATAATTTTTGCTCTCTCTCTTCAATAACTCTCTTGCCACGTCAGCAAAATGCTTAGGTGGCACTGTAATTAATATCTATAGAAATCATAATGATTTCTGCATTGGGAGTGCTCTAACAAATCGCTCCTAGAAGAAACATTCAGCAACATTCCTAGGAGCACTAAAAATAGGTGATTTTCTAGGGATAGTTGACTTAGTCAATTATCTCTAAAAATTGATTTTTATGGACAGTTGACTAAGCCAAATGTTTTAAAAATAGCTTCAGAACTAATGAATTCGTAACTTTTCCAAATAAAGTCGGATGAAGATAATTTTTTTTCTAAAAACATAGAGAATGACAAGGTTTAAAACTTTGTATTTGGAGACATTTTGATTTGAGATGGTTTCAGATTTGATATATTAAATTCTAAAATTCAGATTTTTGAAATTTTCAAATGATCATGGATAAAGCAACACCACTTGTAAAAGTTATTGTGATCATTGAGATCTAAAACTTTATAGTTAAAACTTTTTCTGTTTAATAAGGTTCTTTTGAAGATGAAATATTCAATATAAAATTCATACTGCGAATAGGAAAGGATAGCACCTATATACTTGGCTACATGCATGTGACTCTACGGCCGGCGTGGTGATAGGAGAAGATATGTACGAGGCAAAGGTCCTAGGTTCGGTTTGAATCTCCCATGATGCACTTGTTCAAAATTTGCAATAGATGCATGGCAGCCCTCGGATTCAATAAAATACTTTTGTAACTCTAAAAGATATTTTAGTGGTGGTTGACTAAGTCAACTATGGCTGAAAATCATTTCTAGAGGATGGTTGACTTACAAAACCATCCGGTGAAAATCGACTGTTAGGGGTGGTTTTAAAAATGTCCCTGAAATAAAATACCTAAGTTCTATAATCAATGGCGTACTAATGTTTTGAATATCGGTCCTGAATATCGATTCTTTTTTTTTCTAGAACACGACTTCACGTATATTTTATCAAGGAGCTGAATATTGCTTTGAACCGCTTCTAAAAGTATTTTTTTTGTGGTAGTGTGGGTTCACTGTCACTGTCAAAGTTCTAGTCGATCATTGAGAGAGGGAACATAGAGGCCCCTTTTAATTTGTTGGCCACATACCTTGCATTGCATGGACCCTGACAGTTTATTAAATTCACATTATTAGCTAGCGTAAATTGTTGTTTCTTCTTTATATAATTTGGGCAGATGGCGACAGAGGAGAAGGATACAAACATTGGGCAACTGATAGTCAACATTTATCCCCGTCCCGGCCAGACGACTGAACCACCACAGCTGACTTACGGCGCCGGGTACCCTTACCCTCAGCTGCAGCCGCCAAGCTACGGATACCCTCAGCAGCAGCAGACAAATGAACTACCACATGCAGGTGGGGGATACGGATACGGATACCCTACACCTCAACAGCAGCAGTATGAAGGATTCGAATACGGATACGGATACCCTCCTCATGGGTCTGCATACTATGGCCACGACGGTGGAGGGCACAAGGCTACGGCGTGGATCAGAAATGCTGCCCGTGGATTGTTCCATTGCTTCAGCTGCAGGCGCCGTCGCAGACATGGTCATGGTTACGGCTATGGTGATGGTCACGCACCACGGCAAGTTGAAGAATAATGAAGCATGCATGATGGGCAAGGCAAGTTCGATCGGTGCCAACTAAGTCCCCTGTGTAACAGTATTTGTGGCACCATGATGATTGATGATCGAGGGGCGGCTTTCCAAGATCATCATATATATCCATCCTGATATGGATACCTTAGTACTAATTTGTATTATGTAATACTATATAGGATTATCATCGATCATTGTGCGTTGCAATGGAATAATGTAATAAAGAAAGATGTGTTCAATACTTGAATTCTGATATTGTATTGTGTAGTAAATTATCCCTATTACATGAAGCAATCGCAATCCACGTTGAAAATGGATGGGCTGTACTGTATAGAATATGATACGGCGACGACGAGGACGAGGATGAGGACGACGCCGACCACCACCGGATACGAATACAGCGCATCAAGACCTGCACTGGCCACCGGTAAACGGAAGAAGTGTACGTATCTACACGCCTCGACCTTGGAACAAAGACCATGTGTGCGTGAACAACTAGTTCCTTGCGCACTTTTGTCTAGGTTTGCCGCGTCCTGTTGATTGCACCTGACGTTTTCCAGCAGGATTGCATGGGAATGGGGGACCCGGTTGTCGGACTTGTCGCTATAGTTTTCCAAACAGACCACCGGCACGGGCACGGCGAGGCACGACACTATGCGGCACGGCGGCACGCCGTGCTGTGCCTGATAGTGCCGTCGTGCCGAGTTCTCAGCCCAGGCACGATCCTATGGCCGGTTTAGCTATGTCATGCCGTGTCGATGGGCACGGCAGCCCGCGTGCCTCCCCGTGTCACTGTGCCAGCTTGAAGTCGTACGCCGCGCTGTCGTCGTCGCGTCGGAGCTCGGTGATGCACCACTGCTGCCGCCAACACCGCACCGTCGTTGCGTAGGAGCTCGGGGACGCCGCCCACGTCGCGCCCCCAGCTGCGCGCCTCGGACGAGCGTCGCGGTCACCCACATCGCGTTGCCGTCGTCACGCGACCAGAGCAACTTGTCGTGCCGTCGTCGTCACTTGTAAGCTCGGGGGGCCGGAGCTGCTCATCACGCTGCTGCCAGGTCGTGCCACCAGCCGCGCGTCGCCGCCGCAAGGATGCCGAATGCAGGGAACACCAAACAGCTAGAGATGGAGAATAGAGGTGGAGTGGCTGGTGATAGTCGGCTGGGGAAGAAGAGGGCGGAGACGGTGAGGGACGGGTGTTGAGAGGCAAGCTGCGGCTGCACACAGGGATTGGGAATTTTGGATACGACCATACGGGAGTTAGGGTAGGAAGTTATATATATGCTTGATCCAACGGTTACAGCGCATCACAGATTATCCAACGGTGGGGAATTATCGTGTCGATGACGGACTAGGCCAAATTTCGTGTCGTGCCCGTGTTGACCCATGGGCCAAATGTACAGCCTAGGCACGAGCACGAGGCCGAGCCATATGCCAGGCATGGGCATGGAGGCAACCAAACCGGGCTGTTTTTGGGCCGTGCTTTTTCGGGCCATGCCCATATCGGCCCAACGGGCCTAACCCGTTTGGAAAACTTTACTCGTCTCCTATAAATAGGTATCTAATCTCCCTCGTCCATGGCACAGCTCTACAGCACAGTGGTTAATCGATCTCTCCTCGCTCTATCGGTATGCCTTAATCCTCTCTAAATCTATTTATATCTCTTGGTGTACGACCTACATTGAGTCTATTTGCTTGTCTAAAAAATCATGGCTAAAAGTAATGTTTGCTGATTTGTTATGAACTGAAGCGAACAGATTCATTCTTCGATTCATTCCATTGTTGAGCTAGGTCTAGGGTATGCCTGACCATACCTGTGCAGCACACTGGATCTGCAGCACTACTACAGATCTAATTTTTATAGCACGGTTTTCATCACCAGTTTGTTCAAAACCGGTGGTGATAGGTTTTCGCAACTGATTCAAAGATTGTCGAGCATAGCCTGACAAAAAAACGGCAATCAAAACTGTTTTTGATTGCTAGATTGATCAGTGAATGATCAGAAGATTTAAACCGTGATGGTCATCGATGAATCATATGCCAAGCCGATGACGAAAACAGTTTTCACTTCCAGTTTTTCGATCACTATGTCACCCACTAACAAACTGGCGGAGGCAAAAAAAATTTCACTGCCAGTTTAAAGGTACAGCAGGAGTGGTGGCATTTTGAGACGACGGTGAAAACTGTTATCACTACAAGCTTGGCGAACAATACGGCTTTAAAGGTCATCACATTTTCCATCGCCGATTTGTTTGGCAACTATACTGCAGCTAGCCAGCTACTATGATCTAGCAGTGAATATACCCCTTTGAACAAAACCCCCTTTTCCATCCTCTTCTTCATCACCGATGGATTGGACGTCAGACCGGCGATGATGAACGCTTCGTTACCGATGGATTGTATGCCAGACTTATAATCGTCGCCGTCGGATCGTGTGCCAGGTTAGTGGTATTTGATGTTTATCACCACCAATTACGAACCGACGATGATAACCTTACACTACTGTAGACAGGAATTTTGCCGAGTGTTTTTACACTTGGCAAAGAGCTTAAAAACACTCGGCAAAGGCTTTGCCGAGTGTTTTTCAGCAAGGCACTCGACAAAGTTTGCTCGACAACATAATTCATGGCAAAGAGACTTTGCCGAGTGTTTTTTTCGGGCACTCAGCAAAATAATAATATATTTTGCCAAGTGTTTTTGCTATCGGCACTCGGCAAAGATTATTTTAAAAAAAATAAAAAAATACTTTACCGAGTGTTTTTGTTCAAGGCACTCGGCAAAGATTATTTTTTTGAAAAATAAAAGACATACTTTCCTAGTGTTGTTCATCAAGGAACTCAGCAAAGACTATTTTTTCAAAAATAAAAAATATGCTTTGCCGAGTGTTTTCCCTAAGACACTCGGCAAAGATCATTTTGAAATTTTTTTTGAAAACTTTGCCGAGTGCTTATGCGCAAGGCACTCAACAGAGTATTTTAAAAAAATAGAAAAACTTTTCTGGGTGCTTATGCTTAAGGCACTCGGCACAGATTATTTTAAAAAAACACAGAAAATTTTACCGAGTGTCTAGACTAAAACACTCACCAAAGTAACCGAGATTTGTAGTTTTTATTTATTTTTTCAATCCATTATACAGTTATTATATATATATATATACACACACATAATTAAACCAATCATCACAGCTATATCACCAGCATGCATTATCACAAGCACAAGCATATTTCCGTTCGCAAAAAAAAGCACAAGCATATTTCATAAATCCATTACAAATCCATCAAAGTTCACCATCACAAGTTCATTATTACAAGTTCAACACCACAAAGTTCAACATCACTACTACGACGACGAAGGATGCACCCGTGACGGACCGGAATGCAGTGAAGGATTGACAGGATCAGCCCTCGGTGACACGATATGACGATTGTTTGAACCCGCCAACGGGGGCTGCACAAAAGAGAAGAGGTTGCATATGTTAGACTCAAAATTGAAAATTTCGGCAGCACCTCCCCTACACGGGGAGGTTTCCAACCTGCAAGAAACAACGACACGAAGACCGACAATAACAATGGCATGAAGGCCGACAATCACAACAGCACGAAGGCCAACAATCACAACGGCACGAAGGCATTAAACTTTTATACTCACAGGAGTGAAGAGTCAAACCAGAGTTGGAGCTGGCAAACTGCACTACTACACCCGATGCTTGCACGAGGGTTTGTAACACCTGATACATGTCCGCCATCTGCTTCTGCGTGGCCTCCAACTGAGCGGACAAGTGTGCGGTCGTCTCCTTTGTTTCTGCTAGCTCGGCGTGCAATGTTTCAATCACATATTTAGTATTGCAAATCTGATCGATGTGTGTAAAGTTTAATGTACGACGAGTGAAACCAGAATTACCTGAAGTTCGTCAACCCGCGATAGTGCTGGAGTAGGCCGTGCACATATGGGAAGGCTTCTGACCATGCTTTGTGCCCTCACATCAGAGAGAGAGGGTGCAGAGCTCGAGGAGTCGCCGCCATCTGCAATCCATAACCGCTCGTTCTTCGTGCCTTGCCCCAGCCTCACGATCACCTATGTATCAAGGGGCTCAGTGCTCAGATTGTAATCTGGGCCATGGAGTGACCTAACCGCTTCCACATAGTCCGTGACTTTAGAGTGGACGGTTGGGTCAGAGTAAGCCTACGCCGAGGCATTCGGGTTGAAGACAACACCAAATTTCACCGAGCCCATGCCCCTAACTTTGACATCGGCGCGTCCGGGTGTGCGATCTCCTATGAGAAAGATGATAAGAGACGCAAAATTGAGCGTTACAATAGATAAATGACATCACGCATAAGTGCTCGCTTGAAGTTGGGAGGTTGCGGCTGCCCTGGTGGTGAGTGCCCGCTTCCGCTTGTCAAGCTAGTGCTTTTTGAAGTATGCCGGGTCAAGGTACCTGTCCACGATCATCGCCCATGCCGGTCTATGCGCCATGCACCACGAGGCTAGCACCGACACATCATCAAATGAATCATGTCGCCGGCACATAAATCTCAAAACAAATCAATATTATTCACCTACCTGAAGGTACTGCTCCAGTGCTCCTTGATCAGCGCCACTATTCTTGAGTCGGCCTTTTTGAGGGATTGTTTCTTAATGGACCTGTAGTAGTCGACGTGGGCCTGGAGACGCGCCTCATGAATCATGTTGCCGACGTACTTCTAACAGGCTCTTTGTGCCGCCTGATCCACCACGTTCTCTAGACCATCTTTAGCCTTGAAAAACTCTGCATACAAACACGATGTATCCGTTCATTAGTTCAATAAAAGAGAACCAATTGAGTAAAACACTCAGCAAAAGGTCATTTTCAGAAAATAAAAAAACATTTGCCCAGTGTTGTGGCTAGAAAACACTTGGCAAAGTTGTTTTTCAGAAAAATAAAAAAGCTTTGTTGAGTGCCCATGGACGGCACTCGGCAAAGTTTGCTCAAAAAATCAGAAAAATTTTGCCGAGTGCTTACGATAGAAAACACTCGGCAAAGTTGTTTTTCAGAAAAATAAAAAACTTTACCGAGTGCCCAAAGATAACACTCGGCAAAGTTTATTAAAAAATTATTAAAAAATTGCCAAGTGTTTGATGATTACCACTCGGCAAAAGTTAACGGTAGGTGGCCGCTATCACAGTCCGCCAAAATTTTGCCGTGCGCTTAGCTTTGCCGAGTGCCCTGCCAAGTGTAAAATTTTGTCGAGTGCTACACTCGGCAAAATATTGCTTTGCCGAGTGCCACGAAATTTTGCACTCGGCAAAGTCTGAGACACACGGCAAAATACAGTTTTCCAGTAGTGTTAATTATTATCATGGCTAGTGATGACAATCTTGTAGTTGTATTTTCGATTAATTTTCATAATATCAAAGGCAGATAATTTTGATATAGACTAAAGGGTTATCTTTTATATATAATGGTAGACGTGTATAATTTAGGTAAGATTTCAGGGGCTACTTTAGAGAATCTTTATATGCTAGAGATGTGTAATTTTTTTAGAAAATAAAATATATCCAATAGCTACTATTATTGATGACAGTCAGTGTATATTAGATCGATGGCTAGATGCCTTTGGTTTTTGTGAGAAATTTTAGAATTTAACTTTTCGGTATCACGTACGTTCTCTTGAAAACGATTGTGGAGAAGAATCCTGGATCAGTAACCCATAGACTGTTAACTTTTTCGAAGTAAAATACGACTTACTCTTAGTGTTGTATCTTTTAGAGCATGTATAATAATGGATTTATAGTCAAGCTAATGTTGATATGAGGAGAGAAGATAGAAGAGAGATGATAGCTTGACTCTCATGTAAGCACCAAGCTGGACACAGATGCATAGGTAGTGGTGGGTCTAAATAGCAAGTGAGATGGTGTTATGAGACAACTCACTGTATAACTTAGCTCTAATCATTTAGCTTATAGTCAAATACTTGACTCTATTATTGATCTTGCTCTTAGAATTGCTGGTTGATATATATATAGGCACGGTAGGCCACTAGATATTTGTTGTACGTGTAACTTTAACGTTGTTTCCGTCACCATGACTCAATCACACAAGTTCTCACTTAGCCGGAGGTCACCTTTCATCGATGGAGAAGTGGCGGAGGATATGAATCTCAGGTGGCTTTGTCTCTTTGGGACCCGAATGATGCTCGCTCGTGTGGTTTGTTTTCACGGTGGCGCTCGCTATTCCCTGCTCGAGGTGGTTCTTACGTTTCCCAGGCCAGGCCTCTTGATGCTCTATTCGTATTATTGGTCGTCGTCGTCGATATTATATTCTAGTCTATCCATTCATAGCGAGGTGGAATGTTTTACACTTGTCTAAAGCTGTGAGGCTCCGTCCATTGCACGCAAATTACACTTTGTTTTCTAGGGCGGCACAGCTTTACATGACACGATCACATAAATTGCACTTTGATCATTTATTTATTTTATATTATATTGTTTGTGTTTATAAACTCGTGTTGGATAGTCCATATATTTAATCACAAATCTAATGGTATAAAGCTTGTATAATAGTTCAAACAACTAGCCAAATTAGAATATATATATATATATATATATATATATTGAAGTAAGGCCTTGCTTAGTTTACAATTTTTTGGAAAAATGACACTATAGTACTTTCGTTTTTATTTGACAAACATTGTCCAATTATGGAGTAACTAGGCTTAAAAGATTCGTCTCGTGATTTACAGACAAACTGTGTAATTAGTTTTTATTTTTATCTATATTTAATGCTCCATGCATGTGCCGCAAGATTTCGATGTGACGGAGAATCTTGAAAAGTTTTTTTGTTTTTTGGTGAACTAAACAAGGCCTAAGATGTACAATTTGTTGTTATGCAATACTCGTACCAATAATTAGCTACTCCCTCCGTCCCTAAATAATGTTATTTCTAGGAGAAAATTTTATCCACAAATACTGCTATTTCTATTAGCATACTCAGTCCACCAGCCTATTTAATTCTCATTGGAACTTCCGTGGTCCACCAACCCATTTAATTTCTTCTAAGGAGTAGTACTTTGACGCATGGTAATTGTTTGAGTCTGTTTAGTTGGCATTAAATGCAGCTCGTTGGAACCAGAGAACCATGGCTTAACGTGCATGATTAAATGGTGGAACCCAAATTAATTGAGGGTACAATGGTTTTTTGTTTGCCACACTGATTTGTCTGTAATCTGCTAGAAATAGCAATATTTGAGGACGGAGGGAGTAACTATTTTGTTACATTTAATTAACCTTGGTCTAACTTTAAATCAAATAAGTTCCAAGGACCATAATAAATGCTGGTGTATGTAATAAAGATAGATCTTATATAGAATAATTCACTTAAATAGATAGCTATTGTGCGCATCTATTGTGAGTTTAAGAAAGGTGGAAGACTAGCAATACGCCTGCATGTGCGGTGCGCTACGCCATGAACGAGCTCAGGTGACGTGGACATGACATGAGCGGTGTGGTGGCAACAAAGATTTTGCAGCTCGGTAGAAGAAAGAATTTTCACTCTTTATTTTTTGCAGATTCCTGATACATATTAGCTTCACAAAAGCTTTATTAGATAGTAATGAGTCAAGAGATAAATTATATATCCTCCACCCAAAGAAAAAGAAAAAGCTTATCCTCCACCCAAATTAAACAAAGAACCAGCCTGGCCAGTCACTCCATATACGAGGTCCACAAGTCAGTTGGGTTGTACGAGTCCGTTGCCGGCCTCCTCGCCTATATATATGGCTAGCTAGTCCG
>Ga0182004_10003102_pt1 | contig 13132 bp, 12 predicted proteins | sample Sormic07211540_1_FD_120479 | JGI IMG/M metagenome (GOLD analysis project Ga0182004, IMG submission 120479) | Endophyte microbial communities from Sorghum bicolor roots, Mead, Nebraska, USA - 072115-40_1 MetaG | ecosystem: Host-associated > Plants > Roots > Unclassified | place: USA: Nebraska...
AGCAGTGATTGCCAGGACTCGAATTGCAAACCACTGACCTTCTATGTCTACTAAATTTGGATCTTGGAAGCAAGTAATGGAAAGGGAGTAAGGAGACGTGGCATCTCTTACTTTATGAGGATGTCATAGTACTCAGGGATCCAGAGAATTGAACATGCCGTCGCGGTGCACTACGCAACTGCATTCAAACGACATCAACAGTCAAGAAACCCAGATTGAATCCACGGAAAGAAACGAGACGAGCCATATAATAAGAAGAAAAAAAAACATTGCATCGCTCGTCGTGGGTCTGGAGCAGCGACCCCTCGAGTGCCGTTTTTCCAAGGCCTCCACTGGCTTCAACCTACCCAAACACCGCAGAGAAATGAGCAGGCGAATCAAAAGCAGGGAGAGGTGGAGAGGGAAACAGGTGCGTACTGCATAAGGAAGGTCTCGATCTTTCGAGACTTCTGTTAGATGCGGGTGATGATTGCCAGGTTCTCATCCTCATCCACGTCGGGTACGCCGCCGAAAAAGCCATCCCGCCGGCGCTGGCGGCATGGAGGGCAGGGTTGCCTGTGAACGACTGGATCCGATGAATCATCAGTGAACAAGGCCCGATTCACACTTGTGCGCCCCCAGATCTGATTTGGGCTGCAGGGTGCTGGCCTAGTCCTCGTCCTCCACTGCAGAGAGAGAAGAGGATGCGTGCGTGTGTGTTGCCCCTTGCCTGTTGCAGGCGTGGCGAGCGGCGGCGGGGGATAGCCGCGCGCGGGAGGCGGCGGGGGAGCGGCGGCTGGGCATGCGAGGGTGGACAAAGAAAAGGCTGCGCGTAGCTTTTTTGGGCCGGCCTGATTGGGATTTAGGGTTAGGGCTTTGCCGTGGGTCGAGTTATGAGGCACTCGGCAAAGAGTCCCTTTACCGAGTGCCAGGCTAGACCCTCGGCAAATTAAATTTTTCTTTTTGCATTTTTTAGTCAGTTTGTTTTAGTGGAAAAATATATTATTTGAAACTCAATTTTAAAGTTGGTGCCAATATTGATTTTTTCTATATTTTCTTAATTTATTTGTTTCGTTGATTTTTTCGAATATTTTAGATTTGAACTAAATGTGTATGGAATAATACAATGTAGTGTTTTGAAAAATGTTATTCATGTTATTTGGTGTATGTTGAGGCCCTATCAACGAACTCGCATTAAATTTTACGCGTCTTCTTCGCATAATACGAGAAGTGACTTGTAGAAAAAGTGTTTTAAATTTATCTAAAGTCCATACGAAGTCCGAAAATCATAAAACTTATCGTGATGTTATGTTGTCCCATGTGTAGGCTATGGTAAAAAATTGAGAAGGTTTCGAGCGAGTTATGACATCGGATGCTTAAAACCCACACATGGAGATGTCTGCGTTTTAGGCATTTGACAGCGCAACTTGCTTGAAACCTTCCCAATTTTTTACCACAGCCTACACATGGGATAACATGACACCTCGACGAGTTTCGTGATTTTCAGACTTCGTATGGATTTTATATAATTTTAAAACACTTATTCCGCAAGTCGCTCGTCATGTTACACGAAGAAGATGCGCGAAATTTGGTGCGAGTTCTTAGATAGGGACTCAAAATACACAAAATACCATGAGTAACATTTTTGAAACACTACACTGCTTTATTTTATGCACTTGCAGTTGAAATTTGAAATATCCGGAAAAAATAAAGAAAAGAATTAAACTAAGAAAATATATTTAATAAAGTCAAAATTGCACCAAATTTTAAATTTGGGTTCAAAATAACGTATTTTAGAAACACAAAAAAATGGGCTCAAAAAACTAAAAAATAAAAAAATCTTTGCCGAGTCGGCAAAGGGGGTCTTTGTCGAGGGCCAGACATGGAGCCGTCGGCAAAGGAGGCCCTCGGCAAAGACTAGTTATAAAAAGAACTTTTGGGACGAACATTGATTTTTTTTTAAAAAAAAACTTTGCCAAAGGCCTAACGGATAGCCCTCGGCAAAGCCTAACGGGCTCTTGGCCGCCGTGACCCAACGGGCCAACTTTGACTAGGACGCCTTTGCCGAGGGTCACGGCCCTCGGCAAAGACAATCTTTGCCGAGGGCCTACCTTTGCCGAAGGCTAGGCCTTTGGCAAAGGTCTCTTTGCCGAAGGCTAGTCTTTGCCGAGGGCTCCTGGGCCTGGCCCTCGGCAAAGGACGCTTTTTGTCCTAAATATGAATTATGGATTGATAGTTATTGGGTCCTCTTTGGTAGGACTTTTGCTGAGGCTTCTCTATCGACTTATTTAAATCCTACCAAACTCACAAAAGAATTGCTTCTAAAGGCAAGAACAATGAAACCCAAGTCATGTTGGAGCCAAAAGCCGAATCCACCAAAATATAGTTTTTCTTAGCTTCCCCATTTTCAGAGAAGCCTAATAAGTGTGTCTACAATTTTATTAAAAATTTTTCTTACCTTGCGTGAATCTAGATATGCATAGGAGAGAAGTAATATCGAGATTACGGCAAATATTCACTCGGTATTTTGATCTTAAAATCGATAAAGGCTTCCATCATTATTTGGATGGATGTAGCCAGGTAGTCTGTTGCAGCTTTGCACGTCTGATGGTCTGACAAGAGAACAGCTCACGTGACTATTTCACTGATCAATCACTCTGTGTAAAACATTACTCATATCATAATTTGGTTCTGTAATCATTTTTCTTATATAGCTTTAGTTTCTGTGAGGACTCTGACTTTTGGTAAGAAAGGAGAAGCACAATTTGATTTCTGTAATCGCTCTATGACTGATTGAAACAAACATTATTGGGTCATCTACAGAACAATTGTCAAGAACACCATTGCACTAACAAGTATTCCTCTCGTTCTATATATCCCTCATCTAAAATCAGTAACCGTGACAGCATACTCCCTCCGTCTAAAATAAATACTTCTAAAATTTCTACTGAAATTCAATGCATTCTATATAATGACTATGTTTTTGATTTGGCAAGGTTTGTTAAAAAGGAAGCCTAGATTTGAGAAGAAACGCTATAATTGGAATAATCTATGGGTATATGTGTTATTTGAGTGTTCCCTTAAGTTGTCTTCAAATTCATAGAAAGCATTGTATTATAGGACAGAGGGAGTCAGTTAAGAAACTCGTGAAACCGTATAAATCTATATCCTAAAGAGGCAAAATTTCTGCCACAATTTTTGTTCTATTATTTTTGTCTAGTCCTCACTAACAAACTATGTGAATGTCCAAACTGTTTGTATTTTGTATGTCTATAACCCTCCTACTTTATATGCCTAGCTTAGACACCTAAATAACTACGAATCCTAATCCAAATAGGTTCCTTCCATCTAAGTAAGCTGAATAGAAATCCTAATTTAAATAAAAATAAAAATAAAAATAAAAAGTAGTATGAATCTTATTTTGATATTAAATCACAAAGAGTTTGCATCCTTATTTATTCATTCATTTATTCTTTTTTTCTAGACCCTAGTTATAAATGTAGATGTTGACAAACACGAGCGCACACTCCGAAGAACTAAGTTGGACCAGCAAATCTTGAGATTGACGAAGTCACCACAGGTGCCTCGTTGTGGAGAGGCACGTCGCCTACCACTAAAATCATAACGCCGCTAAATCCTAAAATAAATCTAGAAAAATGTGAGCACCTGTGTCAAGTCGAGGACTTAAACCCGGGTGGACAGGTTCCACCACAGTAAACCGAATCCTGATGAAACCGTGGCAGTTGAGCTTACATGGGTTGGGTTGGTTCCCGCTCTTAAGCCAGGAAAAGTTATGCAGAAAACGAGCGGGCTGCAGATAGAACCAAAAGTCCCCCCAAACTCACTGCACAACCCCCCGTGCTTCCCTCCCGTGACTACCGACGTCCCTGTTTATAGGTTCCAATAAAGCTTATTTATTACTGAGGCCTGGTTTACATCCAAATCTTTTTTGCAAAAAAGACATCATAGCAATTTCGTTTGCATTTACCGAGTGCCAGCCATGTGCCGAGTGTGGCTTTCAGCAAAGATGCTCTTTGCCGAGTGTCCAACTTTTGGCACTCGACAAAGCATATGATACTCAGCAAAGTCCTGGTTTCCTATAGTGTAAGGTAAATTGTGCAATTAGTTATTTTTTTAATTTATATTTAATATTTTATGCATGTACCGCAAGATTTGATGTGATGGAGAATTTAAAAAATATTGCAAAATTTTTCAGGAACGACTAAACAAGGCTGAATCGAGCTTCCTGGTGCGATTTGAGTCCTTCCGCACCAAATCGAGCCTCTATTGTTTGAATAAGGTCCGTCACTACAAGCATTGCGCTTTTTTTTCCCATGAGATCGACTTTGTTCCATGCCGATCGATTTTGTTCCTGGTCCGTCACTACAATCATAGATCATGCACTCCTCCAGGCGGTTAGAGAAAACTCTGAACACTGAATGGCCAGGCTATTTCTGAATTTCCCATACAGCTATACCAATTCCAAGAACCAGAGTCGTCCAGAGCAGCACCATTAGCAACTAGATCGCCCACTCCTCTTGCTCCGGTTGGCCATACCTGGCCGCAGCAACGGCATAGCAGTATAGCAGTAGCACCCGAGCCCATAACAGAACACAAGAAACACAAGCCCAAAAAACTGGAAGTTAGATAAGAAAATAAAGTTAGAGGCAGATAGAAGGCCAAATAATGCATACTTGCATATATATTGTACGAAAATCAGTACCGCACCTGCATGTTAACCCGTGCATCAATCGAGTTGATCAGATTCGCAGGGTGGGACGATTGGGATGGTTTTGTGCTGCAAGACGCAGCGCCTCCTTCGCTTGCTTCACTGCCTCCTTGGTGGCTCCTTCAGATACGAACTCAAAGTTGATACGTTGGAGAGATGGCAGCTTCCCTAGTCCCAAACGGCTGCTGCTGCTGCCACCAGTGCCAGTTTCTCCCCCCATCCTCACATAGCAAAGGCTGAAAGAGAGCTCTCTGAGCCTGGGCATAGCTCCTCGTCCAAATACCACAGGCCATGCGAACCTGCAGAACTCGCCGCGTACCAGGCATGGGAACGAACCAGCACCAAAAGCCAACTGATCATGGTTCTTGTGGTTCTCGTGGTGCACCTCCAGATCCAGATAGCGAAGGGCTGGAAACCTCCCAAGGAATTTGAGGTCATCTAGCTCTAGCACAGTCATGGCAATGGATACGGTGGTGAGACTCGCAACAAGCGACGGATTCATCATCCAAGTCGGCAGCTTTGACAACCAGCAGCTCCGCCGTGTCTTCAGTGCACTGAGGTGTCGAGGGGCGACGTCGGCCCAGCAGTCATCCAATCCACCAATGCTGCGTTCATCGCTACCACCGGGGCCTTGGATAGATAGAGTGTGTTTGGTTGGGCTGCCAGGTTGAGTTTTGGCTAGGTTGGGCTAGATTTCGCTTGTTTGGTTTGCAGGCCAGCCCATCTAGCCAGGCTCCAAGAGGCCATCCGTACATCTGGAGCCAGGCCCAGAAAGAAACACGGGGTTGGTGTTTCTTCTGGGGCCTGGCTCCGTCCGGCTCCGCGTGCGGCCAGAGTGGTAGGCCTGCTTGGCCTCGGCCGACCGCCGAATAAAAGGAGAAGTCTCACCGCTTGGCTAGGGTTTCGGGCTAGTGTTCACTCGTTTCCCCGCCCCGCCCAACGCCCAAACTCTCCTCACACCCGCCGCGAGACATGCTCCGCCGCGCCGCCGCTGTGACGGCTACGCTCAATGGCCGCGCGCGGCGGTTGCCTCCATCTCAGGCGCCAAACCCACCATCCGCAAGCCCCACTCCGACCCACACATGTCGTGGTGTCGGCGCCGCCGCTCCTGCCGTGTCTGTGTGGCGCGCGGGGCTACAGCTACAGACGCATGGCATGGCGCATCCCGATGGCGAGGCCCGACGAGTACCCCAGCTCCGACGGCGAGGCGGAGGATCCCGACGCGCGCGAGGCCGGGGAGATCACGGAGCCCGTCGGCGGCGCGGGCGTGGAGGGCGACGACGACTCAGAGAGCAGCGAGGTGGAGGGGTTCATGCTGGACTTGAGCTCCTTCCCCGGCTCCGGCGACGGCGACGAGGAGGGCACAGAAGAGGGAGGGAAGTAGCGAGGCGGGATTTCGCTGTGGGGAGCTGGCGAATCGAGCTTCGTCTCGGGGGGGAAGGGACGTTCGCTAGGTGCTCGTGGAAATGCCCGTATAGCGTTTTTAACATTGGCTTTCGAACGAAGAACGGTTTTCAACATTGGCTTTCAACACTGGAAGGTTTCCATCTGATATCTGTATATGATGGAAGATGTATTCCAGTTGAATTCACTGCATTTGATTGCTAGAATTTTGCGGTCCACAGACTAGTCGATGAGCTCTGTTAACAGTCGATGAGTATCGAGACTGCATTTGATTGCTTCAATGAGCTCTAACAGTCAATGAGTATCTAACTTTATGCCCCCATTGTGCTCTTCAAGCTTTCAACACCGGAAGGTTTCCATCTGCATATGACCGAAGATTATTCAGTTCGCTGAAAAGAGAACTTTGAGAACAGGCTTACTTTCACGAGTCTTCATGACGAAGATTTATATCCTTCCAGTTGAATGCATTGTGTTTGTTTATCGGAAATCTGCATTCCGCAGATTAGTCTGATCCAAGCTTAAATATTGTGATGTCGGCTTTTTATTACAGCGAAGCAAGGGAAGGGGTAAGGCTACCAGTTCACTCTTTGGGTGAAGCCACCAAACAGGATCGCCAGCAACCAAACACCCATAAGTCGGCTACACTAGGCTAGCCAAGTAGAATTACATCAAACCAAACACTTCAACATACAAACCAGGCCAGCGAGAGCCTAGCAACCAAACAACCCCGTCTTGGCTACCTGGGGGCAGGTTCGGGCTGGCCTGGCTACATTGGGCTATCCAGGCTACCTGGGGCTACAAACCAAACACACCCATAAATTCTGTATCTTTGTTAGCTTGCATAAGCACTCCACTAACTTGTCTTCCCATCTACCCAAGACGATATGTAGCACCCTCAGTTCAGAGAGCTGGCCCAACTCTTCTATAATGTCCACGCTCGACTTGTCGATTCTTAATTCTGACAGCTCTTCAAGGCATGTTAGGTTCCTAAGTCCATTTGGCATTCTTGTCCACTTGTCAACCGATAGGCACATCAAATTTCTTAGCTGAACAACAGAAGATGGCAAGCAAGAAATTTGATTCTCCATCACGTTCAGTGTTTGCAAATTTTTCAAGTTTCCTATTTTTTCTGGGAGCTGAGCAATACCTGTGCGACTTAGACCTAAGTATCTCAAGTAAAATAAGTTACCAATGTACGCAAGGCTGTAATCTTGTGAAAGAGTACAGTTGTGTAAATCTAGTACACGTAAAACTCTGAAACTCCAAATGGCTGGAACTAGATGAATGCCAGATGGAAAGACAACAGCTGACCTCACTTGTTGCAGCTGGTTCAGAGTAGCAGCATGATCTTCCTTGCCATTTTGAAAGGATAACCTCCGGGTCATATTTGAAGGAGATGTGCCATCTACATCAGTTAGTATAGTAACAAAGTTCTCTTCACTTGATAAGGAACAAATTAGATCAAGTATCATATCATGTACACGGCATTGTTTTATCAAGCCAGTGTCTGTGTCATGTATGGGCTGAATCATACTTCTATTTATGAGCTCATTGAAATAACTCTCGCCGCAAGCAAAAAGGGTCCCCCAGTGTCTTCCAGACTGAATAAAACCTTCAGCTATCCACATCCATATCAAACGGTTCTTGCTAATTTTATAATCTTCTGGAAACACACTTAAATATAACAAGCAAGTCCTTAGATGGTATGGCAGATCAAAATAGCTGAATGCTAAAATCTTTCTCATGTTCTCCAAAGCTGAGTTGTTTTCAAGACCAGTACCAACAGATTTGCACACCTTACACCATTCCATTTTGTTTCTTGCTTTACAAGCCAACAGACTAGCCATGGTAATGATAGCCAAGGGTACACCCGCACATTTCTTCAATATTTTTTCAGATACCTCCACCAGCTCATCAGGACATTTTTCATTGTCTTCATTGTTGTCTTTGCTGTCAGTTCCAAATATTCTTCGATAAAGTAATTTTCGGGAGTTGTTCATAGAAAGTGGCTCTAAGTTGTATGCACCACCAGCTTGTTTAGCGATATTGAGAATACGGGTAGTTGTGATGATTTTATTTCCATAACAATTATCCGGCAGAGCACATTTTATCATTTTCCAAGCGGTGATGTCCCATATGTCATCAATAACAATTAAGTATCTGTGCACAGAATACAAGAAATCCATGTTACTATCGGATTAAGCTAGTTAAGGTTATAGTTTGCTTACCACGTACTAAGGGCATTCACAATGCAGACTCTATCATAGAGTCTAAAGTTATTTATTACCTCGAACAATGTAGATTTAGAGTCTAAATAAGACTTGGATTCTTATTTTTTTCTACCTTTTTCTTTAATAAATATGCTACCACATCAGCAAAATACCATAAATAATATGTAATTAATTGTCTTGGACTCTGTGATAGAGTCTTGCATTGTGAGTGCCCTAAGTCCACATTGTTTAAGTTAATAAATAACTTTAGACTCTATGATAGAGTCTACATTGTAAGTACCCTAAGAGGTAAAAGGTAATAGCGTTATAATTTGATGAAGCGTCTCCATTTCCTCTCGCTTCCTTTGTTTAGTGTAGGTGACAAAACGGCTCTATGACTTAGAGTGCATTTGATAGGAATCTAGGTTCACAATGAAGCATTTTGGATCTAGATTCTCAAGAAACATTTCAGATAATGATTCAAAATTACTTCATCATGAGATTATTTTGGCTAATAGGCTGGATTCTGATTCAAAAAAATGTTTTTATAACAGCTATATAAATGAAAATACTCTCCCAAAAAATGTTTTTATAACAGCTATCTAACCATTTATAGACACGGCTCCCAAAAAGTGTCTGACTCTAATTCATGAGTGGGCATGTCTCCTAAAACCCTGCCAAGGAAGATTTAATTTTATATTCACTCTACGGAATCTTATATTGAAACTGAGCTTTTAGACAATCTTAAATGAAAATTTGTTAAACATAAAGTTGTAGATCATGTTAAGTATTATTAGAACTCTATATAGAGCATGTATCCTCCCAGGTAGTTTGAACAATTAAAAAGTATCAATTTAAAAAATTGAGAAATTCTCATGAATATTAAGCTCTAAAAGATCTAAGATGAAAAGGTTGTTGGCTACAAAGTTATAGATCTTGTCAAGATGTACCATTTCGATATAAAGTTCACCTTCGTCTAATTTGATATGACAAAGATTACCAATTTATTTGGACGGATTTTTTTTTCCATGGGTGATTCATGTGTTGGGACCTCTCCATTTCTGTGATAAGATAAAGTTGTAAAGTTCACCTTTCTCAACCGCATGTAAAAAAATGGAGATGTGTCTAAAACAATTACGGTGCATGACAATTTCCAAGAAAAAGAAACCATATTATGATGGGTATGTTCAGAGATGCTTTCGTACCTTTTCTTCTCGAGAAATTCTCTGACCTCACTCATAACTTGACTTCTTGCATTCCTTTTCTTTGCAAGTTGATAGAACATGTCCTTGAGTAATATATCCATGTCAGGAGTCTGAGATACCGAAACATAGGCCGAGCAATCAAATCGTGATCTAAGCTTTTCATACACTGCATTGGCAAGAGTTGTCTTCCCTAGACCACCAATTCCAACAATAGAAACTATCGTACGTGTCTTGTTGCTGCCTACACACTTTTTCTTTTAGGGGAAATTGTTGCCTACGCACTTCATTGTCTTCTCCGAGAATCTTGATTACCTCTTCTCTTGCCTCGTCAATGCCAATAAGCTCTATTGCCTCGTAGTAAGCCAACCATCGAGGATCGACTGTTACAGGCTTAGCAGCATCATTACTGACCTTGTACCGATCACGTTGCTTGGCTACCTCTTCAACACGGCTCTTGATGTCTCTGATTTTTGTAGCAATCTTACGACGAATCTTGGGCTGCATCAACCATTCGAGGCACTTATCAACGGCCTCCTTGAAACCATGCTGTTTGACTAGCTTCTTCCCTTTGCATCGAACCATGAATATGTCAAGGCTGTCCTCTATGTCGTAGGAGAGCTCCCTGACGTTTCTAGCCCAAATCTTGTCCTGATTGTCCAGCTTGTGTACTGGTGTATTTGAGATCTTCTCTAGAGCACCCTGCATGCTCTCAAGCTCTGACACTAGGAACTTGATCCCGCTCTTCACCTCCTTTTGCAGGTTGTACTCGCCATGGATCAGATCAGCAAGCTTGGCGAGGAGGTTTGGTAGTGGCCCCGCTACAACCTCTGCCATGGATCTGCGAGGGCTGAAGCGACAAATTTTGTTGTGTATACGTGTGAGCTGTGTATAGTAGGGGGAAACATTAGTCAGGACAAACATATCATATCTTTAGTTGAAACATATTTTGGGGTTTTCAGCAAGTTTGAAATGATACACATAAGTAGTGCATTTATATATGTGCTTGTCACAAAAAAGTTGAGTTTACAAACTAAATCTAGAAAGGAAAAAGTCATGTACACCTGTAGATACAGTATGCCAGTGCATGTCGTTTAAAATTTTAATTTCTGAAAGTTCTTAAATATGTATTTATAGGTGTTTCATGTGTCTGATTGTTTTCTCGTGTTAGATTAGAATGGAATCCAGTGAAAGAGAAAAACTCACCGGTCGCTTGTAGCTGAGAGTCGAGCCGCCCCCAACTTCTTCCGCCAATCGATCCTCCCCTTGCACCTTACTTGACTCCTATCTAGTGCTTGTTCTGCCCGCTTTGAACATGTACAATGCGCGCAAGTTATACTGCATGCTTTAAATATATAATATAGAAGAAAAATGCAAGCAGCAACGTCCAAATAAATAAACTTTTCATGTCTACTTGACCTAGAAAATATTGGCAATATTTATATTTTTAAATAATTTTACTATAAAAAAATATATTCAGTGATTCATCTAATGGTAATGATTATATGTAGTATAAATATTAATAACTTTCTTATAGATAATTGGTCAAAATTGATAATGTTTTACTTCTCAAGTAAGAATAACATTTTCTATGAAATGGAGGGAGTGATTTTTTTTTCATTGTTCTCTAATACTCACTATTGGTGTGATTGGTTGCCATGACCATAGAAACTAGTCCACACGTTCTGAACGATGGAACAGTGCATGGACTTATTCCAAAGAAATAGATAGGAAGATTCCTCTTCTACAGTTCTAGTAGAGGGCAACTAGATGGAACAATGCATACAGGACTAATTCTAAAGAAATAGCCAGGAGAGTCCCCATCTAGTCGTCTGCATTGAGTAGTTTATATTTATATGTGGTTGTCCTTTGATGGCCCTTCTGGCCCATGGGTAATTGTGTGTCTCTTTCCTAGTCCTCCAACAGGTTAAGGTTGTGTTTGGTTAAACTTCTGAAAAAATATTTTTCTGCTAAAATTCAGAAAGTTAACCAAACAAGTTGCTTGTTGTTTAGAAGCAACTGCTTTCTTGTAGAACAGTTTCAGAAACACCTTGGACCCTGCTTTTGGCTTTCTGTGTTCCGAAATAGGCAGGAACAGAGAGCTGTTTTAAGGGAGAGAAAAAAGGGTAGGTTTTATATTTGTTTCAACCAAACAGCTTACAACTTTTGTACAACATATAACTCACAGTAACTTTATTATAGCTTACAACATCTTTTCACACAGCTTACAATTTAACAAAATAGATCCTAAGTTTGTTTTCATTTGCCTCGTTGTTATGCTACTAGTGGTTTTTAGTTGTGTCACTGTGGTGTTTTTTTTAAAAAAAAATCACAAACAACTCGTGGTGGTTGTTCTGAAAGTATGTTCTACCATGTGTTTTTTGTCGGGTTCCCCAAATGAACCATGGGCCACTTTTATTATTCTAGTAAAATCTAAGGAAAGCTCTTTTCATTCGATGGCAAAAAAAAGCGTAAAACTCATAAATGATACCTACACTTCACTGTGGCATCTCCTCGGTCCACAACTCTTGAGTTAAAATATGTGGATTGGAAGATTGTAGATTGGTGTCCACAACCCTTGAGTTAAGACATGTTTCACCCTGGTAAATAATTCAGAAAAGTGGGGAATAAGCATCAGGAGAATCTGAAGAGAAAAAGCACAAGTTGGTAATTTTTACATTTGTGGCACCTCACAGTGATGAGGCCTTCCCTACTCTCAAGGACATGATAGTTGAGATTAGAGAAGGACAACTTCAGATTGCTTGGAACGCATTCATGTTTCGCTTTCGGAAAAAATAAATGGATGCAAATAAAAGACAGAATTTATCCCTGGAAATGGGGATAAACAGCAAAAAATTCAGGTCCATTCAAAAGCTTTTGCCGGCCGAAATTTGCGTGCCTCTTCCAACGGCTAAGCGTGCCGTACTCAATTTCAGGAATGTCTGCTTGGACGCATGTCGCGTGTGAATTGTGCTGGCAAGTCGAGATTCATAAAGCTTAAAATCCAAAGGAGTTTACAATATGTCTAATAACTTTTTCAGATAGATAGAGAGAGCATTTTATAATTATTTGAATCAAACAGTTTACAACTGTTTAGCATCACATAGCTTATAGTAGCTTTTTCACAACTCACAGTTTATAATAACTTTTTCACAATTCATAGCTAAATCAAACACACCCTAAGTGTGTTCATAATTTTACTAAATTTTTGTTATCATGTGAAACTAGATATGAATACGTGAAAAGTAATTTTAAGATTACGATTGTATCAACTCTAATTTTATCCCAAAATTAATAAAGACTTTCTTTATAAAAAAAACTGCACATCCCGCTGGACGTAGCCAGGTAGCCAGTTGCAGCTTTGCAGGTCTGATGGTCCGAATAATTCCCATTGCGAATGCCGACAAGAGAACTGCTCACATGACTCCTTCACTCTGTAAAGCATTACTGATATCATCATTTGGGCCTTGTTTAGTTCCAAAAATTTTTGCAAAACAGGTACTGTAGCACTTTCGTTTGTTTGTGACAAATATTGTCTAATCATAGACTAACTAGGCTCAAAAGATTCATCTCATCAATTCCGACCAAACTATGTAATTAGTTTTTAT
>Ga0182004_10003103_pt1 | contig 13130 bp, 16 predicted proteins | sample Sormic07211540_1_FD_120479 | JGI IMG/M metagenome (GOLD analysis project Ga0182004, IMG submission 120479) | Endophyte microbial communities from Sorghum bicolor roots, Mead, Nebraska, USA - 072115-40_1 MetaG | ecosystem: Host-associated > Plants > Roots > Unclassified | place: USA: Nebraska...
AATTTGTGTGCGTGTTTCCTTTTCCAGATGGTGATGCAAGAAGAACATAGAGGTTTTATCCTGGTTTGGGAAGGAGAAGGTCCTATGTCTAGTAGGGAGAGAGTTTGTATTATCTTGCACCTATGTGCTTGTACAGAGGTGAATACAAGAGCGAGTGAATCGAAGGTTCTAAGTCGTGACTGTATGAAGCCAGGACGACGAGAGATAGTATATGTGAGTGCATTGTTCTACGTATTGTGTCGTGTACTTGTTTTGGCCTTGGCACCCCCTTTTATAGATCAAGGGGAGGCACATGGTTACATGATGTAGGTGCTAGAGTAGGCCTCGATAGGGGTATGACATGGGTCAACTCGAGGCTTCCATATCGGCATGACCTCGAGCGGTCTTGTTATAGCGTACTTGGCGATGATGACACATGCACTTCCTGGGTTGACCCCCTGTATATCGCTTGGTATTGGTCTACAAATATGCACGCCTGTACATCCTTGCAGTTGTCATGTCAGGAGTCGTTGAAGTGCTGACTACCCTTGCTCAACCCTTCCCTAGAAAAGAAGAGGCAAGCTCGAGGGCCTGACGGGTTAGGCAGTGTCCGTATATGGGAGCGCTGACCATTACATCTTGAGAGGCCTTCTGATGGGACACTACGCTGGCTGCAACAGTACCAGTGTGTACCTTTCTCCGAATTCTGAGATAAAGCTGGTGGAAAGCAAGATTTGACGGGAGCACGATCTATCATCACAACCATGGTGTTAGGTGGGGCTTGTTAGTCGCATTAAATGCTCTGAAACTCGTACCGGTGACAGGCGGTGGGGGCGTGCCTTTGCGCTCGAGGCAGATTGGTTCGCTCGACCCTGTTTTCATAAGCGAGGGTCATCTGGCCTCGAGTCTCAAGCGTTTGCTCGACAATGTTTCCGTCATCGAGCCTCAGGTCGATCAACGTGATTATCGCTGGTCGAGTTGGGGTCGCGATTGGCATGTGCTTTGTTGGGGGTGTCGAGACTCGCTCTAGGGTTGGCCCTTGGTTCTTCCTGGGGATATCTGTTGGGGTACCCCTGATTGATATCCTCGACACAATGCATACAATGCCTTCCTCAACTTGTACACATGGTTGGGTTTCTTGTCATCTTCAAAATCGGGAGGTTGAGCAACATACACTTCTTCATTGATGTAGCCATTAGGAAATACACTCTTGACATCTATTTGATAGAGCTTCATATTATGAGCACAAGAAGATTCTAATAGCTTCCAATCTAGCAACCGGTACATAGGTTTCTCCAAAGTCAAGATCCTCTACTTGAGTGTGTCCTTGAGCAACTAGTATTGCTTTGTTACTTACTACAATCCCATCTTGATCTTGTTTTTCTTAAAAACCCATTTGGTTCCAATCACATTGTGTCCCTTTGGTTTACTAATTAACTCACATACTTGATTTCTCTTAAAATTGTTTAGCTCATCATGCATGGCATTGACCCAATCGAGATCCTTCAAAGCTTCTTCTATGTTCTTTGGCTCAATGAATGACACAAATGAGTAGTGAGCACAAAATAAAGCTAATCTCGATCTTATTTGTACACCTCTAGAAATATCACCAATAACATGATCCAATGGATGATGTCTTGCAACATTGGTTGGTTGAAGAATAGGAACATTGCTTGCACTTGGTTGAGATGATATACTAGCCTCTTGTTGATCTTGTAATTGAGATGATGCACTAGCTTGATTTTCATCAACTTATTCATTTAAATTAGTGATCACTTGCACTTGATCGTCTTCATCATCTTGCACTTGTGTTGGTCTAATACTAACAATATCCATGTTTTTCATGGCATTTGAAAGTTGAATGCCTCTAACATCATAATGATTTACATCTTCATCGTAAAAACACTTGGTTTCATCAAATTCAACATCATGCACCTCCTCAAGTGTTCCACTAGCTAAGTTCCATACTATATATGCTTTGCTTATAGTGGAGTAACCAACTAGGAACCCTTCATCACATTTCTTGTTAAACTTGCCTAATCTTGTGCTTTTCTTCAAGATGTAGCATTTGCAACTAAAGACTCTAAAGTATGCAATGTTGGGCTTTCTACAATTTAAGAGCTCATAATGCATCTTCTCTTTCATTAGGTGACATTATAATCGGTCGATTTAGTACCAAGCGGTGTTAATTGCTTTGGCCTAAAAAGATTAACTCACAGTGTATTCACTAAGCATAGACCTTGCCATATCCATGAGTGTCCTCTTCTTTCTCTCAACAAGGCTATTTGATTATGGAGTGTCGTTGGGCCGAGATTTGATGTCCAATACCAAAATCATCACATAGCTCATCAACTCTTGTATTCTTGAATGCACTCCCATTATCACTTCTCACTTTCTTGATCGAAGTTTCAAACTCATTTTGGCAAAGCTTGACATATGATTTGAAGGTTGCATACACATCACTCTTGTCAACTAGAAAGAATACCCACGTGTATCTAGTATAGTCATCCACTATCACAAAGACATACTTGTTTCCATCGATGCTAGTGTATTGTGTTGGTCCTAACAAGTCCATGTGCAACAACTCAAATGGTCTGCAACTCATCATACTCTTCTTAGGACGAGTGTTTCCAACTTGTTTTCTGGCTTGACATGCACTACAAAGCTTATCTTTTTCAAGTCATATTTCAATCCTCTCACAAGATCATGCTTAATCAACTTGTTCAATTATTTCATTCCAACATGACCAAACCTTCTATGCATAACCACCCCATGCTTGACTTAGTGAGCAAACATGTTGACATCAGAGCTTCACTATCATTGAAATCAACCAAATATAGGTTCTCATATCTAAAGCCTTTGAGGATCAAATTAGAATCAACCACACTTGTGACTTTTACATCATCCTTTCCAAATATGCATTCAAGTCCAAGATCGCACAATTGGGCTATGGATAGCAAATTGAAGTTCTAGCTCTCTGCTAGCATGACATTGGATATGCTCTTGTGAATTGATATAACAATCTTACCAAGTCTCATCACTTTGCCTTTCCTATTGTCACCAAATGTGATGCTTTCATATCCACCATTATCGCACTACACCACAACACCAGATTTGGTGCCGGATGATCTGGCGCTGAAAGCCGCTACAACGTCATGTGGTCTGACGCTAAAAACATATAGCGTCAGACTTTTGCAGACGCAGTAAGTGCTGACGCTAAAAACATAGCGTCAGACCAGACTTCTAGCGTCAGATAGCCTATTGCTGTGATAATTTTTAGCATCAAATAGTCTCATGGCAATGTTTAGCGTCAGACACTCCTTGGCCAAACATATACCGTCAGATCATCCAATGATCTACATATATATAGCGTTAGATCAACGACACAATTTGAATATGAAAAAATAAAAATTAGAAATATTTAGCACATCAAACCCACATTCAAGCTCAATGTCCATCACACAAAAAGATATAAGGTCACACATGACATGGAGGTCGATACATATATATTGTACCATACAAACTTGTCTTGCACATTACATCACACTACATCATCCAACAAAGTCAAGCATACAATCTTGTCTTGGATACTACATTATCCAGCAAAAGCTTAATGAATGCACACCAGCAAGCAATATATAGTAGTTTATGTTTGACATATAATACTAAGGTTGGTGCACACAATAGGAAATGAAAAACGAAAAGCACGTCCACCAGGTTGTGGAGAACCAGTTTCCATGAACTTAAGCCAAACACTTGTTGTGCCCCGCACTTCCTGACAAAATGTAACATGTAATTTGACAAGTGGAGAAAATAATGTAAAGCTGCTATACAATAGCAGTGTACTACTAGTGTGTGAGTACAATAGTAGATATACCATTAGGGAGCACTTATACTTCTTATTAGCGGCACTGCCATGTTTTTCATGAACAAAGCACACTGTCATGTGACAAACAAGATGACTAAGGCCTAGAAAAAATGGGCTATTGCGAGGTCAAGGGACATACCTGTAGTGCCCTTGAGAGGTGTGCTAGATGTCTTCTTGCATTCTTTTATCTATCACAGATAGAATTAATTAGAAACATTGGTTATGCATCACAAGTCAAGAGGAAATAAAAATACCTAAGGCCTTGTTTGGATGTTGTCGGATTCATTTCAATCCATGTGTGTTGGTGTGGATTGAAGTGGAATTTAGTTCAAATTTCATTCTAATCCACCTCAACACACGTGGATTGATGTGAATCCGACTACATCCAAACAAGGCCTAAGGCGTTGGAACCTGGAACGCTAGATTCTATCCCTTCAGGTCCTCCAATGTCTTTGAAAACTGCACAAATAAATGGCTATATTGAATCGCTCTTGTAAATGAAGCTATTTGGTTCAACTCTGTTCTCACAGCCTTAGAAAATGAAAAAGTATGTTGGACTGCGATAAACACGATGAGCTAAAACGAACCAATTGTTAGCCTACCTGCCCTAAATTACAACTAATGTCATAACAAATAACCAAAAGGCAAATACAAATTGCAGACCCCAGCCACCACAGAATATTTGTAAAAGAATCACAGGATATATGTTCAGATTTAATCCCTATGAGTACATCACAAAGCTACTCATTTTAAATAACAACTAGGAATTAATTATGTGCATTATGCCTAAAATAAGGAAGCAATAAGTGATACTGATTATGAAACAAGATATAACAACTCTAGCTTAACTAGAGAGATCAGCTCAGCGCTAAGACTAGAAGCATATAGATTTTTTACATACACCTTGGCTATTCTATTGCAGACGTGCTGTCATAGACTACCAGTAACAATGCTGACTTACTAATTTTTTTGTGGTCTAGTTGCAATGTCATAGTGTCGTGCTCTAATACCCAGCTGTGGTTCCTTAATATAGCCTACTGGCTGCTGCTTAGCCTGAAAAATAGTAAGAATATTTATTAATTTCTTAACATACTGATCCATTAGGAATTGAAAAGTGAGCAAAGAAAATACAAATAGTGCACTGAATTAGTCTGATTAGATCCGTCACTAAGCAAATTGGAGCACTCACCAAGTCCTCCCCTCCATCGCACAAACAAACTTATTATATATATAATACGATCTTCTAAACTGCTGGCATTCTGGCAATTCACAGTGTAGAAGAGCAAAAGAAATATAACCTCTTTGTAACCTTGTTCTCGTCTCTGTGTACCAAATGGCCAATAACGAATGAGGAAAGAAGGAAATCGGCACGTGTAATAGGAAAGGATGGAAGGGAGAACTTACCGATGCAGACGACGATGCACATACGAACCAGAAGGGGAGGAGATCCGATGCAAAGGCGGAGCGGGGACGAAATCCAGTGCAGAGGCGAAGCCTGGACAGAGATCCGTACAGTCACCGGTTCAAGGGCTACCGGCACAAGCTGAAATGGTCATGCTCGCCTGTGCTGAGGACACCAAGTTGCCGGGTGCTGCTCGCGTAGGCCGGCTCGATCAACGTCGCCGGTGGTGCGGTTTCCGCGTCAGGCGCCCACCCGCGCAGGGGTTCACCAGAGCCGAGGCCACCGCAACGGGGCTGGCGTGGTCATGCGTGACGCTAGGGGCAACCCTTGGGGCAGCCATGGTGGTGGAGTGGCGGTGAGAGGTAGGAGCGGCGACGAGATGTGGCAAGTGGCATTGGAGACTCGATGTGGTGCAGGGGCTGCTGGACCATGCGTTAGTAGATCGAATATGGATGGATATTATCGATATTATATTTGTTTTCGTATTTTTTATCAAATTTGGATTCGAATACAGATAGTGTCAACTATGTCGGATAAGATACAATTGGATGTCGACATCATAAATATACGATTTAAATACTCGGATACGAATACGGTATCAGATGTTGAACATTCGGACTCGCATACGGACTGATCTGAATCCTTCTAAACAAATTCGGTCTCGAATACGGTCGAAAAATATCCATACCGTTTTCATCCCTAACGTTAGGGTTTGGGACGAAAACAATGTTACCAACCATTGGATTGAACGATGGACGGCTGATATCAGCGAAAGTTGCAGCTAGGCCTATAGGAGGTATTGGGCCTACCTCATTTTGGGTTAAAATGGAGTCGTCTTTGCCAAAACTATTTTTTTATTTTCTTTTCTTTCACAGGTAGAAATGTATTAAATTATAAGATATCAAAAATAATTTCAAATGATAATGCTATCAATAGTAGAACTCATCGATATCTACAACTTTGGTTTTGGTCCTTTATCATATGAGTTTGTTTGAACAATTCCAAATTTGAATTTCAAAATATAAGAATTATGACCTAATTTTTAGATAACAAATGACTTCAAATGAAAAAGTGATAAGTTACAAATTTGTAAAACTCATCAAAATCTACAACTTTTATTTTGGTTATTTTTTCATTAGACATCATTTCAACAATTCAAGTTTTGAATTTCAAAACTTGACAAGTTTAAACAATATTTTGAAATAGCAAATGATTCCAGTTGAAAAAGTCATCAGAAACAAATTTGTACAACTCACAAAGATCTACAACGTCTATCTAGTCATTTCTTGATCTAGTAAATTATAAGTATATATTATTCATGAATCAATAAATCGCTCACATAGTTTATAAAACTATATGAGACATATTTCAAATTTTCTATGCGTTTTATATAAACCCACAAAATCTCTAGGGTTTCTATACTAACATGGGCCAGGCCTAAACTTTTGCAGGCCGATCGCAAAATTTGCGCAAGACTCATTTGTAAGCTGGGCGCGCTTGTGGATTAGGTGGGACCCACTTAATTTTTTTGCGTCAAAAAGAGTGGCGTTGTGTAGGGTTTTAGCATCAAATATTTCAACGTTAAATATGGATATCTATTGCGTCAGATAGTGAATCGGTAAATATAGATTTAGCGTCAGTTGATCTATAAACAATATTTAGCGTTAGATCATCCAACGATAAAAAAAATTTAGCGTTATATATCTGACGCTAAAAAAGCGTTGTGGTGTAGTGACTAGTGCTGACTGAGTTGAACATCCTAGAATCACTGGTCATGTGTTGAGTGCACCCTCTATCAACAACCCATTGCCTTCCTCTAGCTTTGTAATTGACCTACAAAAAGAAATCAACTCCTTTTAAGTACACACACTTGCTTGGGTACTTGGATGTTAGTGACCAAGTTCTTTGGTACCATATGGCTTTCTTCTTTGAGTCCATCCATATTGCACCAATGAACTTAGCATGAACACCATTTGTACCCTTACTAAGCACATAGAAAGAATGAAGCTTAATTAAGGATACATTAGCCTTTGGTTTCTTGTTCATGCATTGTTGCTCTAGGTGACCAACTTGCTTGCAACTTTTGCAATACCAGCCATTATTCCACACAAAACTATTTTTTTTGCGATTTGCAAAGGCAGCCTTGCCTTTCTTGGGGGTGTAGCCCAATCCCTCTTTGTAGAGAGATTCCCTTTGGCTACCCAAGCACATAAGCAAGCAGTCCTCACCACCATAGGACTTTGCCAAGGTGTGATTGAGCTCTTTTCCATCCTTCTTGAGTGTCTCATTCTCAACCATTAGTGTGGCATCACAAGTGAAACCATCACTACTAGATGAGGTGGATGTGGAACTCCTACAAGAAGGGTTAGTGGAAGCAACAATGATACACTTTAAAAAGGATTCATCAATTATGTCACAAGTTAAGCCTTTGTCACATGTTACAACATGCTCTTTGTCACTTAGCTAATAAGTAGAGATGTGAGCCTTGCCAAGCTTCTCATGGGCTTCCTCTAGCCTCTCATGAGATGTGTTGAGCTCATCAAAAGCTTGCTTAATGGATTTTAGTTCCTTATGCAAATTTTTACTTTCCTTTCTCTTAATATCAAAGTGTTCTCTAGCATCTTCTAACATGTCAATTAATTCACCTTTAGTGGGTTCAGCATCATCATCACTTTCACTTTCACTTTTATCATGTTCCTCATCATCCCACGTTTTTACCTTAGTGGCCTTAGCCATGAAGCATGAGGGAGTGTCGAAGAGGGAAGGCTTCTCATTTATGGAAATGCTTGAATCATCATCACTTGAAGAAGCATCACTATCCTAAGTGACAACATAAGATCCACCCTTCTTCTTGCCCCTTTTGTCCTTCACCTTCTTTTCCTTCTTGTTCTTATTACTTTTCTTGTCATCACTATCTTCATTTTGACTATTGTAGGGACATTAAGGAACAAGATGATTCTTGCTACCACATTTGAAGCACCTCCTTGATTTTCCCTTCCTTCTTGATGAATATTTCTTTCTTCTTGCATGGTAGACCTTCTTCATCTTTAGCTTTCCAAATTTCATCAAAAAGAAAGCTACCTTCTCACTATCTATCTCATCAATTGAGGATGAGCTATCATCATTTCTTGATGATTCTTGCTTTGCCTTGCCCTTGGAACAAGATGAAGCCTTGAATGCCACACTCTTTTTCTCCTCATCTTTCTTCTGATCTTGTTTTTCTTTCTTCTCTTCTTCATCTCTATATAGATCATCAGTCATGATGTCTCCTAGGATTTGGTTTGGTGTCATTGTGTCCAAACTAGTCCTCACAAGCAAAGAAACAACCATATCAAATCTCATGGGTAAGCATCTCAAGAACTTATGAGAGAAGACTTTGTCCTCTACTTTCTCCCCTAGTCTCTTGAGATCATTGACAAGCCCTTCCATCTAATGAAACATTTTTGACACACTTTCATCTTCCTTCCTCTTGAAGCTAGCAAACTTTTCTTTGAGAATGTATGCTTTTGCACCCTTGATTTCTTTGGTGCCCTCAAATGATTCTTCCAAGCTTCATGAGCCATCTCTATTCCCTTCATTTCTTGGAATGTCTCCTCATATAGAGCCTCATGAATAGCATTAAGACTAATGTTCTTATTTTGCAACAATATCTCTTCAGTGGTAGTGGGATTCTCTAGATTTGCCACCTCAAATTTAGTTTCAACCACCTTTCACACCTTTCTATTGATTGACTTGATAAAGGTGGTTATTTTTTTCAACAAGGATAGTTTGTGCCATTGAATGGGGGTGCCTTCTCGGTGTTGTTGATTTGAGCCATTTTAACACCGAAGGTTGTTAAGCCTCAAATCATGGTCACCACGGCTCTGATACCACTTGAAAGGTCCTAATGGCTAGAGGGGGGGTGAATAGCATAATAAAATTTTCTACAACAACACTAAAAGCACTTGATCAATATATAAGATGGCGAAGCAAATTTGGCACTAGCTCCACAATGGTGATAAAAGCCTCCTACTCAATCTAGTTTATATAGTCTCTAAGGAAACACACCAAGACTATGTCATTACTTACCCCTAGGTGATAAACTAAGTTAAACAAGAGAGGAACACAAACTAGTTAGCAAAGTAGTGCAAAGAAGGGTTAGGATTGATATACCACTGCATAGAGGAATGAGCCAATTAATCACAGTAGACAATGCCAATGAAGACCAATCACCTTGGAATCAAATGTTGACACAATGATTTTTACCGACGTTCACTTACTTCCCGACAAGCTAGTCCTTGTTGTGGCGACACACTCACTTGGAGGTTCCTGGGAAAATTGTCCTCACATGCCAACCGTCACTAGGGTGCCCCTTAACCAACACAAGATGAGGATCACACAAGCCATGAGCAATTCACTTGAGTACCTTCTGGCTATTTGCCAGGGAAAGGTCAAGAATCCCCCACAATCACCACGATCGAAGTCGGAGACATCAACCAACCTCCACTCGATGATCCTTGCAGCACCAAGCCATCTAGGAGTCGACAAACTCCAAGAGTAACAAGCGAATCCCACAACAAAACATGATCACCAAGTGCCTCTGGATGCAGCCACTCAAGCAATGCACTTGGATGCTCCCCCAATCTCACAAAGATGATCAAACAATGATGCAATTGAGTGGGAGTATGTTGGTTAGGCTCACAAGGTTGCTATGTTAATAAAAATGGCCAAGAGAGAGAGCCCAAGACAGCCAACAACTATTTATAGAAACCCCCAAACAAATAGGGCCGTTGGCTCTCTCACTGCATAGAAAATGGGGGCATCTGATGCACAGATGGTTAGCCATCGGATTGCTTGCACCTTGCGTCCAACACTCAGATGGTAGCCATATGTCCTGATTTTGAATCTCGCTTGTAGTTCTGTGACGGTCACAAAGTCAGTCGACACTGCAGTTGAAGGGAGCATCGAACACTCTGAGAAAACCCATCGGACGCTAAACCTCATATCAAACGCTACTCAGAGACGTTCAAACAATGTTCAGTCAACATCTAATGTGAAAACCTTGGACGCTCCGACACGCTACACAGAAAAGCAATACTTAGCTACAACGCACCACAACTTCCCAAAACATTCCTTTGGCGTAATAGAAAATAAACATTTCATTTTCACAAAAACCCCAAATGTGCCAACACCTCTCTACCTCTCAAACTCCACCTCTGTTGCAAATGTGCCAACACCACCATGTGTAAACCATCATGTGGAAGTGATCACAAGAATTTTCTCAAAGGGGTTAGCACACTCACTAGATCCTAATGCATGTGCAATGAGTTAGAGCATCTAGTGGCACATTGACAACCACATTTTAATACAAGTTTCACCCCTCTTTATAGTACGGCTATCAATCTTAAATCACTCACACCCTCTATGGTTTCTTGAGTGTAAACCAAAAAGCTCCTAACCAATTATACCTTTGCCTTGAGCTTTTTGTTTTTCTCTTTCTTCTTTTCCAAGCCTGAGCACTTGATCACCTTGGTTCCACCATCACCATCATGATCATCACCCATGTTGCTCACCACTTAGAGTGTGCTTTCCTATCTCATGAACACTTAGAGCAATAGGTTAGCACATAGGATTTCATCAATTCACCAAAACCAAACTAGAGCTTTCCACAATGGCATGCCAACGCCCCTCATTGCTTGAGCCCTTGACGGCTCGGACAAGGGGAATGTGGAGTGCCATAGGATGACGAGACCATGGCATGAGGCCATGCTAATGCTCCGTGCTGCTTGAGCCCTTGATGGCTCGCATAAGGCAGCATGGAGCATCACCACTAGAGGTGGTACCCATGCACCACGAGCATTAGCGACCCGTCCAACAGCAGTAGCTTCGCCACCGTGCGCTCGTCTATGGCGAGCAGGCAAAAGAGCGGGAGGCGATCACTGGATCGTGGAACATGAATGTTGACATTTCTTAGCGTTGCTACTAAGAACAATGGTTTGAATCTAATTGCTAGAAATAACAACAGAAATGCTTGTTGGTATTCACTTATGACTTGAAAGAATAAATATATAGACGAATGAGATCTGCAAGTGCACAGATAATATACCATTGTAGAATTTCACCGAAAGTATTGTAAGTATTGTTATTTATATTTTTACCATAGGGAAGGACAGATAGATGGAATATGTTGATATTTTGTACTAGTGATGGAGAAGTAAACCATAAACAGAAGTCTAATCACAATAGGGATAAGTCACACGATAAGATATATATGATAAGTATATGATAATTGATCATTAGCAAATAGTTAATCATTGAGTACTACTTTCTTCAGCCTTAGCATGACTAAGTAGAAACTAGAGAGATAATTCCTAAGTCATTCTTAATTAAAAGTCAAAGCATACTATGATTAGTGCAATTACACCTAGTAATCATGGCTAAGATCAACTTCATATCTACATATAAGGGATATTACTAAGGAAGATCGAGAACCGAGCATGTCTTCCTTCATAACTAGATCATACTTTTTTCTATATTCATGGAGTGGACTAAAAAGGACTCAATGGGAGTGTCACATCCACGATCTACCACATGGCCTAGAATATAGGGTGAATCATAGGTAAACAACATATAAGCACCATACTTACACAATGTCAACCACTCACCCCGTGTACAATAGAGCGAGCGTTATACGAACTTACACTTGATTATAATGGTAATCTATCTATACTAAGCATACAATAAAAGTATACAATGAATATGATAACTAGGAACATAAATGATGTTAAGAATAATATCACAACAATTGTATCAAACATATAAAAATAATGAGAGATGCAGAAGAGGGTACTAAAGCTATACCAAGCCACGCTCTTGACAAGATCATAATCGAAGTGAATCTTTCCTTCTCTAGATCTAACTTAGCTAGCTATACCCTAGAATATGGTAGAGCTATAAGGATTAGGGTTTGATCTCTGACTCCTATGATCAATTCTTTGACTATTGATGGTTGATAAGTACCAATTCTATACCGTCAACAATCACTTAAAAAAGCAATAATAGAACCATAGGGGTTATATCTAACAAATTCCACGAGTTTTGTTGAATTGTCTAATTTTATGGGAATTATCCAGAAAAGACCGAAAAGAAGGATTAGAGTGAAAATCTACCATGAAACTTATCCGCGATGCAACAACACCGCCAATAGGGACAGGAAGGTTCAAGAAGACACCCGAAGCAGTGGGACCGGCAGAGGCCACCAGGTGGGGCCGGCTAGCCCCACCATGGCGCCGCCCAGCCCCTAGGGTTAGGGTTTGGGTGTCCCCTTCTAGAAGCATCCTCCACCGCCTCCCACGATACATCCTAGCCCTTGGTTACATCGGTTTGATCCTTCGGTGCACGTGCACTCCATCGGGCTATAAATAAAGGGGCAGACCCCCCTTCAAAGGCACCCCCAAATCATTCCTCTTGCTTCATTTATCAAGAGTAGTCAGAAGTTAGGGTTTCTAGAGATTAGAAGTAGAGCTCTAGTTCTTCAAGTTCTTAGTATAGGCGTCTAGCAAGATTCAAGTAGAGATCAGGCGCTCCGCTCGGGACTCCACATCTGTCTTCTAGAAATTGGTAATATTATCTTATATTTCATTATGACTTTGCTCTACTTTAATGTTTTGCTACTTATTCAGTTCTTAGTTTATTCTAGTTGCATATTCGATATAGATGTGATTTATGATGATTATCGTTATATGATTGTAAAGCGCCTGATTTAGTACTCGAGTGACTTAGGTTGAAAGGATCAAGATGCCCAAGAGGGGGGGTGAATTGGGCTTCTCTAAAAATTTAAGCAACCTATAAGCTCCAATTCAACCCCTTGTGCCTAGTGTGACTAGAGAGCTACCGGATAAA
>Ga0182004_10003104_pt1 | contig 13128 bp, 15 predicted proteins | sample Sormic07211540_1_FD_120479 | JGI IMG/M metagenome (GOLD analysis project Ga0182004, IMG submission 120479) | Endophyte microbial communities from Sorghum bicolor roots, Mead, Nebraska, USA - 072115-40_1 MetaG | ecosystem: Host-associated > Plants > Roots > Unclassified | place: USA: Nebraska...
ACTAATATACTTATCTCTGATAGCATGCATCTCTGCAGTAGCATCGCTTATTGACAAACGCTCTGAGGGCAATTGCTTTGAGCAAAGGACACCAAGCTGAATGATGGCGGACAAACATTTCCTTGTTCTCATTATATGCCTTGTATCATTGTTATTGCTTGCTTCATCATGTAGCCATAGGTTGGAATCTGCTATCTCCATAACTTCGTCAGGAAGAGCCGCCTCAGCATAACCATGCAAGCTTAAACCATCTCTGAACATATCATCTGTCGGCCTCTTTGCTGTGAACATCTCTAGCAAGGTGATACCAAGACTAAACATGTCACCACAAGTCGATACCGCAAGACCTTCTCCATATTCTGTAATGGATTAAAACATCAACACACGTAGTTATGTACAATATTTGATGGGCATAGGGATAACTAATTAGATGTTGTCATGTGAAGCACATGGGGAACAGACCAACAAATTAGAGTTACCTGGAGCAATATAACCGATGGAACCTTTTATTCCTAATGTGCTCGCAAAATTCGTAGGATGTTTGCTTGTTGCTTCATCTAGAATAGTAGCAATACCAAAGTCTCCAACACGAGCCCTCATGTCCTGATTGAGAAGAATGTTACTTGGCTTGAGATCGCAATGGATGATCGATGGCTGTCAACCATTGTGAAGGTAGTCCAAAGCATCCATAATGTCCACGGCGATAACCATCCTCTGTGACAAACTGAGTATTCTATGTCCATTTTGGCCATTCAAGTTTGAGTGGACCCATCCATCTAGGCTGCCATTAGTCATGAACTCAAAGACTAGTGCTCTAAAGTCTTGACCCTGGTGGTTGATGCTAGAACAACATGTAGTGATCTTTAGAAGGCAACGATGCCTCACTCTTCTTAGTGCCTCACATTCAGTGAGGAAGCTTTTGTAGGACCCTGATTGCTGGACATTAAACACCTTTACGGCAATGACAATGGCTTGATTTTCTAATGTGCCCTTGTAAACTGTACCATATCTTCCCTTTCCAAGCACATTTGCTTCAGAAAATCCATCTGTTCCTTTCAATATATCATTGTAGGGAACTATCGGAAGCTCTATCTCCGTAAATTGTGGTGGCAAATCTTTCTTCGGTACTATCCTAGGCTTTCTGCGGTGAAATCCAGCCCAAACCAGGAAAAGTAAGATGAGACTTCCTATTGTTGGGATTGCTATTCTAAGAAACTTGGATATGCCTTTCTTGTTCTTTCTTAAATAAAAGCTTGAGCATTTTGGCAAATGGAGCTGTGGTATCCCCCCACATAACGCATTGTTACCAACAATTGATAGTCCAGTTAGATTTTTGAAGACTCCTCCTTTTGGTACTTCACCTTGCAAATTGTTGTAGGACAAATCCAGATGAAGCAGCGATGTTGAATTACCTAAAACCTCTGGGATTGCTCCGGATAAATTGTTGTGGCCAAGATATAACTCCTGTAGGTTCGTAAGAGTAGCCAGGTTGCTAGGGATGCTTCCATTCAATTTGTTGTTCATCAAATTAAGTACAGTCAAGCCTGCCATGTTCTTGAATGTAGCAGGGATACTTCCTTCAAATGAATTGTCATCCATTAAGAGGATTTGCATGAGTTTGCAGTTGCCAAAAGTGTCAGGTATTTCACCTGACAAATTGTTTCCTGATAGGAAGAGCTCTTCGAGATATACCAAACTACCGACTTCTAATGGAAGTGGTCCCTCCAGCTTGTTGTTGGACAAATTGAGAAACATTGAGATAGATGGCAGCTCCATAATTTCCTTAGGAATCAATCCAGTAAAATTGCTATTTGACAGATCTAGGGCTAAAAGTTTGATCAAGTTTCCAATGCTTGGTGGAATTGGACCCTCAAAGCTGTTGTCGTCTGCATAAAGTAGAAGTAGTCTAGAAAGGTTTCCGATGGAGGATGGTAGATGTCCTGAGAGGTAGTTTGAATTGAGGCCTAGCTGCTGCAATCCTATAAGCTTCCCAATGCTTTCAGGAATGACCCCAGTGAGTAAGTTTTTCCCAAAATCAAGCATCTCAAGACCTTCCAAATTTCCAATATCTGATGGGATGACACCGGATATGTTGTTGTTGGAAATCTGCAGCATATGGAGATTAGTAGATAGATTAACCAACGAGCCTGGAAGTTTTCCTGCAAATCTGTTCCATCCAAAGGCCAGTACTTGAAATCTGCTACAATTCGCCAAAGAACCAATAAATTCCCACTCTTCCTCATTGTTTGCTTCTAACATGTTATTACCCATAGTAAACAGTTCAAGATTTTGCAATTTTCCCAATGCGGAAGGAACGATTCCATTAAAACTATTGGATCCGGCGTGAAGACTCTGGAGCCTAGAGAGATTGGTTAGCGACAGTGGAAGAGCTCCAGTAAATCGGTTTTCTACAATCCCAAGCTGTTGGATGCTCGGAAGGCTTCTCCCCAGGTCAGATGGTAGATGACCCTGGAGCTGATTGACAGACGCAAAAAAGTAATAAAGAGATGACAGGTTGAACAGGGAAGGAGGGAGCAAACCGGAGAGATTATTACGGGAGAGCTCAAGGAAACCGAGATAGGGATTGTTCCCGATGCCTGCAGGGATTGATCCCTCAAGATAGTTATCTGACAAGGCCAACTCGGTCAGCCTTGAAAGGTTTGCGAGAGAAGATGGGATAGTTCCGGTAATGCTGTTGTTTGACAGCTTTAGGACTGAAAGCGATGGCATGTTGCCAATCTCAGCTGGGATGATTCCTTGGACTCCCTTGTTGCTGTAGATGTGCATCTCACGGAGGCTGATGCAACGGCTAATGTTGCTCGGGATGATGCCGGTGAGCATGTTAAAGCCCAGGTCAATGCGCTGAAGGCGCCTCAGGGAACCGATGCTGGGAGGGATCTCTCCCTGCAGACAGTTGGAGCTCAGGTTCAGCGAGTGTAGGAAAGTGAGGTTACCGATAGCAGGAGAGATGGTGCCGGCGAGCCCCTGGGAGCTGAGGTCCAGAGCGACCACCCTCCACCGGTGCCTCCTGCTGCAGGTGACGCCATCCCAGCTGCAGTAGCTGGTGCTCTGGTTCCAGGAGGCCAGCGCACCAGAGTCGCTGGAGAATTTGGCCTTGAAAGCCAGAAGAGCTCTCTCGTCCTCGCCATGGTATGACGAATACAAGGCTGCTGCTGCACTGATTGTCGCAGCGGCGGAGATCAGCAGTAGCAGCTGCAGCAGGCGCCTGCGGGGTCTTAGTGTTAGGAGCAGCATGGCCGGCGGCGGCGGCTCTCGGTTTTGTGGCGGCGAGCTTTGTTTCTTTGCGTCGGCTGACTATGACGATGATGATTTTGCTCACGTTCTGTGTGATTCCGATCCTACACCGTAGGCCATTCAGTATATATAATAATATATGGTTGCTGCCTCTTGTGTAGTGACGTATATGCTGCATGCAGGCTGGTGTCGGTGCCCAAGGTTTTTTGAGCAAGCATGAATGGACCGTTGGTTTTTTAGACTAAGGAATAAACACTACTACACAAAATATTAACCAAGACGGTTTTCGCAACCGCCTCGAACGAAAGATCACGGTAAATAGGACCTTTTCCGAGACGATTCTTTGCCCGCCTCGGTTAATCGCACAGAAAAACAAAAAAAAATCTGTGGATAAGCCCACCAAGCTTATCTATGGGCCCGTCAAGCCCATCCATAGGCCACCACCGCCGTTGCTAGCTGGGCCTCGCGTCGCCGCCCCTGTGCACCACCCGCTGCCGCCGCATGAGACCTCAGTAGATCCGGCTCTGGCTCGTGCAGATCTGGTGTCCTTCTCACCGAATCCATTGGTGCTGGAGTTGCTCCGCCTCCCTACGCTCGCCGCTGCTCCTCACCGCGCCATCACTGGATCTGGACTCCCCGCATGGAACGTCGCCTAATCTGCGCCTCTAGGGAGGGAGAAGAGGGAGCCATTGTCGGATCCATCGTCGTGAGAGGAGGGGCAGCCACCATGCCTGAGGAGGACGAGGAGGTGGTTGTGTGGCCATTGCCACCGGAAGAGGCGCCCGAGCCCATCCACGCCATCAGGGAGAGGAGGAGGAGGCCGGGCCGCCCTGCGACCGCTAGGAGGGGCCAGGCTAGCTCGCGCCATGGACAGAAGGACTGAAGGAGAGGGGAGGAGAGGTGTGCCGCCGCCATGCTGCTCCGTGGAGAGGAAGGACGGGCGTGTTGGAGGGGAGGAGGGGCAGGCCAGAGTGGAGGTGCACCGGGTCGAGATGGACCTAGAGCAACAGGATGGGCAGGGAGTGAGGGACCTAGGGTTAGAGTGTTTTTGATGATTTTATTTATATATTGAAGATGATACTGGGTTGGTGTGGGCCAACGGGCTGGACTTCATTTATCGTGGTGGTTATTATAAGCAACCGCCACGGTTAACCATGGTGGTTAGCTTACAATGCCCGCCAGGCGGTTACTTTACACTGCCTGCCACGATTAATGATTAACCATGGCGGTTGTCCGGACCGGCTGGCCGGTTGCAGCCAGTCTAGAATAACCATGGCAGGCAAAAATGATGTCTGCCTCGGAGCCCTTTATGTGAAATGCTGCTTAAAATGAAACGTATGTAGTGAAAGGTTCCAGCCTTCACATTCATGAAGAATGCTTTAGGGTTAAGCTTACACTAAAGGGAATAAGCCCAGGTTTGCGCTATGTGGCCAAATCTAACAATATGATGCTAATCAGAAAACCTGACAAGCACTGGTGGCTAATACAACAGAAGGCAAAACAAAACAAAGTGACCGCATCTCTACAGAACATGATTTAGCAAAACCTACACTCCTAGTTTCAGAGTACAACATATAAAACAAACAGGCCTTAAACTCCTATTCTCTTTAGGTTCTTCCACTCACTAGAGCTGAAAAGCTATAGCACCATGCCTTCTAAATGTCTACATCCCTCTTTTAACATTTTCCCTCTTCCTCTTTAGACAGCAGTGACCATTGCGTGATCCAAAAGGTTGGAACACCGCATCATTTCAATTCAACCAATGCACTTTGCGATTAGGGGTGGGGCCATTTGGTATGGCTCCCGAGGCAGCACACAGAGTTGTTTTTTAGCTCCGCCTACCAAACACGACCAATTGACTCCTTTTCACGCTCGAAGTCACGGAAAATACGTTGAGAGGAGAGGAGAGAGAGTGGGATCTACAAAAGGTGGCTTCAGTTGTCTTCTGTGATAAAGAGGTGACCCAGATCTTGGTGGGTCGATGTGCACGCCCGTGGTTTGCTCGCTTGACATTTGGGGTGGAGGTGTGCTTGCACAAAGAAGGCATTGTCGGGCTAGGGTGTGGCCGTTCGAGGGGCCATGGGCTACGGTGTCCCAGGCAGGCCATGGGGCGTGGAGCAGTGGGGATGCATGGCCCTCAGCGGTGGCCGATAGCGCAGGGTTCCTGGTGGTGGTGCATGCGGACGGCTCAGAGGCCATGCAGTGGGGATGGCCGGATTGGTGGAAGAAAGAGATGTTGTGCGGTGGGCAGCGAAGGAAAGAAAAAGTGGTTGTGCGAGCGGGTTGGCTAGATGGCTGATGGGTGACTAATTAAGGTTGATATGAAAAAGAAAATTAAAAAAATAAAAATGATAAAGGTATTATTGACATTTCACCCTTTTGGACTACCGAGAGAAGCTATTTTTGCCAAACAATCTTCAAAACTTGGCTCCAAGTGAATTTGCTCTATGAATGATGCTACAACTGAAGCTATTTTGGCTGAAGTCAGAGCTCTACCAAATGGACCCTTAGTTTGACTAAACGACGTGGAGTTGTTCTATGCTTCCCTAATTCTTCAGCTCTACTCCTTGGTTCTCCGATGGAGTGATTTCGTTGGATTCCTAGAAGAAAGTAGGGTGGGAACTGATGAGAATTGATTCTCTGTTAATCCCCACCAGAATATAACAGGGAGCATGGTGAAGTAGGTTTTTTTAGCTTCCAATTCCTAGTGTAAATGGAGAAGTGATTTACTCCCATACTCACCTGAATCAGTTAGCATTTTGAGCGCTTGATTGGTTAGGAATAATTCTCTTCAGAGAAGCTAAAGCTGGAACTCTCCCAAATATACCTATAATATTTTTTAAAGTGCAAAAGCTTTTTATAAATAAAACGTAGTACCAAAGTTTAACTTGCATATTAAAGGCATCACTGTTTTTCAAAGTGACGTACATAATTGAATGACTATATAGTACTCTTTTAACACGCCAGGAATTCATGACTTATGGGGGCCTCAGCAACAATTCATTTTTATTTTTTGCCTTTTCTATTTCTTTTAGCGGATTTTTTTTTCACCTCAAAAACTGGCGTAGCGTGGCGCGTCCATCGTGCTAGTAAATTTACATTCGATATGTTCCGTGCACACAGAACCTACTAGTTTAGAGATCGACGCTAAAAGCATCATGTCAGCTACAAATGAGAAGGTGAATGGGCATAGTTAAATTGGAAGGATTCTTTAAAAGGAAACTACCATCAGCTGCCACGGATGATGAGAATAATAATGGAGACACTTCAAGAGCAAGAAGAGATGGCAGTCCCCTGGGAGATGAGGAATATTTATACATTTATCATCATTACGTGGTGAGTAGTATATAAAATATCATGTCGGTGACACAGTGTAAGGAGTCATTTATAATAATGGTAAATATATAAATGGAGGACCGTAGTCGTCGGAGAACGCTGTAAAATGACATTAGGATTAAATGACATTAGGCGAAAATATTTTATTAGAGGTCCTTGTAAACCTCCACCTGATTTTTTAACACAATTCTAATTGACCATGTGATAGTTCACTTTCATAAGATGGAGGATCGTAGTCGGAGGACACTGTAAGAGGTACTCCATAGGTAACTTGTGATTTGTAAAAGCTTATTTTGTCACAGTACACAGTTATTATCATTTTAATTTTTGTTACATATGGTATCATATTATTACAACCTATAAGTTAATGCTCGATTAGTATCGACCTCAGCGACCAATTATCCTAGCTTATAAGGGTAGAGGTAAAACTAGGCCTTGTTTAGATGCACCCAAAAATCCAAAACTTTACAAGATTCTCCATCACATCGAATCTTGCGGTACTTGGATGGAACATTAAATATAAATAAAAAAGATAACTAATTGTACAGTTTACCTGTAAATCACGATACGAATCTTTTAAGCCTAGTTACTCCATGATAGGACAATGTTTGTCAAATAAAAACGAAAATACTATAATGTCAAAATCTAAAAAGTTTTTGATCTAAACAAGGCTTTACAATAATGCCGGAAGATCTGGCATCCTGCGGTGACGTCTGTCGGCAGCATATACATACGATGGGACACTGAAGGTGCACGGAAGTCAAGCGACGCCCATCCCTCAGCGGCCGGCGGCTCCATTTGCCTCCTCTAGCAGCACTCACTGAGCTTGGCTATAATAAGTAGCTAAATTCTAATGTTTAGCAATTTTGTAAAATAGATAACTTCTTAAAAAAGAAGAGGTTTACAACAGTCTTGCTATCAGATAGCTAGTGCCAGTGGTTGGCTATATATGGCCAACGAAAATTAAGGGATAGCAAACTTTATATTTTACAAAACCAAATAGCACATCTGTTGGAGCCTATTTTTCTACTATAAATGTTCTAAAAGGCATCCATAATAAGAATAGCAAAGCTGTTGGAGTTGCTCTAATGACGTCGGCGCCATGTCGTGGGCCACGAACGGACTCGCAAGACAATTATTACAATTATAAGCAACGCCTTGTTTAGTTTTGAAAACTAAAAAGTTTTCGAAACTGTAGCACTTTCGTTTTTATTTGACAAACATTATCCAATTATAGAGTAACTAGGTTTAAAAAATTCATCTCATGATTTACGGATAAACTGTGCAATTAGTTTTTATTTTTGTCTATATTTAATACTTCATGCATGTGACGTAAGATTTGATGTGATAGAGAATCTTGAAAAAATTTTAGTTTTTGGGTGAACTAAACAAGGCCCAAGCAAACAAATGAGCAGCGGCGGCAAATACGACGGCGATGGTTCGCTGCCGCTTTCATGTCAAATTCAACGCCCTAAGCCAACTCACGTCGGCATCTTTGACAAAAGTACGCGTTTGGACTCCATCCAAGCCAATCATGGCGGCTACCTCCTTGACCTTTTGGCATACTCATCACTAATCCCTTCGTCTCAAAAAAAAATATAATATTAGAATTCAAAATTTATCCCAAAAAAATACAATCTTAAGTACATGGGACCCGGCTTCAATGCACCTCAGTCCTGCATGTCAGTTCACCACACCATATAATAAAATAAGATAAAAAAATCGGCAGCACTCCACTGGTCATGAGAATGTGAGGGAGGTCGGGAAACTTAGGCCTTATTTAGTTCCTAAAATTTTTTAGCTTCACCTATTATATAGTACTTTTATTTATATTTGATAATTATTATCTAATAGTAATAATTTGACTTGAACGTCTGGCATTTCCGGACATGACACATAACGGTTCGATTGGCTATAAGGCTCGTGCATCCTCATCCGTTCATCTCTCCGCAGTCTTATCTACTCGTCGTAATCGCTCATTCTCACGCCGCCTCGCTCCCTCCGTGCGATGTGCACCCACTCGCTACACCAGGCTCCGCCGCGTTGCATGCCTCATCCCACACTATTGTCCGCTCGCTCGGCCCCATGGCTCGCACGCCTCTCTCCCCTCCCGTCGCACTTGCGGTCGGCTCTCTCCCTGGTTGGCGGCGGCGCCCTCACCCACCTCGACATCCTCCTCCTCCATTGTGGCATCTCCTTCCTCCCCACCGGTGGCTCCTTTCCCCCCACCTCGGATCCTCTTTCCCCCACCTCGGGCACCCTCCTCCCCCACCCCAGTGGCACCCTCCCCACACCAGTGTCTCCGCGCCAGGCTCTCTCTCTCTCTCCCACTCTATGTTGCAATTGCTTGTTTCAATTGTTTCACGAGTTTCATACTTATGTTGTAGTTGAGTCATATGGATGTTGTAAAAGTAGATCAAGGGTGCATATGTTGTAATTGTTTTCGCATGTTGGAATAGTATATTTTGGATTGTTTCAGAAGTTGAATGTGTTTATTTTGGATGTTTGCATATAGTTGCTATGGTTTTTAAGTGCATTTTCAGATATTTTTTTTCAAGTGTTTCAGTAGAATGTTTAAAGTGTTTCAATTTACCTTGACCTTTTGTTGCAACCGAAGTAGATCGAGTGTTGCATCTCTCCTCCCCACCTTTCTGTTGCATGATCTCTCTCGGAGCCGACAATGCATTTCAAGTGTTTTTTCAAGTGTTTTAGTAGCATGTTTGAAGTGTTTCAATAGCCTTGTTGTTTTGTTGCAGCCATTATATTTTGACATTTTAAAAGTAGATCGGATATTACATCTCTTCTCCTCCCACCTTCTGCTACATCGTCTCTCCGGTAGCTGGCAGCATCCATATGATGTCATTGTTGGGTCCTTCAGTAATGGAGGCGCCACATGCCCTTCCCCTCTTGTTGCTTTTGGCAGGCGCATGCTCCGCTTGCAACACGAGACGGGCATGGCGCTGCACGGCGCAGCAATGGCCTGTGGAAGGGAGCGCAGCGTAGGGCTTGTGCGCCTGAGATGGCATGTAGTGGGGGGATGGGGTGTAGTGGAGGGTGGGACGCGTGCACGCATGATGGGCACTGTTTTTTTCTGTATACAGATGTTGATTTCTGAGGTGCGTCCGGATGCATCCTAGCGCCGGATGTCCAGGCGCTAGATGTATCGATCGTTTAATTATAGACTAACTAGACTCAAAATATTTATCTCCCAAATTACAGGCAAACTATGCAATTAGTTTTTGTTTTTGTCTATATTTAATGTTCTATGCATGCGTTTAAAAATTTGATGTGACGAAAAAACTTGAATTTTTTTGAACTAAATCAGACCTTAACATAGGAGAATTGGATTGAAATTAACATTCACAAGGGTATTATTGTAATTTTACTTCTACCCTTGGTATTCAAGCTAGGTTTTAAAATTGTGTTTTTTGGGATGGACTATGGAGGGAGTACTCCAACACCGTGCTAATATTTTGTCACCAAAAGCTGAACACGACACAGGCCTACATCAATAGAGAACGCAGGTGTGGAGCTAAGAAGATATTTTTTTGAATGTTAGCAGAGACCAATAATATTAAAATTTTAAAATATATTTGAATTTTAAAAAAACAGTGTAGATTTAACATTCATATATTTGTTTTTTTAAACAGTGTACAATTTAGCGATGCTATAGCGCTAAATAGTGGTCAAAGTTAGCATAGCGGCACAAATGGCAATAGCTTAGCATGGAGTCTCTCTAGGTGCTATAGCACCGCTATATCCCACTATTTAAAACCATGCTTGGTAGTGGCAATGGTGATGACGAGTGATGAACCTATGGCAACTCCAAATCAGCATCTTTCTTTTCTTTTTGGGTGAGTTGATGAAAAAGGGAGAGAAGAAAGGATTAAAGCTTCAAGCTCATATCGTTTTTTTGCTGGTTTGTGTGTTGAAATATGTTTTATCATGTAATATAGTTTATTATGTTGTGGACTTGAGAACTATTGCAATTAGTGCTGATGTGTGTGCTTTGAACTCACTCAAATTCTAAGGGGTGCATGTTAGTGTGATAAAATTATTTGTTGTGATAACTTGCTTGTGTGTTGCCTGGGGAAACTGTCTAGGTCAAGAGGTCAAGTCTGCTAAGCTGGGATTTTATTTTTTGAGTTAAATACAATAGTGGGTCATGAACTTGTTGCAGTGTGCCACTTAGATTTACATACTCTAAAAATACATTATGGACCACTCAAGTTGTTTATGATGCACTGTAGGTCCATTATTTTATCCATGTCAGCACATGTTGCCTATGTAACATGGCCAACATAGACACTAAATTATGGAGCCACATGTCAAAAGACATGTTCTAGTAATCTAGCCTAACTATCCGGTCCACTCACTCATGGGCCACTCGCTTGTGGCCTTCTCCGTCTGACTTGCTTGCATCTAGCCCACTTGCGGTCCGCTCCAGCCACCAATCCGAGTCCGAAGTGGAGAAAAATGGAAGTGGAAAAACACCACAACCTAGAAAAAACCTGTTGAGAGAGTAGTGGGTTGGGGTGGTATTTGGCTTAGTTAGGGCACTCACAATGCAGACTCTATCATAGAGTCTAAAGTTATTTATTACCTCGAACAATGTGGACTTAGAGTTTAAATAAGACTTGGAGTCTTATTTTTTCTACCTCTTTCTTCAGTAAATATGCTGCCACATCAGCAAAATACCATAAATAATATGTAATTAATTGTCTTGGACTCTGTGATAGAGTCTTGCATTGTGAGTGCCCTTAGCGCACCTACATCTCTAAGCATGTGTTTGGATAGGATGTTATAGTGGTTTGGAACGGGTTCGACCAGTTTTTTTTTTTTGAAGTGTTTAGTTAAGAAAGTAGTGGGTTGGGAGTCATCCCATAGAGAGAATATTTTCTCTAAATGTGGGTTCACCTACCTTCAAATTGGAGAAACTGAGTGAACTTACTTTGTACTCGTGATGGCGACTGAGGCCATGGATATTTTCTGACATCGAGAAACCGAGAGAATTTTCTGACATCGAGAACATTATGAGTAGTCTAACCAAACAAGAAATAGGTTCATCCTATCTCTGGAAGCAGGGTTAAGTTGAACCTATCACTTTAGTCCACAGCGGCCAAACGCATGGCTAAAAAACAATAAAAGCATACCACACTGGCTTAACGTGCACCCGCACTAGCTTAATGGGCCGCGATGACGGTTACCCGCTCGTCAAGCTTGCCAGCCCACTTATGGCCCGCAACTATAACGACCATCCGATGGTTTTCACGCAAGCAGGGTCAGCTGCTGGGAATCTGGCGACGGCCCACTCGCCGGAGCGCGCGTGCGGTGCGGCTCTGACGAGCGGCTCGTCGCCGGTGCCGGTGAAGACTGCGCTCGGGAGGTCTGTGCAGCACGGTGGCGAAGCGGAAGCCGCGTGATGGCCTGTGCAGCACGGCGCGCGGCGGCTCCGTCGCCGCCCTTATGTGCGGCGGCCGCGCGAGAGCGGCACCCTGATGCGCGGCGTGGTCCGCGGTCGGCGCAGTTGCGGTGCCTCCCTGATGCGCGCGTGGCATCGGTGGCACTCTGCCAGGCTGCCAGCTCATGCGTGCGAGATCGCCTGCGCACGCCTGATGGCGCGTCCGGCAAGGCTGCACGAGCGGACACCTAGCAGCGACAGCCGACAGCGACACCAAACCGAGGTAATCATCCCGAAAATCATGATCTAGGGTTCGGTAATTTGGAGAGTTTTTTTGAGATTTACATGACTCCCCCACTTCTACATGCTGATCCGAACCTTAGCCCCGCACGTGAATTTTGCCACGATTTCATACACAATTATTAGGACTAAAATCTGTTAGCAAGTAGGCATCAAATTGGGCACAACATCATTAACCCGTGACTAATCATTATGATTAACTAAACCTGGGCCCTAAACATGCATAATTAGGTTTAGGCATAACCAGACACTTAATTGTCTTAGAGCATGATTAAATAGGGCCTGGAACATCGTCAGCATGGCTAATTAAGCACAACCGAGAGCAATTAGGGCACTAAACAGGTAATTTCACCTCAAAATTAACTTAATCCGAGGTGAAATCGACGCATCAGTGGTCCAGCAACTAGATCAGTTGGCTCGGATGCCACAATATTGGATAAATTGGGGAGTGAACCACAGGATCTCTGATCTAATCACTTGGACACAATTTAATCTAATGTGAATTGGTGACTAACCATAATCTAGAGCTGGATAGTCCACCATCAGCGAAGTAGATCGAGATTGCAGACGTACCACCTCACCTCTGATCCACCAGTGCCACCTCGTAGCACAGCCTCTTCTTGATCCGGGGAGGGCACTTTTGTGCATGCGTTGACTCACACAGGTAACTGTCTTCCCACTACATGTAGTGCCTCTCAGTCTCAGCTTGGGGCCACAACCTTAGGTTGTTAGGGGCCGCCCCCGATCATGGCGCACAGAGGAGCTACGTGCCCCCCCCCCCCCCCCCCCCCCCCCCCCCCGCCTCTCCGCCTTCTCCCCCCCGTCCCCCCACGACC
>Ga0182004_10003105_pt1 | contig 13127 bp, 7 predicted proteins | sample Sormic07211540_1_FD_120479 | JGI IMG/M metagenome (GOLD analysis project Ga0182004, IMG submission 120479) | Endophyte microbial communities from Sorghum bicolor roots, Mead, Nebraska, USA - 072115-40_1 MetaG | ecosystem: Host-associated > Plants > Roots > Unclassified | place: USA: Nebraska...
AGAAGATTGTGGATCAATATGCACCCACCTATATTGTTGTTGTATTAAATTGGACAAATTACAAGATGTTGGACTAACATGCACCCACTTAGATACTTATCGTATGGTGAGTGTAATTTACTCAAAAACTAATTACACAATTTGATTGTAAATCACGTGACAAATCTTTTAAGCATAATTAGTCCATAATTGTTATAGTAACCATCATGTGCTAATGATTGATTAATTAGGCTTAATAAATTTATCTTGTTGTTTATAGACGAGCTATGTAATTTGTTTTTTTGATTAGTCTGCGTCTAATATTTCAAATATATACCGATATATCTGATATGACATCTAAAATTTTTCTTTTTCGCGAACTAAACAAGACCCTTTTTTTGTCTTGAAAACCAAAACAACTCCTAGCTATAGTGCTAAATAGTATTGCTATAGTGTTTGAGGAGCCGGAGCACCAGCAAGCCATGCCAACACAAAGGTCTTACACTGGTCTTGACCTGATCCGAATGTAAAATTAGTGATCACTAGCCGTAGCCCATTCAAATAGCTAATTTTGGCTTGAAAAAATTGCCATACCTGTAATTTACAAGTGCTTTGAGTCAAATACTGGTCAGGGACGGGCATTGGCAAGGCTTGGAACAAAAACATTGATGATACTAACTAGGACCCCTCCATCCTAAATTATAAGTCATTTTTAAAAATTTGGAGAGTCAAAGCATTTCAAGTTTGACCAAATTTATATAGTAAGAGAATAATATTTATTTGATGTATTATTAGGTTCTTTATTAATTATATTTTATAGTATATTTGTTTGATGCCATAAATCTTTGTAATTTTTTTTTATAATATTGATCAAACTTGAGGTGTTTTAACTCTCCAAAATTCTTGGAAAGATGGAGAGAGTATATGGGAGCTCTTGTCAAGGCAGCTCCGACTTATCAACTGTACATCACTGTATGTTTCTGTAGCAATAGATGGCTTCCTTGTCTCTGGAGCCAACTAAGGCCTTGTTTAGTTCACCCAAAAATCAAAAAGTTTTCAAGATTTCCGTCACATCGAATTTTTCGGCACATGTATGAAGCATTAAATATAGACGAAAATAAAAACTAATTGCACAATTTATCTATAAATTGTAAGACGAATCTTTTGATCCTAGTTACTCTATGATTGGACAATATTTACCGCAAACAAATGAAAATACTACAATAGCAAAATCTAAAATCTTTTCGCATCTAAACAAGACCTAAACAAGACCTGAGTTGTCGTTGCCCGGCTTCTCCGGCTCTGCACTACACGGCGCTAAAGGCTGGAGCTAGAGAAAGCTAGGGTAAACAGGATCTTAGGTCTTGTTTAGACCTTGTTTAGTTCGCAAAAATTTTCAAGATTTTTCGTCACATCGAATCTTTGGTCACATGCATGGAGCATTAAATATAAACAAAAATAAAAACTAACTGCACAGTTTACCTGTAATTTGTGAGATGAATCTTTTGAGCCTAGTTACTTCATGATTGGACAATATTTGTCAAATAAAAACGAAATGCTACAGTAGCCAAAAACAAAAACTTTTACGAACTAAACAAGGCCTTGTGAAAATTTTTTGAATTTTGTTACTGTAGCACTTTCATTTTTATTTTAAAAAATATTGTCTAATCATGGAGTAACTAGGCTTAAAAGATTTGTCTCCTGATTTAGAGGCAAACTGTGCAATTAGTTTTTGTTTTCATCTATATTTAATGCTCCATACATATGTCGTAAAATTCAATGTGACAGAAAATCTTAAAAAGTATTTGGTGGGAACTAAACAAAGCCTTAGAGAGAACGGAATATCAAAATTTTCAAGCGGAGTCATACAGTAGTGAGTTGGTGAGCAGGATCTAATTATTATACCAGTGCAACAAGACTCACCACATGTCACGATCCTTCTCCCTGACATATGGTGAGTTTTGTTGCACTGGTATAATAATTAGATCCTGCTCACCAACTCACTACTGTATGACTCCGCTTGAAAATTTTGATATTCATAGCAGTGGCTTCGATCTGTTCAGTTTAAACTGAAAGGCTATGTTCTCATTGGTCGTGGATAGCATGGATCGGCCTTTCTGCTGCTCTGGCCCACGAATATCACCAACACTTTTAAAAAAAATGTACAAGACTGAAAAATATCATTATAATATATTGGGATTAAGAAAAAAAATCAAGAGAACCATATGATTCTAGCTTTATCTACGTTCACTTCCAAATACGATATTTCTCGAGTTAGTTCCAAGCATGGACATGCTTATGAGTTATCACCAACCGTACTTCTTTGAAAAAATAAAATAAAAAGACTGGGGAAATAGAGGAAATATGTTTTTTGCGAGAAATAAAGGTATTTTATTTCTCATCAGTGTGATTATAGTCCCAAGCAATAATATGCTCAATATACAAGTGGACAGAGAACCGCCAAACGACCGAGTGTTTTGTTCTCATAGCCACTTGTGCGAGCTCAAGAGCAACACAATTACCCTTTCTACTCGTGCGAACAACCTTTCACTCAGATAATGTACTACTTGCCTGAATTGCTTCATCAATGATAAATCTTATTCTCATCTCGACAATAGCAACAGCACTGCAGCCTGCTACGATTTTGCTGATTCATCTTACCTATTGATTCAATGGATTTCAGCTTCGTTAGGGTTATTTCAGTTTTGAGAGGCTAGAGTAGACATGTGGTCCGCTGAGGCCTTGTTTAGTTCCATTTTTTTATAAAATGGACACTTGAGCAATTTCATTTGTATTTGACAAATATTGTCTAATTATGGATTAATTAGGCTCAAAATATTTGTTTCGTAAATTACAGATAAACTGTATAATTAATTTTTTTATCTATATTTAATGCTTTATGTATGTGCCGTAAGATTTGATGTGACAGAGAATCTAAAATATTTTGTAATTTAACTAAACAAGGCCTGACCTTACTTTCATGAGTCAATTACTCAATGTGCCATTCCTGAGTCGTGAGAGTATTATAGTACTCATATGGTAGCATGGGCCAAATTCTCACCCATTTATACCCAATAGTATCTACAAAATCCTAATGTGCATCGCACCTAAGGTTTTCATCGGTGGTGTCTTTTGTCAGAAACTATATGCACTGTAAGATTTTTTTTATACTATTAGAAGTATTTAAGAAAAGGCCAAATTGGCTCAGAACATCTGAGAAAAATGAACAGCCCATGGAGGCCCACTAACAAGGAGCGTGCAGCCCATGATGGCCAGTGATTTTGTTCCTCTAGCCATTCGTGAAAAGTTCTTTGCAGTCTTATGTATTCAGTCAACAGTTGAGTGATTTTTTGTTTTGTTTTGTCTCAAATTTCTTGTCATCCAATAGATTTTTTTTGCCGGGAACATCCAATAGAAGTAGACCGAAGAAAAACATCCAATAGAAATATGGCCTGCCATCATCTCTGTTTTGCACTTTTGCCTCATCCTAAAACTGGTGGATTCCTTTTTTCAACCATATTTGAGTAGAGTGAATCCTGCAAAAGGAAAAAAAAGATGGTAAAAAGTTAGATGTTTATCTCCCATTTTTTTCCTTAGACCTTGTTTAGTTCCCACCTAAAAACTTTTTGTCCCATCACATCAAATGTTTGGACACATGCATGGAACATTAAATATAGATTAAAAAATAACTAATTACATAGTTAGCATGTATTTTACGAGATGAATCTTTTAAACCCAATTAGTCTATAATTAGACATGAATTGCTATAGTTATAAATGTGGTACAGTATCTATAAAAAATTCTTTTCGCGAACTAAACAAGGCAGTCACAAGCATTCAACATCTGCCCCCATTCATATTGCAAAAGTCGGTGCAAGGTGCAGATAAATTGAGAAATTATTCCTGACACAGTTATCTAATTGAGTCGAGATTTAAGATAACATGTGTAATGGGCTGAAATGAGAAGCAAACATATAGCACAACATGTCGAAAACATACTACAGATGAAACAAAACAAACATAAAAAAAATGTAAGTAGTGAAGGCAACACTTTGCATTGGAAAATGGCCTATAGGAAAAGAAAATCCCAATAGAAATATAATACCCACAAGGAAAACAAGACAGTAAGCCCATTAGATAAAGCAAAAAGATCTAATTGTGAGAAATATTTAGCATACAAATATGATTTTACTGAGTAACAACCACAGATGAGATTATATTTTTTTTGAATCAGATTACATAGGCATGTACTCTTATATGTACACACCATCCTGTTTGGTTTGTTGCCTTACCCCTATTGACGATCATGAACTACAAATATAAACCGTCAACCAAACATGGAAAAGAGCATAAAAGGAAATATCTACATAGAATAGGGGTTATACTAACAGAATTCCACAGTTTTGGTGGATCATTATTTTTGCAGAGGTTTATCAGGAAAAGAGGATATATGAAGGACGTCGAGCTAGAAAGCATATTCCATCATGACACCAATGTAGGAAGGATCTACAAGACTCAAGAAGACATACTTCTGGAGGTGGGGCCCACCTAGAAGTGACCTGGGTCGGCCAACCCCACTCCTAGGTCGGTCGACCCAAGGTGGTCCCACCTATCAGTGCTCTTTCTCATGTTGGGTTTCCACTGTCTTAGGGTTTGCATCTACACCGTTGTTCAAGGTTGGTTTGATCCGAGGGCTCTGGTTCATCCCATCGGCCTATATAAGGAGACCCCTACCCCATGGGAGAAGGGCATCAAGTTATTTCATCAAGTCATCAAAGCTTGAAACTCTAGTTTCCTTAGAGTTCCACCAACTCTAGAGCGTAGCTACATAGGTTAGAAGTAGAAGGAGGCAAAACTTCGCTTGGATTCTGGATCTTATCGAGAGCGTTGCTCGGTAAATCCTTGTAATCTCTCTATTTGTATCCTTCTATTTATATATTTGCTAGATACTATAGATATAACTTTGTTCTATTTAATATTTATGTTCACAATTATATTGTTCATCGTCTACTTTAACTATATACTTAGTATAACTGGGTTGTTATCATGTCTATGCATAAGTTTGTATAGCATTTACCTTTTGGTACAATGGATGGATGGTAGATGTCATGTAAGAATGATCCTTAGATGATATTTACCTACGAATGCACTCTATATGTCGGCCCATGTGGTAGATCGCGGGGGTGACAGTCCCATTGAGTTCTGTGGAGTCCACCTCCCGTATGTCGAACTAGTAGAACGTGGTTGTAGAGAAAAAGTCTTGCTGAGTCCTGGCTCTCCTTTTTATCAATGGTCCTTATGTATGGATATAATGATGATATTAACAATGATTACTAAGTGTAATTGCACTAATCATAGTATTCTTTAACATATAGTTAGAATGACTTAGGAATATTGTTTTACTATGTCTAATACCATGCTAGTGCTATAGAATGGAGTGCTCTAGGGGCATAGGAGAACGTTGTCGGGTGTCTTTAGGTGCTCACAGGTCAGACATGTCGGTTCCTACTAGAGTACTCCTCCTTTATCCCTCTCTATCTCATCCTCTCGGATCTGTTTATGACTAGATCTAGGTTTTTTTATTCACATCCACATGCTTTGTACCCTTTGTAGTCCTTATTATTGTTGGATATGTTAAGTATTCATTTTTTCCTTGAACAGTATTGGTTGCTCGTTCTTTTACTATGCTTGTACTTCCAGTTTTGCTAAGTTACTGGGAATGGTCAATAATGTTCTTAGATCTGGGTGGCACATCCTATATGTCGCAGCTGATACATGTTTTTTCCAAATTAGGGTTCATTCTTACTTATGCACCAGCTAGCATACTAATTTGTCCCTCCATGTCTTGTTTAGCGATATGGATCCGGCAATTAGGCGTCATCAGCTTGTGATTAGAGGAGCATCTCTGGTTGCTATCATCAGTGCTTGGCTATTTGATAGGTTTAGAGAAATGTCGTCATATAATAGAGGGATCTATTATGGTTCTATGATCACTAGGGATCAGGAATGGTTGAATAATCTTAGGTTCATCTATCATAGTGATGATGTTCATTGTGTTGACATTCTTAGGATGAAAGGGCTCCTTTTTCTAGCTTTGTGACCTATTTAGGCAAAGGTCTCTTTTGAAAGATAGCAACAACAACAACATTGAGGAGCAAGTAGCAATGTTCCTGCATGTTGTAGGGCATAACCAAAGGTTCAGGGTTATCAAGTGTACCTTTAGGAGGTTAATAAAAACCATTAGTAGGTACTTCTAGGCAGTTGGAGAACCGAGGACAATCAACTACTACATATGTGCATCCAAGAATCCAAAACAATATGAAGTGGAATCTTTTTTCAAGGCTGGCATTTTTGGCCTACTTCAATCCTTCTATCTTTCCTACGGTGTTACCTTCCTAATAGTTTCATGGTCCTTGTTTTAGGATTGTGTGGGTGCCATTGATGGTACTCATGTTCTTACTACATCATTGGTTTATTGGTTTTAGTTGTAGTCATCCAGTTTGTAATCATTTGTACATAGGTACTCATCTAGTTGTAGTCACCAAGTTTGCAAATCAAGTAACTGAGATGTAGTAACATTTGATTTATCATTCAAGTTTCCAAACTAGGTATTATCGGTGACATGAACTATTCATGTGATAACATCCATTGGTAGCCACTCCCACAAACATTATTCTGATTACATCACTAACATTAAGTCGACTACTACTAACACCTAAACCATACTAAGGTAGCATTGTTGCAGAGATTACAGAAGGGTGCACCTATTTTGAATTGGGCACAATCAAATGATGCCAACTTGTAGCAATGATATATTAGGACAACTACTAACATGTCACTTAGTCAAAAGCTAACAAAATAGGTCCATATCTACTAGCTAACACTAGACCATTCATCCAAAGTACCAACCGACTCTTAACCATAGCTAGATATACAACAAACACCTCAATTCAACTTGAAGAACATTGCAAGTAGTAAAAAGATGATTACCCTCAGAAGGCAGTAGATGAGGAACATGAGCTTGCTCTTGTCTAGTGCAGCAATGGTGGCTTGCCTATGGTAGGTTGCACAAACATGTCATGCAACTCTCTTGATTGTGTTGACTTCCTACTACAAGGCAACCCTCGCATCAGTAGATGTGTCATTGATCTTAATGGAATGATGGAGTGCTTCAGTTGCCCTTGCTTCTGTATGCTTAGCTAGTCAGAGGTCCTTCCACACTTCCTTTAAGCTATCCTACATCCTATCATGACAAGGTTCATCGAGCCATTTGATGAACTGGCATTGTTCACTCTCAACCTATTTCAACCAATAGTTTATTAACATGAGGTGTCTAAAATGATAAGTGTTGAATGCATGGTTCATAACATAAAACAAGAGTACCTAAAGGGGCAACCTAGGAAAGCCTGCTTGTGTTCACCCAGGCCTTCTTGAGTATAGCATGATGACCATGAGCACACTTCCTAAAGTCTCACAACGCTCATACAGGTCCAGTCATAACCAAACACAACATCAGGAACTGCACTATCATTGCTGGCCTATTGTGAAAACAAAAAGAATAAATCGATCAAATCTACCCTAATATCAAGCAAATGTGCAACAAATTGCTCTAAACTAACCTAATACCAACCAAAAAAGAACAGATTAGTCATCCATTTTGCATCTACTAATCAATCCAAAGGATCTCAGCCGCCAAGAAGGGTATTAGGGGATTCAATCGAAAACCCAAGAGTTGAGAGGAGGGATTCATGTTGACTGTGAATCAAAGTTGCTGGCTTGTGCTGTGGATCAAAGTTGCTGGCTTGTGCTGTGGTTGGTGGAATGATGCTAACCATACCGAACAGAGGAAATGTTGCTCACACCTACCAATGTCCAACCGACCAAACACTGGCTTTTAGGCTTCCACAATGCAAGCTAGCCACTAGAGGAGTCAACCAAACAGGATCTATATACCAAGCTAAACTAACTAGTCCACCCTACCAAACAAGGGCCTGTTGGCCGGGTGTAACCAGACCAGCAGTGCCCACTGCCCAGGCTTGGTTTTCTAGCCAAGCTCCACCAGCCCAACAAACCAAACACTATATAAACGCACACATATACATCCTATTCATACGAGTAACTCATAAAGGTTGAAATTAAGCTGTTAGATCTTGAGGTTGATGAAGTCATCATAAGTGTCTCGCTGTTGACGGACACATCACCTACTACTAAAAGAACAACATTGGTGAATCTAGAAAAATATGAGCACCGACATCAAATCTAGGATCTAAACTTGTGTGGAGAGAAACCCAACAAGACTTTGATTCTATAATTTGGTATACCTATAAAGGACATTCAGTAATTTCAAGAAGTTGCTTATGGTTATATAAAAATTTTATTGACAACCACATATTATTTTGAAAACAGTTATTTCTCAGCTTTGTAAGTCGGCTCTAAGATTGCGAACTAGATGTCTAATTTTGATTTTTTTTGACAAGTAGTCTAATTTTGAGTTGGAATAAGACTGTTGACCAAACGTCTATCACATTAGTTAAGTAAATATGAATCCACTATACAATACCACTTCTGTATTAGAAAAATATATCTATAGATTTAATTTAAGTCAATCTATTATGTTTAATTAAGTGTTCAAAAAAATAACATCAGCATTTATATGACTTAAAACATATATACTAAAATATATGAAAATTTAGTGGTATTTATTTAGTATAATAATAAGAGTATGTTCAGTAGCACTAAACATTATTATCACTTTAGCTCTTGACGAGTCTCCAAACAAGCAGTAAATTTGTGTCTAAGATTAGTCAATCTCACAAAAGGATATTAGTTCATTAGAGGTAAAATAAGGTAAACCGGTTTAAAGGTTAGACCTTAACTTTAGTCCCTTAATTTTTATAGATCATACTAGAATCTAACATACTCTAAATATTCATTATATAGTATATAAGTTTGGTCAAACTTAAATGATTTAATTTAGCACCATGTTGTAATAGTCGATGAATTGATTATAAGGCTAGTCTTAATAGAGTTTTATATATATTAAATATGTCAATGTGGTACTGTATTAGTGAATAATGAGATAATAAAAGTTTTATAAGAGTAGACAAAATTTTATAAAAATAAAACTTTTCTGCACAAACTTTTTTAAAAATATAAAAATGTGTTGGAAACTAAGTCACAAAACTCGAAACAAAGCTGCCCAAATAAATATATACTATATATGGTATCCCGTAGGTGAAGGTTTTACATCCACCTCCCTTCATTTTCTCACATGTATCACAGTACGCCGCATTACATCAGCACAGCCTTCCCCAATTCCGGCCACACCCACACCCGCTACGCCTGCGCCGCCGCCTCCCCTTCTCTTCTCTTCCCGTGCAAGCTTCACAGCCGCCGTCTCCCCCTCCCTTCGCGACGCGCCCGCTTCCGCGCCGCGATTCTTCAACCTTCCCCGCCCGCGCCGTCTGTTGCACCTGACCCAATCCGCCAATCTGTTCCCCTCTTCCGTGCGAGGGGGAACTATAGCCGCCGCCGGCCGTTTCGATCCGGGGCTGATCGGATCAGCGTAGGCAGATGGGTCGCGACGCCGAGGAGACCTCGCCGCCGGTGTCCTCGTCGGAATTGGAGCAGGAAGAAGACGACGACGACTGCTACCTGAGCGATCAGGAGGACGATGCCCTAGAAGAGTCCGTCCTCCAGGTCCTCGAGGACGAGCACCACGAGGACTGCCATTGGTCCGCCTCATGCGTGCGTGTTCCTGTCCTGATTTTTGTCCTCCGCATCTGTCTCCGTCGTGAGACCACCATCGTCTGCTGACGCATTTTTTCTTTGTTTGTGCTTGTTGCAGGTCATCACCAAGGAATCCCTCCTGGCGGCGCAGGTGACTGCGGGGTTCTCCCCCATTCGGTTTCCACACTACACGCTGTTTCTGATACTGATGCTTACTTTTATCCTGTTGTTTGGGCGTTTGTGGGATTGTAGAGGGAGGATCTTAGGAAGGTGATGGAGCTGCTAGGGTTGAGGGAGCACCATGCCCGGACGCTCCTCATCCACTACCGCTGGGATGTGGAGAGGATTTTCGAGCTTCTCGATCAGAAGGGCAGGGATAGGCTCTTCTCGGAGGCTGGTATTCCTCTCCAGTACACCAATAATGCCGGGACAACCTCCTCGGCGGAGGTGACCTGCAATGTTTGTTATGATGATGTGCCACCCTCGACTGCCTCCGAGATGGACTGCGGCCACAGTTACTGCAATGATTGTGAGTAATGTCTGTTTAGGTTGGCAAAGATGCTTCTGCATTTGCATCTTTTGCATGTTCCAGTTAATATATTCTGGTAGAGAAAATGGTGTAATGCATTGTTCGTAACAAAGAAATATGGAAGAATGACACCTCTTAACCACTATTCTATCTAACAGTTTGGCTCTTGTCTAATAGGACTTGCAATATCTTTTTGGTATTTAGAAGCTGCTTTGTTTGCTAACAGCTTTCAATCCTCATATAGTATCAATAGAATAGTTCAGTATTGTTTTTTTTCCTTTAGCTCTCTATAACTGTATTGTATCATTTTGGGCCTTTGGAGCATTTGTATCTGTATGTCATGCATGAAACTGGCCTCGTGAATTAGGAGCTATTGATAACTGTTGCATGTATAGTTCTAACATATTTTTGCTTCAAATCATTTCATATGTGTTGATTCATACACACTCATCATATACTTTATTTGAAACATCAATCTAGAGTGGGCTTTTTAATTCTAGATTATATTTTTTTATGTTTACATGAATTATATTACTTTTTTCTACCTACCCATGCCACCAGTCCACCACCACAAACATAGAGGACAAAACAGGGAATAGCCTTTCTATGAATGAGCTTTTGCTGCACCTAGTTTCTTCCTGGATAGCTACTAACGTTCCTGTTCTTCACCTAGGTTGGACTGAATATTTCATTGTGAAAATAAATGAGGGTCAGAGCCGGCGTGTCAGATGCATGGCTCCAAAGTGCAATGCTATTTGTGATGAAGCAATAATTCGAAAACTAGTCATTGCGAGACACCCAGATATCGCAGAACGCTTTGAAAGATTTTTACTGGAATCATATATTGAGGATAATGATACAGTCAAGTGGTGCCCAAGCACACCACATTGTGGAAATGCTATACGCGTCAAAGGCGATATTTATTGTGAGGTGGAATGCACATGTGGATGCCAGTTTTGTTTTAATTGCTCCTTACAAGCACACTCACCATGTTCCTGCATGATGTGGGAGCTCTGGATCAAGAAATGCCGTGATGAATCAGAAACAGTGAATTGGATAACAGTAAATACTAAGCCCTGTCCCAAGTGTCACAAACCTGTGGAGAAGAATGGTGGCTGCAACCTGGTTGCATGTATATGTGGACAAGCATTCTGGTTAGATCTATGCTCCTTCATCTTTACTTCTTCCATTCCCAATTCATATAGTTGATTAGACCCAATATTATCATTCTTTGTATGATGAAGTTCTCTACTTGATTGTTCTTTTGGTCTTGGCCATACAACACTATTTTCTTGATTTCCTAGTTTTTCTCCTTTATATCATCATTACAATTTAGATTAGCTGTTCTATACTTCTACATGGCACGGTCACAATTTCATATATCTAGTTAGAGGATGTTTCATTAAAGAATCGAAATCTGGGAGGCAATTCATGCACGGGTTATTAGGTTGTTGTTTATGAAATATTCAGACAGACATGTTAACTATTGCCAAGAGCACTTGTTATGATTTCAGTCTTTATATCTAAACCACAAGCATGTAACTTAGGACTGATTGGTGAATTGCCTGTGAGATGATTGTTGTGTCAATATTGGTATGTATATATAATATATTTTAGTACCTTAGTATTTGTATTGATTGCTCTTTTCCATGCTCTTTTTTTTGCAAGAATAATATATTTGTAATTTGTAAATCTAATTTCTTTTGGTTAGAGACAATCATTTAAATTTGCCACATAAAATTAGTTGCTAGTGGCATGAATGATTCCAGTATTTTGCTTGTAGTATAATACACAACTTGACAGAAACATATGCATGGCTGATCTTAATGGTGTATGCTGAATACTCTTTTCTCCTGATTAATGATTATAGGATGAGCATATAACATGGCATCAAATTACTTAGGCCTTTCCCCCAAGGGGATTGAGGGGGAAATGAACATGAATGATTCCAGTATTTTGCTTGTAGTATAATACACAACTTGACAGAAACATATGCATGGCTGATCTTAATGGTGTATGCTAAATACTCTTTTCTCCTGATTAATGATTATAGGATGAGCATATAACATGGCATCAAATTACTTAGGCCTTTCCCCCAAGGGGATTGTGGGGGAAATGAACTAATTATCCCCTCACCTATGTGGCAGATAGTCAGAAAAGTTACATTAAGTGTCAAAATTAGTGTCCTATTGTGTTGTCCTTGAAGTTGTACTAGAAAAGGCACGCGGTGTTGCTGCGTAGGCCAGTATGAGACCATTTAGTATAATAGATTTAACTAATTGAAAACAAGCCCGTGGATGTCTATAGGTGTACAAAATGTCCACTAATATCTTTTTTGAGCCCGGATACAAGGTTAGAGTAATTTTTGGAGCGAGGGACCCATCTATGGTTTTCTAGTGATTGTTACATAAATTCTGAATGCTATAAAGCTCTAAAGAATACTGAATCAGAAATGTCAGAGGCGCTAGAGCTCCAATGAATATTGAATTAGAAATGTCAGAGGCAAATGATAGGTTGTATACTTTAATTGAACTCGTCACTGCAGTGTATGCAAGGGGATTTACAGACCAAGGAACAGCAAGTGTTACTTAGATGATAGGTATATGCTATAGATGAAATTGGCAACAAGTTATTCTTGATTGAACTAACATCTTCAAACTTGGTTGCTCACGTCATGAATGGATTGGATGGGAGTGGATTCGATGGATATTGTAGCCGGCAGCCCTCTCATAAACTGGGTATAGTTATATTATACTGAGGAGTAGCTTGCAGTATTAAAAATGACCAGTCCAGAGAACTCAGTAATAACAATTCAAAAACACTTGTAGTCAAATCTATGCAAATTTGATCCTACTTGAAGTTCAATTTGTGCGTATTTTTAGAATTTTAGA